>Ga0209064_1003589_pt1 | contig 13264 bp, 16 predicted proteins | sample Inofromicrocosms_FD_187498 | JGI IMG/M metagenome (GOLD analysis project Ga0209064, IMG submission 187498) | Mouse cecum microbial communities from Vienna, Austria - Inoculum for glucosamine and mucus D2O microcosms (SPAdes) (version 2) | ecosystem: Host-associated > Mammals > Digestive system >... | reverse complement strand
TCGATAACTGCGGAGATATCAGCCAGAATATCAACCTTCTGGCTATAGTAGGAAGTGTCGCTGTACTCCTCCCGGAACCGCCGGTCCAAAAAGGCGTTGCGGGTCTGGTAGATGCCGGTGATATCCACGCCTTGCCCGGCGAAGTCTACCTTGGTGCCGCCGTACCGGGAATTGTGCCCGTAGGCGGAAACGGAAACCTGGTCCACCCGCTGGCGGGTATAGCCGGGGGTGTTGATGTTCATCAGGTTCTGTCCAGTGATATCCAGGCCCTTCTGGGCAACCGCAAGGCCCTTGCGGCCTGATTCAAATCCTAAAAATGTTGGTCTCGTCAAGATAAATTCCTCCCTGCTGGTCAGCCGGACTCCGATGCGCAGTCCCGTTTGTCATATCTTTTTCTCATAAATAGATGAATTTGCACTTCCGGCGATTTTCTTTGCCCGCTCCGTATAAAGCTGCGTTTGGGTTTCGGAGGGGACTTCCATGTTGACAAGTTGGAGATTCGTTTCCACCAGGTGCATGGCCTTTTCGTTGAGAAATTTAATCTGCTCAATCGCCCTGGACATCCGCTCATGACAATCCAGAATCTTCTGCGCCTGCTCCGGGTTCTCCATTCTGACGGATTCCGCGATTTCCCTCAGCGTCTTCTCTGGGAAGCCCATATCCTGCTGCCGTTTTTCCCGTCCCTGCTCAAGCTGGTCCATCCGAATGGTCAGCACCTGCTGCCGCGCCACGGAGCGCTCAATGGTGGGAATATCATGGGAAAGGAGGGCCTCCAGCTTATCGTTCTGCTCCTCAATCATGCTTTCCAGGAAATCCGCGTACTCACCAAGGTACTCAATAAATTCCTGCAATTTGTCTGAAACCATAAACCATTCTCTCCGCATTCTCAAATAAATTGCCGCTGCGGCCGGGAATCAGATGGCCACCCGCTGCATCATGGCCCTTGCCAGCTCCTCAATGGGGACCGAGTAGCTGCCGCTGCTCACCGCGTCTTGCAGCTCGCTGATGCGGCTCTGGCTGTCCATGTCCTTCAGGTCTCCCACAATGGCCTTGGAAATCCCCGAAACCATGCTCTGCTCGTTACCCTTCCGGCTAATCTCAATGGTGTCCACCTTTGCGGAAAATGCCTCCATAAAGCTGCCTGCCTGATTGATTGGGATGTTCCGGCTGGTTGGCTTGGTCATATAGTAAGCATTTACCATAGTGGGGTTAATTTTCATTCTGGTCACTCCCATCTTTCAGCGGCATTTTCGCACGCTTTTGCATCTTCTCCCAATGAAATGCATTTTTAATATGCGCAATTATAAACTATCGTCTACTAATATTATCGTATCGTTGGAAAAAAACTAAAGGCCAAAATCCAAATTTTTTGTTTTCTTTCCCCCTCTCCGGACATTTTCAAAGGGAGAACGCCCCTTTTGCCCGGTTTTCCTATTGTAAAAGCGCGAAGAATTCGGTATAATGGTTAAATGGAGATTTAAATAATTTTCCTTTCTGCATTTTTTGTTCTGGATGATAAAGGGGGCCGGTTGAACGGATGGCAAAGATCATAGCGGTGCTGACCCAGAAGGGCGGAGTGGGAAAAACCACCACAACCTATGCCCTGGCGGCGGTCTACCGCTCCAAAGGATACCGGGTTCTGGCGGTTGACATGGACCCGCAGCACAATCTTTCCCTGGGGATGGGCGGAGAATGGGAGGACCGGGCGACCATCTACCATGTACTGAAAAACGAGGTTTCGGCGCGCTTTGCCGTACAGCGGACCGCCGTCACCGATCTGATTCCCTCCACCACCACCCTGAGCGGTATTGAGCTGGAGTTTACGGGGCGAGACAGGCAGTTCCTGCTCAAGCGGGCGCTGGAACCCATTGAGGGCAATTACGATTATATCTTGATAGACTGCCCGCCCGGTCTGGGAATTCTTTCCACCAATGCGCTGGTGGCGGCCAACTTTGTCCTCATCCCCACCCTGTCGGACCTGTACAGCCTTCAGGGATTGGTGGAGCTGTACGAGACCGTCACCTTTGTCAAGGGGCAGGACAACCCCGGCCTGGAGATTGCCGGTGTGCTGCTGGCCCGGTACAACGGACGCACCAAGCTGGCGCGGGAGCTGCTGGGCACAGCGCAGATGGTATGCGAAAACCTGAACATACACCTGTTCCGAACCAAGATACGCTCCTGCGTTACCCTGACCGAGGCGCAGAATATGCAGTGCAACCTGCTGGAATACGCCAGATACTGCAACGGGGCGCTGGACTATACCGCCCTGGCCAATGAAATGATTTCGAGGGGGGTATAAGCCATGGCAAAGGGAAGACCAGAGATAGATAAAGAAGCCATGTTCCGCAAGATTATGCCCTCCAGCTTTTCCGCGCCCGGAGAGGAGGAGGGGGTTCCCGCCCCTGCGGCCCCCCACAATCCCCTGTCCCCTCCGGCGCCTGTTTCCCAGCTTACCCAGCCTCCCTCACCCCCACAGGCCGCCGGCTCCCCCCAGGCAGGCGGACCGGCGGCGCTGGTGGGCGGCGGGGTTCAGCTCCGCCGGACGGCGGGGGCCCGAATTCTGGTAAACATCATGGAATACCTGGTGATTGACAAGCTGGACGAGGCCTATGAGAAGTTCAACAACTGCTGCAAGTGCGATAAATGCCGCCAGGACGCGGCGGCGCTGGCGCTGAACAAATTAAAGCCCAAATACATTGTGGTGGAGGAACGGCAGATTCCCTACCAGATAGCCAAGAACAACTCCCCGGAGGTGACGTCCTCCATTGTCAAGGCAATCTTGCAGGTAAAGGCCCACCCCCAGCACTGATTTTCCCGCCTGCGGGCGCAAATAATCCCCGACGGTTCTTCCATGTGGAAGGGCAGCCGGGGATTTTATTTATCCTTCAATAATATTCCGTATCCTCTGCATCTTATCATCCAGCATGGCGCTGATCTCCGCGCACTGGGTCAGCTCCGCCGCCGTCTGCTGTACCAGGGACTCGTCCAGGTTTTTCTTATACCGCAGCCGGTGTTCCAGGTTTGCCCAGAACTCCATGGCTATGGTCCTCAGCTGAACCTCCACCCTCATGTTCTTCTTTTCATTCTGTAGAAAAATAGGTATCTGAACAATCAAATGCAGGCTCCGGTAGCCGTTGGGTTTGGGATGTTCGATGTAATCCTTCCGCTCCAGCAAAATCACGTCGTCCTGCTGGAGCAGGCATTCCGCCAGCATGTAGATGTCGTTGAGGAAGGAGCATATCACGCGGATGCCCGCGATATCATTGAGGTTCTCCTCCATGGAGGTTAGGGAAAGGGGGATGCCCTTGCGGATCATCTTTTCCCGGATGCTGTTGGGGGATTTCAGGCGGGTCTTAATGTTCTCAATTGGGTTGCGCTCGTGCTGGAGGGAAAATTCCTCGTTGAGGACCCGGAACTTTGTCTCCACCTCCAGCAGAGCGCAGCGGTAACAGGCGATAAGCTTCTGCGCCTTGGCAAAGGTTTCCCGCAGCTCGTCAGTGGGCTCCTGGGATATCAAATCGGCCAGCTGACGCGCCAGCGCCTCCTTGCTTTCCGCCTGGGCGGCGGCATCTTCTTTAAAAAAATTATCTGTTTTCAGGCTGTTCAATCCTATTTCCTCCCACAAAGCTTTGTTTCCGCCACGGCAAAGAAGAACGCCGCAAAAGGAAAAATCGCTTTCTCCATCCGATTACCACCGCCGAAGCATACTCCCTGGTATGGGTGACACTCACCGAAAAGTCCAGTCCCTCCCGCCGGGCAATCTCCGCCGCCCTTCCCTCCAATACCAGAAAGGGCTTCCCCAGCTTGTCCCGCAGCAGCGACACCTCAGTCAGCCAAAAGCCGCGGACCCCCGTCCCCAGGGCCTTGGCAAACGCCTCCTTGGCGCAGAAGTTGGCAGCCACGGTCTGGGGCGAAAAGGAGCGGGAGGCAAACAGCTCCCGCTCCGCGGGGGAAAACACCCGCTCCAGAAAGCGGGGCTGTCCCATGCTCCTCCGGATTCGGTCAATCTCCACCAAATCCAGGCCCACTGTATATGGCATCATTCGGTCAGTCCGGCTTCCATCCGCTGCCGGTTGAACTCGTTGAGCATGGTGCGGGGGATAAACATCTTGAACGCCTCCAGAATGCGGGCGGTGGCGTTGAACACCAGCAGCGTCTCTCCCATAGTCTTATGGTGTACCACGCAGTACCACACGTTTTTGGAGGTCTCGCTGTCACAGGCGAGGATGCGGGTCTTGTAGTTCTTGCCCTGGTGCTTGGCGGGATCGTAGGGCCCAATGGCGTCAAAGTCCTTGCATTTGACGGTGATCAGGCGCTTTCTCTTGCGCCGCGCCATGATGCAGTCCACATCCATCTCCCCGTTGGTCACAATGTACTCAAACTCCTTGTTCATGGAGGAGCTCAGGTAATAGGCCCCGTAAAACGCGCCCACCACCAGCAGCAGTCCGATGCCCCCCGCCCCGATGGGGAACAGGAACAGAAAACTGAGGACTGCGATGACTAGGGCGGCCAGAAACAGCCCGATGCGGAGAAGTACCTCCTTGGAGGTGTTCCTTTTTACCACCATATATTCCACAAAGATATCAGCCATAGGGATGCGCTCCTTTCACATGCGGCGGCAGGAGCAAATCCATACGCCATCCAGGGGCCGGAAGTTGTTCCAAACGCCAATATAGATTAATTGTACCATAAAACCCCAGCAAATACAATTCAATCTGTAATTATTAACAAATTATTGTAAATTCATCCGAAAACTAAACCAATCCTGTCTCCTTCACCAGCTCCGCCACCGCCTTCTGGTCCCTGGGGTCGCAGCTTCCGGCCTTTTTCAGCTCCCAGTACTCGGTATGCTCCATCCACTCCCCGGTCTTCAGGGTGTAATAGGGACTGAGGGACTCTATCTCAATAAAGTCCGGGCAGGTATAGGTTTCAAAGGACATGCCGCCGTCCGGATACTCCGCCCCCATCTGGTGGGTAAAGCGCTTGACAAAGCAGCAGCCCTTGTTAAAATACGCCGCCCATCCATGTTCGTTGTTCACGCCGATTTTAAAGGGCCCGGAGGCGGAGGGGTCCTGCTTCAGGGTGATGTAATTGGTTCCCCAGCAGACGCGGGGATCGGCCATATCGCTGTAGGGCCAGACGGCGAACACCCGGTTTGCCAAAAGCCCTGTGGGCCGATCCGGCTGGGGAATCACCTCAAAGCCACCCTTGTCCATCACGCTGATGGACCACACCCCGGCCTTTCTCGTCTCCCCCAGGTTGATGACCCGCTGGGTCACGGAAACCTGGGAGGAGTCCTCCGCCATGGAAACGGTGACGGCATACTGCCAGTTGTTTTTTCTCTGGGCGGGCGGGGTGAAGATAACCCCCTGCTCCGTCTGCTCATAAGCCACCGGATCATTGTCGGGGTAATAGGTCTGGGGCATGGCCTCCGGGGAGACCCAAAGGCGGTGTCCGCCCCGGTTGCGCCAGACGGTTCCCTCCCCGTAATACTCCTCCAGGGACGGGTCCTCTGTCACCAGCTTTCCCTCGATATCCGGGCCAAGGACGTTTTCCCCGTCCAGCAGCTGGTAGGATAGGATACGGGGGCCGAAATCCAGGCTCACCAGCAGCTCGGCGCAGGAATTGCTCAGGGAGAGGCATTTTCCAAAGGGTGCAAACTCTCTTTCTTCAATTTTGACAGCCATTTTGTCATTCCTCCATTTTTTCATTTTCAGATGCCGTAACACGGACCACAGGGGTGGTATAGGCGGCCCCGCAGGGACGGGGATTGGGCTGAAAGATGGAATACAGGTCATCGGCAGCGGCCTCCGCTTGGGCAAACCTCCGGCACAGCTCTCCGGACTCCTCCAGCCGCTTCAGGGAGTGGGACACAGGGATTCCCGCCTCTCCCTTCCAGCGGACCAGCAGCACCTCCCCCCTTTGGGTAAAGCCCAGCAGGCGGCAATAGGGAACCGCCTCCCGGCACAACTCCCCGTCCAGCTGCAAAAAGGCGGAGTAGACCAGCCTGCGGACCCGCGCCATGGAGTACCGCTTTGTCTTAATCATATCACAAAGCTCTTGAAATGTACACGCCTGACGGATGGATTTCCAAAGCCGGTTTTCGATTCCCTCGGAGCAGTCGGGAAGGCGGGAAAGGGACTCCCGCTCCAAAGTCCGCAGGCGGCAGAGCACCGCCCGCTCCCCCAGCTCCGGAATTGCCGTCTGCAAAAGCCCTTCCTGGAATATTTCGGCCGCTTTTTCGGGAAAGAATCCGGCGGCTTCTTCCCATTTCCCCTCCAGCAGCCTCCGGCGGAGCAGCGACGCGCTGGCGAAGCCCTCCCGCGGCGTGCGGCTGTGGTGATCCGCTCCCCGACGTGGGATGGTATACGGGATCATGGGACATTCCAACTGCTCCAGCTTTCGCAGATACTCCACCCCCAGGGCGTTGTTGGGCCGTCGAAGCAGCTCCCCGGAGGCGGGGAACAGAGTCTCCACCGCCTGCTGCCTGGCGGCGGCAAAGGAATCCCCTTCCTCCAAAAAATGGCGGAACAGGGGGGACGACTCCGCCGCTGCGCAGTGCCCGGTCGCACGGCGCAGCTCCTCCATGGAGCCGGCCTCGCTGCCAAACACCAGCCAATCCCGCTGGTCCATCCCCAGCCCCTTCAGGAGGGACACCGCCCCATGGGCAAACCGCTCCGCCGTGGCCATAGCGAAGGGAAGGGGCAGCTCCACCACCAGGTCCGCGCCGCAGAGGAGGGCAGCCCTGGTGCGGAGGGCGCGTTCAAAGATGGCGGGGCCGCCCCGCTGCACATAGTTGCCGCTCATGACAGCCAGGACACAGTCCGCCCCCATCTCCCGGCAGCGCCTCAGCAGATAGGCGTGGCCCCGATGGAAGGGATTGAACTCCGCAATGACGGCAGCGGTCTGAAAACGGTGCGCATCCATACAGGAGCCCCCTTTCATGGATTAGAAAAGGGACAGAGGTCTGCGTCTGCGGAAGACAGCCTCTGTCCCTCAAATCGGTATTGGCAAACTGGCGTCAGGAGGAAAACCGCACGCTTTTCAGCGCGTTCAGCCCGGCCTCCAGGTCCTCGTCGCTGAAAGCCGAAAGCATCGCCACCACCACCGCGCCTTTGACGGTGTAGACGCTGTACGCCTGGGCGAGATGGTAATTGTCAAACTCATACCCGTCAAGCCCGTTGATTCTGCCGTCCAGCACCACCTGGACGCTGGCCAGGGCAACCTGATGTCCGTCAATGGTGAGCTCCTGAGCGGGCTCTACGGAGGCCTCGACCCCGAACTGCTTATACCCTTCCTCAAAGGCCTCCGCAAGAGCTCCTGCGTATTCTATGGAGGACATACCGTTGACCGATTCCTCGGAGGCAATCTGGACCAGAAGGTTGGAGGTCTCCGTCTCATCGGGGGCAGAGGCATAGAAGAGGTAGCCCGTATAACCCGCATCGATATTTTGTTTGTTGCTGTCAGCAACCTCCTGCCCCTGGGTCTGGGCAAGGCGATCCAGCTGTCCGGCCAGGGTATCCTCCGGGTTTTCCAGCATCCAGCCCTCCGGCACCGTATAGGTAATGCCCAGAACACTGTTGGTATAGGTCACGCCATCCACCGAACCGGCGGCGGTCATCTCCGGTATACCAGCCTCCCCCACAGAGGAGGATTCCTTAGAGGATGAGGATGGAGAAACGAAGGATTGAGAAGGAATACGATCCGGAGCAGAACCGCTGGAGCTGGAATTGTCTGAAGGGGAAGAGCAGCCAGCAATGGAAAGAATCATAACTGCTGCCAAAAGAACCGATATTTTTTTCATTGAAACCATTCACTTTCTTTATTGATTTGATCGGCGGACGATTTGGAGAACCGGTCACAGAACACCGGCAATCTACCAAAGGTCATTATACTGAAAAAAGCAGAGTTGTCAAGCTGCTTTTACCCGGCCTCTTTTACGCTGTTCACAAAGCATTCAAGTATTTTTTGCTTGACATTTCCTTCTATTTAAAATAGACTAAATATGGTATAAATATTTATTTTTTCTATAGAAATCAATCATTTCCAAAATTGTCCAAAAGGTGGTATCTGATATGAATGTATCCGGAAAAACAATTCTCATCACCGGCGGAGCGGGGGGACTGGGTTCCGCCATGGCAAGATTGCTTTCCCAGAAAGGGGCGTCGGTTTTCATCCTGGACCTGGAGGAAAATAAGGGTACGGCGCTGGCAGAGGAGCTTGTTCAGTCCGGAAAAAAGGCCTGGTTCTGCCGGACCGATCTCACCAGTGAGCCCGACTGGCAGAAGGCGTTCACCCAGGCCCTGGAGCTCACCGGCAGGGTGGACGTCCTTGTCAACAACGCCGGCATCAACATCCGCAAGCCCATTGAGGAGATGTCCTTTGACGAGTGGAACACCATGATGCGCATCAACACCGGAACGGTGTTCCTGGGCTGTAAGACTGCCATTCCTGTCATGCGCCATCAAGGCGGCGGAGCAATCATCAACACCTCCTCGGTGTGCGGGCTTATCGGCCACCGGTACACGCCGGAGGCATACACCGCCACCAAGGGCGCCGTCACCATGCTCACCAAGGCTGTGGCCTCCCGGTACGCCAAGGACGGAATCCGCTGCAACTGCATCAACCCCAGCACCGTGGATACCCCCTTTGTCCAGGAGCTTTTCAAGGACCCTGAGCGGAAAAAGGAGCGCTTGGGCGAAGTACCTTTAGGGCGGCTGGCGACAGTGGACGACGTGGCCAACGCGGTGCTGTATCTCGCTTCGGAGGAGGCGGCGTTTATCAACGGCGTGGCCCTGCCCATCGACGGCGGCGTCACCTGCTACTAAAAAGCCTAATGGGAGGAAACAGAGATGGCAAATCAGGAAATCATTAAGCAGAAGCTCCAATATCTGGAAGAACAGTATCACAATCATGGAACGGTGAAAAGAATTCAGCGGCTTGCGGCACAGATCCGCAAGGACGTTGTGATGATGATTGGCTGTGAGGGACATGTAGGCCATCTGGGGGGCTCCTGCTCCAGCGCGGATATTGTCGCGGCTCTGTATGGACGAAAAATGAAGCTGAACCCCCAAAACCCCGACTGGGAGGATCGGGACAGGTTCCTCTACAGCAAGGGCCATGCCGGAATCGCTCAATACGCCGCTCTGGCGGAGCTGGGGTATTTTCCCAAGGAAGACCTTTGGGAGGTTAAAAACCTGGGAGCTCGCCTTCAGGGGCACCCTGACCGCATCCGTACCCCCGGCATAGAGGCCAACACCGGCTCCCTGGGCCAGGGGCTTTCCATCGCCAACGGTATGGCCCTGGCAATGCGCCTGGACAACCGCCCCGGTAAGGTCTATTGCGTTATGGGGGACGGTGAACAGGCAGAAGGACAGATATGGGAAGCCGCCATGGCCGCCTCCGCCCACAAGATAGACAACCTTGTGGGCATCATAGACCAGAATCGCCTCCAGGCCACCGGGGCTGTTTCGGACCGCTTTGACACTAATCCCTTGCCGGAAAAATGGGCCGCTTTCGGCTGGCATGTCATCGAGATAGACGGCCACAAGATAGAAGAAATCCTCCGCGCCCTGGACGAGGCAGATACTATCAAGGGAAAGCCCACCGCCATCATCGCCCATACCGTCAAGGGGAAGGGCATTTCCTTTGCGGAAAACCAGACCAGCTTCCACAACACCGCCCTGACGCGGGAGCAGTACGAAACCGCCCTGAAGGAACTGGACGCCCAGCTGGCAAAGCTGGAGCGATAACCGGCAAGAGAGGAGAGATGATTCCATGAGTAAAACACAGAGCCAGCGCCTGGCATACGGCGAGGAGCTTGTCGCCCTCGGCTATGAAAATAAAGACATCGTTGTTCTGGAGGCAGACCTGGGGAAATCCACCATGTCCAACCTGTTCCAGCAGGAGTTTCCGGAACGGTATTTTGAGATGGGCATTGCGGAGCAGGATATGATCTCCACCGCCGCCGGGCTTGCGGTTTCGGGCAAAACTGCCTTCTGCAACTCCTTCGCGGTGTTTGCCGCGGGGCGGCCCTATGACCAGATACGTCAGACGGTATCTGTCGGTAAGCTGAACGTAAAAGTCTGCGGCTCCTCGGCGGGGCTGTCGGATTTCGGAGATGGTTCCTCCCATCAGGCGGTAGAGGATGTGGCCATTATGAGCGCCATTCCAAACATGACCGTCCTGACCCCCTGCGACGCGGAAGAAACCCGCCAATGCGTCCGCGCCGCCGTGGAGATACATGGTCCCGTCTACATCCGGACCATGCGCAACGACCTGCCGGACCTTCTACCGGAAGGCGCGAAATTCCGCCTCGGCGAACCAAGAGTGTTGAGGGAGGGCACTGACACAGTCGTCTTCGCCCATGGAACCATGACCGGAAAGGCGATGGAAGCCGCTGAGGCGCTGGAACTGGAGGGCATTTCCGTCAAGGTGGTAAACCTCTGCACCATGAAGCCCTTCCCCTACGAGGCTGTAGCAAAGCTGGCAGAGGGGATGAAGGCCGCCGTAACGGCGGAGGAACACACCTACATCGGGGGACTGGCATCCCAGACCGCCCTTGCCCTGAGAAAGTCAAAAGTACCGATGGACTATGTAGCAATCAACGATTCCTTTGGCCAGTCGGCCCAGGGCCCGGAGGAGCTGCTGGAGTACTATGGACTGACAAAGGAGGCGATTATAAATAAGGTAAAGGAATTTTTGTGATTTTCCACCGTCTATTCCCCCTTCTGTTGAAAACCTAATCCGCAGACGAAAAGAATTTCGTCTGCGGACCAAAGGATTTTGAAAGAATATCTAAGCCGGGAACAGGAGGTATTTGATATCATAATGTCCCTATTCAATCAGGAAAAGGCGTTTGAACAACATGTAGGGCAATATGGAGATAAACGGGAAAATAAGAGCTGTACGGAAGACAAAATGGAAAAAACTCAAGAAACCGCAATACTGTAATAGATTCCTTTTCCTGTCTTCAGCAACCAATCAAAAGGAGTGGTTTTTAATGAAACCGTTTTTAAAAGGAATACTGGCTGTGTGTTGTTCCCTTGCCGTGATTTCCGCTCTGCTGGCAGGATGTCGCAAACCTGTTCAACAGGAATCAACCGATGAAAAATCCTTATATGACCACGGCCTTGAGATGGTTTCTCTTTTAGCGGAGATGGCTGCCAGCGAAGAATATGTGGATTCCTTTTCCTCCTCCGACAGCATCAAGTCTCTGCTCCAGAAGACCGGGAGCGGGAATTTTGCAGGGTTGGATTGGGTGTACCGGGTCAAGGTTTCGGATGCTGCGCTTATGAGGCAGACAGATATCGTCCTTGACAACCTGTCGCCTTCTTTGCGGGATAACCTGAAATCCCGGCTGAACGCCGCTGTTGTCACCCAGATCAACGCCATGGGCGGCGCGGAGGTTTTGGCGGCCGCCAGCATATGTACTGTGAAAAAGACCTTTGTCAGCACCGAACTGGATGAAGACATTATCTATATCTACACCTTTCACCATGCCGACCCAGTCGCTGTGACCCTTACCAAGGGGGAGAACAACACCGTTTCCGCAACAGGCTCCTTTCTTTTCAACGACAGGTTCCGGGAGGACCCGGAGTCCTTCTTAACAGATATGTTTACCCTTTACGGTGTCCGGATTGAGATGATAGCACCATAATGACCCTCCGATATCTTCTAAAAGAATCATTTTACAAATAAAGGAAGTGTTCCCCATGTCGGTGGAAAAAGTGAAAGCCTATTTTGAACCATACGGCCTTGCGGACAAGGTGATGGAATTCGATGTTTCCAGCGCGACGGTGGAGCTTGCATCCCAAGCGCTGCACACCCAGCCAGGGCGCATTGCCAAAACCCTCTCCTTCCTGACGAAAGACGGAAGCTGCATCCTGGTGGTCATGGCTGGAGATAAAAAGGTGGACAACTCTAAATTTAAGGCCGCTTTCGGAACAAAGGCGAAAATGCCGTCTCTGGAGGAGGTTGCGGAAAAGGTTGGCCACAAGGTAGGCGGGGTATGTCCCTTTGCCATACCGGAAGAGGTCAGGGTATATCTGGACGAATCCCTCAAGGAGCACGAAACGGTTTTCCCGGCCTGCGGAAGCTCCAACAGCGCTATTGAGTTGAGTTGTGAGGAGCTATACCGGTATGCTAACGCCGTGGGATGGGTTGATGTGGGGAAATAGGGAGGTTGCCTCAAAAAGAGAAAAAGGGCGCTCCGCCGACGGCAGAGCGCCCTCGTCCTGTAAAAGGACAATGTGAGAAAACCTTACTTAATGGAGTTCTCGTAGGACTCGATCATCTTCTTGACCATCTGTCCACCGATGGAACCGGCCTGACGGGAGGTCAGATCGCCGTTATAGCCCTGCTTGAGGGTAACGCCAACCTCGTTGGCAGCCTCCATCTTGAACTTCTCCATAGCTTCCTTTGCTTCGGGTACTACAATACGATTATTGCTGGTCATAATTCGTTATCTCCTATCTATACATTTTGAGTTGATTTCAGATTCTATTTGAAAGGGGCCCATAAAAGACATTGTTTTATGCCCGCAATCCTATTATGGCATTCTGTTTTTCACGATATGACAGGGAATTATCGGAAATGTTTTTTGAATATAAGGATTATAAAGGGGGGCGTCTCAAAATTAAAGTAAAAAACACCGGGCACGGGAAAAGACGTCCGGAGGGTGTCGGCTATCCGATGATGGGCAGCAGGATGTTTGGCAGGAGGATGACGACCTTCTTCGGGAGGAGCAGCTCCGCAGCCTTGCAGATTATATCCTGGACAACCAAATGTTCGACAAATATTACTGCACCTTTTTCTCTGATTCCATTGGTGGCTATCTGCTGGAGGAAATGCGGGACAACGCCTACTGCGGTGCGGGAAAGATGATGGCCCTAAGCCCGGATGGAAAAATTTACCCCTGCGTGAGATACAAGGATTACTCGCTGAACTGTCATCAGGAACGGGTGGTGGGAACTCTTCAGGACGGAATCGACATGGACCTGGTCCAGCCCTTTATGGTTGCCGCCGCCAGGTATCAGGATGACAACGAATGCGCCCGGTGTCCCATTGCCCAGGGGTGCCCCCAGTGTCAGGGCTTCAGCTATGACGCGGCGGATACAAGCACCAACTTCCAGCGGGCAAAGTACATCTGCAATATGCAGAAGGCAAGGGTGCAGGTCAACGAGTACCTGCGGAAAAACGCTGCACATTACAACCCATTAGGATTTTTGTGGATAAAGTTCCAACTGTCCCTGCACATATCGGC
>Ga0209064_1003588_pt1 | contig 13266 bp, 12 predicted proteins | sample Inofromicrocosms_FD_187498 | JGI IMG/M metagenome (GOLD analysis project Ga0209064, IMG submission 187498) | Mouse cecum microbial communities from Vienna, Austria - Inoculum for glucosamine and mucus D2O microcosms (SPAdes) (version 2) | ecosystem: Host-associated > Mammals > Digestive system >... | reverse complement strand
CTATTATATGATTAGACACTCTTTGAAAACAAATTAAACCGCCGTATGCCGAACGGCACGTACGGTGGTGTGAGAGGAAAGGAAACGAAAGTAGGCCAGAAAACTTTCGTTTCCCGACCTACTCGATTATTCACGAAAAAACATTATCTTTGCAATACATTATGGAAAGCGTGACTTGACGCTTTATTCTTGACTCATCGGAATTCTCGCAAAATTTCAATCACTGTCAAGTATTAAGCAACGATAGTCGCCCGATGTCATGTAATATCTTTGACGGCAAGGATAGGCTTAAAAGACTATCTTATGTCGCCGACAATCATTACATATATAGACGTGGGCTTCTGCGTTGCCGTACCGACAGTGATAGGCAATGCGAGAAGCCTCGATGGGAAGGAACGGCAACAAGTACAGATTCCTACGTCTTTTCGTTTTTAATTCAAACTGCCGATTCAGGGGAGTCTCTATCGGAAAAAATCTTATGAAAAAATTTGTTTTCTTAGTGCTTATGGCATTGGTGGCTTCATTACCGATGCTTGCACAATCATTGCAGCCTACAATACTGCTGCAATCGACAGGAGAAGAGTCCGGCTGGGGTTACTTTAAGCTTGCTTGTGACGGAACAAAAATCTATAACACTACCGTAGAGGTTGTTAACCTCAGGGATGTTTCCAGTAGCGAGAAGATTGGAGATCTTATGTTCACTATTTATAATGGTGATTTTGGTATTGCCGAGCAGTTTACCATAAAAGACGTATATAAACAAACGAAGCGTGAAGGCCAAGACTATTATAATACAGTATCAGACTATGATGATATTGAAGTTTTGGGTAATGATATGCCTGATGTTCTGCTTACCAAAGGCGTATTTAGCAACGACGGCAAGTGGAATGTGATTATCCGAGTCGATGGCCCTGAAAAAGGAATAGATTATGTATATAGTCAGGATGGTGCTGTTTTAGGAGATTTGAGTATGATTAACGGCAGCTTATACTTTGTATTTGGAAATGCTGTGAATGGGAAGTTATATCTTGTTGGTACTAAGAATTCTTATCCCCAATATTCGATTACTGTCTACTCATTTACCGGACAGAATAGTTTGTCTAATCCGGCGGTGGTTTCGAGAAAACTCTCGGCATATCCCAATCCGCTCCCGCAGGGTGCAATGTTGACAATCGAAATGGGTCGTGAGGCTGTAGAAGGAACTTTCGTTACCTTCAGCGACATGCAAGGACGCCTTATTGATAAGGTATATGTTGCAGATGGCATGGATTCGTTTGCCGTAAGCCCTCGCAGTATAGCCCGTGGCGCATATATCTACACAGTTTATTTTGGTGACGGAGAGGTGGCATCCGGCAAGATTATCGCCGAATAAACTTGCTCCCCCAAGTCTAAAAAAGGAGCGGGGCCGGGTGGTCGCGCTCCTTTTTGTTGAGTGGTTATGCTTTTAGCAACCTCTGTGGATTACTTGCTTAATCCATGGTTCGGTGTATGCGTAGGGGATGTAGTCGAGGTCGGGGAGCTGTCGGGTGATAATCAATGAGGCGTCGCGGCCTACGGATATTGCGCCGCATTGTTCGCCCAGACCCATTGCGGCTGCACCGTTGATAGTGACAGCTGCGAGTGCTTCGGCCGGTAAGAGGCGTTGCTGTATACATCCGAGCGCCCATACGAAGCGCATGTCGCCCGAGGGTGATGAACCGGGGTTGTAGTCGCTTGCAAGAGCTACGGTGCATCCTGCATCGACAGCCTTTCGGGCGGGGCCGTAGGGCAGACGGCTGAAGAAGGATGCCCCGGGCAACATTGTGGCCACGGTGTCAGATGCCGCCAAGAGTGCTATTTCGTCGTCACCTGCTTGTTCGAGGTGATCGACCGAAAGCGCTCCGTGGGCAACACCGACCTGCACGCCGCCGGAATTACCCAGCTCGTTGGCGTGGATTTTGGGTTTCATGCCGTAACGGGCACCAGCCTCCATGATACGCGCCGTTTCGTCGGGAGTGAAGAAGCCGGTGTCGCAGAATACATCTACATACTCGGCAATGCCTTCGGCGGCTATCGCGGGCATCATTTCGTTTATCACCATGTCGACGTAATCGGCCTGTCGACCTGCATATTCGCGAGCCACGGCATGTGCTCCTAAAAATGTGATGCGTACCCGAGCAGAAAGTTCGTCGCGTAAACGAGCGGCAACGTGGAGCATCTTGAGTTCGGTGGCGGTGGAGAGCCCGTAGCCTGTTTTGACTTCGAAAGCCCCTGTACCTTTCGACATCATGTCGGAGGCACGGTACTTAGCCGCCTCGAAAAGTTCTTGCTCCGATGTGTGGGCGAGAACATCGGCCGAGTTAAGGATGCCACCTCCACGGCGAGCCACTTCCTCGTAGCTAAGGCCGCGAATCTTGTCGACAAACTCGCCCTGCCTGCTTCCGGCATAGATGATATGTGTGTGCGAGTCGCAGAAGGCGGGCAGCACCATGCCGCCGTCGGCATCGATTACCTTGTCGTCGCCTCCGGGGAAGTCGCTCATCGGGCCGAATCCTGTGATTAGGCCTTTGTCAAAGCTCAACCAGGCATCGTTGACCGAAGTCATGCCCGTGGCCATGTCGGCACCGCGCAAACGGTCGACATGGCCGGGCAGTATGCCATGGAGTGTAGATATATTTACGATATACATGCCGATACAAATTGTATAGACTTGTCGAGCAACGGAGCCATGAAGGTGTCATTATCGACAAATGGTACGGCTACGCGGTACGCATTGAATAACTCTTCGACCTCGTCGGAAGATTTGAGCGGGCGACGGAATTCGAGAGCCTGCGCTGCCACCATGAGTTCTATGGCGAGGACGCGAGTAGTGTTTTCGAGCCCCTTGACGAGCTTTGTAGCGGCATTAGCACCCATTGACACGTGGTCTTCCTGACCTTGCGACGAGGGAATGCTGTCGCAGCTTGTAGGCCAGCACAGGCCTTTGCTCTGGTTTACTATCGAGGCTGCTGTGTACTGGGTAATCATGAAGCCGCTGTTGAGGCCGGGCTTTGCCACCAGGAACGAGGGCAGATTGCGAGTGCCGCCGATAAGTTTGTAGATACGTCGCTCCGAAATGCTCGAAAGCTCTGTGAGGGCAAGGGCGAGATAATCCATTGGCATGGCTATCGGTTCGCCGTGGAAGTTGCCAGCCGACACGATTATATCCTCGTCGGGGAAAATAGTGGGATTGTCGGTAGGAGCGTTGATTTCTTCTTCGAGACGCGCCTCAACGAAGTCGATAGCGTCGAAAACCGCGCCGTGTACCTGGGGTATGCAGCGGAATGAGTAGGGGTCTTGTACGTGCTTCTTGGGCTGAGCTGCAATCTCGCTGCCTTGGAGCAGACGGCGCATTGTTTCGGCAACCTTGATCTGTCCGGCATGACGGCGCACGCGGTTTACCTCGTCGCCGAAAGGCTCGAGACGGCCATCGAAGGCATCGAGGCTCATTGCTGCAATCAGTTGTGCCATTTCGGCAAGTCGTTTGGCACGAGTAATCGCCCATACACCGTGGGCCGACATGAACTGAGTGCCGTTGAGCAGGGCGAGGCCCTCTTTCGACTGCATGTGTACAGGTTCCCAACCGAGCTCGTCAAGGACTTCGGCTGCAGGTCGAATGCGACCGTTGTATTCAACGGTGCCCATGCCAATCAAAGGCAGGCTTAGGTGCGCGAGAGGAGCCAGGTCGCCTGAAGCACCGAGAGAGCCTTGGCTGTAGACCACCGGGGTGATGCCTTCGTTGTAGAAATCGATAAGACGTTTTACGGTTGCGACCTGCACGCCCGAGTTGCCGTAGCTTAGCGACTGGGCTTTGAGCAGAAGCATGAGACGCACGATATTGCGAGGCACACGGTCGCCCATGCCGCAGGCGTGGCTCATCATCAGATTGCACTGCAGTTTCTCGAGGTCTTCGGGCGAAATGGAGATATCGCAAAGCGAACCGAAGCCGGTAGTGATGCCGTAGAGCGGACGGTCGATATTGGCGATTTTGTCGTCGAGGAATTTGCGGCATGCCGCAACGCGATGCTCTGATTCTTCGGAGAGGGCGATTGGTTCTGAATTGGCAACAATGTCGTAAGCCTTTTCGCAGCTTATAATTTCAGGACTAATATGGTGCATTACTGGTTGTTTAAGGCAGAGTTAATGATAGATTCGTCGGCAAAATTAGGCAGGGTTACTGTAAGGCCGGGGGTTCGGTCCATTTCACGACGGATTGCATCGATAGCGCCTTTGTTACGCGCCCACGAGCGACGAGCGATGCCGTTGTTGACATCCCACAGCAGCATAGAGCTGATGCGTCGTGCGGCTTCATCGCTGCCGTCGATTACCATGCCGAAGCCACCGTTTACGACTTCGCCCCAGCCAACACCGCCGCCATTGTGGAGTGATACCCATGTGGCACCGCGGAAGGAGTCGCCGATTACATTGTGTACGGCCATGTCGGCGCAATAGCGCGAGCCGTCGTAGATATTCGATGTTTCACGGAATGGGGAGTCTGTGCCGCTCACATCGTGGTGGTCGCGACCAAGGACTACCGGGGCCGACAGTTCGCCACGTGCGATTGCATCGTTGAAAGCAAGTGCAATCTTGGCGCGGCCTTCGGCATCGGCGTAGAGGATGCGGGCCTGCGAACCCACTACGAGGTGGTTGGGTCCGGCCTCTTTAATCCAGTGGATGTTGTCGTCGAGCTGTCCGCAGATGTCGGCGGGAGCGGTACGGCGTATTTCTTCGAGTACCTCGGCAGCGATACGGTCGGTAACGGCGAGGTCTTCGGGCTTGCCCGATGTCACTACCCAGCGGAACGGGCCGAAGCCGTAGTCGAAGAAGAGCGGGCCCATGATATCCTGGACGTACGAGGGGTATCGGAATGTGCCGTCGGGGTTGAGAACGTCGGCACCGGCACGCGAACTTTCGAGCAGGAATGCGTTGCCGTAGTCGAAGAAATACATGCCACGGGCGGTGAGCTTGTTGATCGCGGTCACCTGGCGGCGGAGCGATTCCTGTACACGACGACGGAACTCGTCGGGGTCTTCGGCCATCATAGTCTTGGCTTCTTCGAACGAAAGACCTACGGGGTAGTATCCGCCTGCCCAAGGATTGTGGAGCGAAGTCTGGTCGCTGCCGAGTTCGACGGTGATATCCTCGTCGGCGAGTCGTTCCCAGAGGTCAACGACATTGCCCTGATATGCGAGCGAAACTGTTTCTTTGGCTTCTCGGGCCTTGGCGACACGAGCGATCAAGCTGTCGAGGTCGGTATAAACTTCGTCGACCCAGCCTTGTGCGTGGCGTTTTTCTACGGCCTTCGGGTTGATTTCGGCAGTTATGCTTATCACACCGGCGATGTTACCGGCCTTTGGCTGAGCGCCCGACATGCCGCCGAGACCTGCCGTTACGAACAACATACCGGCCAGGTTGCCGTCTTTGCTATGTCGTCGACCGGCATTGAGTACAGTGATAGTTGTGCCGTGTACGATGCCTTGCGGCCCGATATACATGTACGAACCGGCAGTCATCTGTCCGTACTGGCTTACACCGAGGGCATTGAAGCGCTCCCAGTCGTCGGGCTTGGAGTAATTTGGTATTACCATGCCGTTTGTCACGACTACACGCGGAGCGTTGGACGATGAGGGGAATAGGCCTAATGGATGACCGGAGTACATGACGAGAGTCTGCTCGTCGGTCATCTCGCTTAGGTATTTCATAACCAGTCGGTACTGCGCCCAGTTCTGGAAAACAGCACCGTTTCCTCCGTAGGTAATCAGTTCGTGAGGATGCTGAGCCACAGCCGGGTCGAGGTTGTTCTGAATCATCATCATGATTGCAGCAGCCTGACGCGAACGAGCGGGGTACTCGTCGATAGGTCGTGCGTACATGTCGTAATCAGGCCTGTATCGGTACATGTAGATGCGACCAAAGCGACGCAGCTCGTCGGCAAACTCGGGCGCGAGGTCCTTGTGAAGCTCTGCCGGGAAATACCTCAGGGCATTGTGCAAGGCGAGGCGTTCTTCGTCGTCGGTGAGAATTTTCTTTCGCTTGGGAGCGTGGTTAACTTCGGTATCATATGGTTTTGCCGGTGGCAGAGTGGCGGGTATGCCCTCTGCTACGGCAATTTTAAACTCTTCTGAGGTCATTTCGAGGCTATTTTATCGTTTACTATAGCTAAGATTTCAGATTCGAACCTGTCGGCATCGCTTACCATTGAAGCCGCTTTGTTGATGAGTTCGTTGACATTCTCATCATCGATGTCGGCTGCATTGATTTTCATGTTGAGGTATGCGCCATGCACGGCAGCGCGTGCTGCAAGAGCACCAACACCGGCATCGCTCGCCGAGGCAGGGTTGCCGTTGAGTGCAACTTCGCGCAGTACGCTGAAAGTAGCCAAGGCTTCGCGCAATGTTGCATAAGGCACTTCGACGGCATTTACGGTGGCATCGTGTATAGCCCGGCTGCGAGCAGCCTTCTCGGCATCGGTTGCTTTTGGCATGCCGAATGCGGCCATAATTCCGTTGAAAGCCTCGGTATCGCGGTCTACGAGTGTTAGCAGGGTATTCATGTGCTTCTGACCGCGTACGGCCATGTCGCTGAATTCTTCCCAGCGGTCATCCCAGCCGGCTTTGTGCGCGGCAAGGTTTGCTACCATTGTAGCAAGAGCGGCGGCGAGAGCGCCCATATATGCCGCAACCGAACCACCGCCGGGGGCAGGAGCCTCGGAGGCAGTTTTTTCGGCGAATGTTTTGGCGCTCATGTCGATTAATTGCGGAGTGTGTGGCTCGCGAGCGGCAAGCACATCTTCTACGATTTTTTCTTCGGCAACGAAGGGCTTGAGTTCGTCGAGTCCCATAGATTTGATAGCGATGCGGATTTTCTCGCTGTCGGGAATGCCGAGCGAACGCTGCTGCTTGCGAAGGAAGTACTCGCCTGCGTCGATAAGGGCCTTTCGAGGCACGAGTCCTACAATCTCGGTGCCGGTAACTCGGATGCCTCGAGCGTCGGCCTTGGCCGCCACTTCGTCGAAAGCCTTGTGGAGCGGAGTGGCCGAGGTGTCGGTGATGTTCATCGATACCTGGGCGATGCCGTATTCGTCGATAAACCAGCCGATAGCTTTGGTGCCTTTTAGAGTTCCGGGCTGCATGAGAGGTTTGCCGTCGGCATCCTTGAGAGGCTTGCCGGTAATTTTACCGCCTTCGCGCATGGGGCGGCCTTTCTCGCGCACGTCGAATGCTATAGCGTTGGCGCGGCGTGTGGAAGTGGTATTGAGGTTGAAGTTTACGGCAATCAGGAAGTCGCGGGCACCGATTGCTGTAGCACCGGTGCGTGCCATTTTCTCGTCGAACTTCCTGTCGCCGAAGTCAGCCCCGTCGCCGGCACCCATACGTGCTGCGAGGCCCTCGTATTCGCCCTTACGGCATATGGCAAGGTTTTTGCGCTCGGGAGTAAATGCGGCAGCCTCGTAGGCATAGACCGGAATGCCGAGTTCGTCGGCAACACGACGGCCAAGCTTGCGGGCCAATTCGGCGCATTCCTCGAGAGTTACACCGCTGACGGGGACAAATGGGCACACGTCGGTAGCACCCATTCGAGGGTGAGCGCCGTGGTGTTTGCTCATGTCGATAAGCTCGGACGCCTTGCAGATACCCCTGAAAGCCGCCTCGGCGACGGCCTCCGGTTCACCGGCAAAAGTGACCACGGTACGGTTGGTAGCCTCGCCCGGGTCAACATCGAGCAGCGCAACGCCCTCGACAGTAGTGATAGCGTCGGTAATGTTTTTGATAATCTCTTTGTCGCGGCCCTCGCTGAAATTGGGCACACATTCAATTATTCTTTTATCCATAAGGGCAGTATACATGTCTGCCACAAAGATACAAAAAAATAACTAACTCCAAAAAAATAACTCGGCAGTAAAAAAATTACCGGCCGAGTTATACTGAGTTTTATGCCATGAGAGCTATGCCAGGCAGGCGTCGAGGTGGGCGGTTATTGCTTCGCGGTCGAGGTGCTGGCCGATGAATACGAGCTTGATCATGCGGTCGCCGTATTCGGGATCCCAGTCGCGGGCAAGGCCGGGCTCGTTCTGCATGAATTGCACGAGTTCTTCTTCGGGAGCACTGGCAAACCAGAATCCGGCTTCGGTGAGCTTTTTCTGTACGCCGGCCTGTTCGAAGAGATACGACATGTCGGGGTTGTGCTTGAAGTAGATGACGCCTTTGGCGCGGATTACATTCGACGGCCAGTGTCGGTTGATGAAGAAGTCGAATTTGTTGATGTCGAATCCTTTGCGGCGATAGTATACGAATGTCTGTATGCCGTATTCTTCAGCTTCGCCTTCGTCGTGGTGGTGATGATGGTGGCAGCAGTGACATTCTTCGTGCTCGTGGTGGTGGTGGTGTTCGTGGTGCTCATGCTCGTGGTGGTGCTCGTGCTCATGTTCGTGGTGATGATGCTCGTGATGACCGCGGGCTTGAGCTTCTTCTTCGTCGGTAGGCGCTTTTTCGATTTCATGCACCCATGCCGCCGAGGTGGCTACGTCTTCGAAGTCGAAAAGGCCGGTGTTGAGAAGGTCGGCAAGGTCTACGTCGCAGTAGTCGCATTCGATTATGCGAGCTTTGGGCTGGATAGCACGTATGATAGCGCGTATTCGTCCGGCCTCGTCGGGTGTTACTTCGGAAATCTTGTTGAGGAGTATGATATTGCAGAATTCGATTTGTTCGATGATAAGGTTCTCGATGTCTTCTTCGCCTAAATCTTTCTTTGTGAGGTCGTCGCCGCAAGCAAATTCGCTCTGCATCCTCAGGGCATCGACAACAGTGACGATGCAGTCGAGAGTGGGTACGCCATGGCTGTTGAATTTGGCTTCAAGCGATGGAATGGAGCAGATAGTCTGTGCAATGGGCGCAGGTTCGCATATGCCGCTTGCTTCGATTACGATATAGTCAAATTTCTGAGTAGCGACGATTTCGGATAGTTGCTCGATCAGGTCCATTTTGAGGGTGCAGCATATGCATCCGTTCTGCAACGCCACGAGGTCGCCCGAATCTTTACCTCCAACGATTCCTCCTTTCTGAATCAACGAAGCGTCGATGTTGACTTCGCCTATGTCGTTGACAATAACGGCAAAGCGTATGCCGCGTTCGTTTGATAATATACGGTTGAGAAGTGTGGTCTTGCCGCTACCGAGGTAGCCGGTAAGCAGAAGTACGGGTATGTCGCGTTTCATATATTGTCTGCTTGAAATATTATGATACAAAGATAATAAAAAACACTGAAAGCGGAACAAAAAATGCCCTGTGATTGTTTCACCTACACTGACAACCATAAACTACAAACGTCATGGCTACTACTAAAAAAAGAAAAAAAAGCATTAAAGGAACCCGGACTGAGAAAAATCTGGTAATATCTTACATGGCCGAGTCGGCAGCCTATAGCCGATATATGTTCTATGCCTCGCAGGCGACAAAAGAGGAGTATTTCCCTATCGCCGAAGTCTTTGCCGAGACTGCCGAAAATGAGTTGCGCCATGCGAAAGTATATTTCAAATTCCTCGAAGGCGGAACGTTGCCTGTAGACCTCAATGTAGATGCCGGAGTAATAGGCACAACCAGCGAGAACCTCGGTGTTGCCGCCGCCGAAGAAATTACCGAAGGCCGCGATATGTATATGGCATTTGCGGAGACCGCCGACAAAGAAGGCTTCACCGATATTGCCGAGCACTTCCGGGCTATCGCTTCGATCGAGGAGCGCCACCACGAGAGATTCCTGCACTATAAGGAGCAGGTAGATGCCAGCACGGTATGGAAACGCGAGAAACCTATCGTTTGGAAGTGCCTTGTATGCGGATATGAGTATACCGGTACCGAGCCTCCAAAAGAATGCCCGGCCTGCGATCACCCCTATCAGCACTATATGGGTATGGATTACGAATAAATAGCTGACAAATAGATAAATATCTGCCACGGCGGCGTTTCTGCACTCTACGCGGAAACGTCGCCGTGTCGTTCTGCTATGAGCGGGGTTGAAAATTTTTTTACTATTTTTGTTACACTTTATGTGAGTCTGCGTTATTATAGCAAACGACAATAGAATTATAAACCGTATTTCATCATAGCCGAGAATTGAAAAACGACACACTCATATCAGCCTTTGTCAATTTCAGGACACGACTGCGCAGCTTTGCTGCCGGTATTGTCGGCAATGATGACGCAGACGACATACTCCACGATGCCTTCTGCCGACTGTGGTCGAGTCACCCGCAACTCGACAGCGAGACCGAGGCTCTCAAGCTTAGTTATCGCGTTGTACGCAATTCGGCAATCGACGCCCTTCGCAGGAGCAAGTCGCACCCCACGGTGCCTATTGAGGAAAACGGCCTTAGCTGTGGCTCGATAGAAGAGCCAGAGAACGATAGCGCAGACGAGGATACCTATCGGGCCGTTGTATCGTTGAGCCGGCGGGTGCTCGGCGAGCGCCAATTCGAGGTCTTCCGGCTCCACGATATCGAGGGGCAGACTTACGAGGAAATCGCCGTGTCGCTAAACCTGAACGTTGAGAACGTGCGCGTAATTCTAAGCCGTGCGCGAAAAACTATAAGAGATATTTACCGAAAAAACAACCCCGACAGTATATGAACGACCGTATCGACTTGCCAACCCTGCTCGCCCTGCTCGAGCGCTACTATGAGTGTTCGCTGTCAGAAGAAGACGAACACCGCCTGCGCGGTATTATCGCCACCACGCCGCTACGCCACCCGGCTATCGATGAGGCAAGGGCCGTAATGGGCTTTCGCCGCACACACCGTGTAGCAAAAGGAAGTTTTGCGGCCGGGTTGAAGGTATATGGCGCTGTCGCCGCCGGACTGGCCATGCTGGTCGCTGTCGGAATAACAGTGCAGGACTCCTATCGTCAGTGCGACCCCGGGCTTTCGTGCATCGCCTATGTCAACGGCTCAGAAGTTACCGACGAGGACGTGATACTCCGCATCATCTCCGAAGATATACGCGAGTTTAACGACGGCGTGGCCGCCGACAACGAATCGATGCTCGACGACCTCGACGATATCGTGCCGATTATCGACTTCTATGAATCTGAATCCTTTCCAAAACTATAAGCTATGAAACGTATAATCTTAATCTTAATGGCGATAGCCACCGTCGCGGCGGCATACGCGCAGGCCGGACTGCAGATAAACAGTATTTTCGGAGGAAAATACTGTGCCGACTCTACCGTGACAGAGACTATGATGACCGGCAACCAGCGCTTCCTCAAGAAGCACGGCCTATCGACCTTTGCCACATTCAAAGGTCCGGCGGCAAAATTTGCCTCTGTCATACAGCCGCTCGTCCTCGCCGACGGAGCCCATGCTACCGGGCGCAATATCCGCTATAGCGACGGCAAGCTGCGCTATGCATTCTTCATACTGCCGTCGGTCGAAAGAGACGGCCATAGAATAAACCGATATCTATATTATATAAACAGTGAGGGCGTCCGCAAGCCGTCGGTTATTGTGATTTATTTCGAAGGCAGGATAACTCCCGACAAAGCCTCTGCTCTAATCAACACTATGCCAAGTAACCTTAAGAAATAATACTATGACACGATACATTCTTCTTTCTATCTTATTCCTCCTCTCCTTAGTAGCACACGCGACGACCAATGCCGCCTGCGACACCCTGCTCAATGTCGCCACGGCCGGTAGTATAAGCATCGTTTCGAGCGAACGGTCGGCCTCGATAACTGTCAATAAACTCAATGGCGGCACCGATAACTTCTATTATCAGAGCGGAAATATTGACAAGAACAACCGTTTCTACCGCACCAATATCTCGTGTCAGAACGTAACGTCGGTGCTCGTGTGCGAGAGTCCTACCGGTGTCAGGGTCGACTTTGTAAATGAGAGCGGGTATCCGCAGAGCTATATTTTTACTTTCAGCGACCCGGACAACCGCAATGTCAAATCGTATATCGGGTCTCGTGGTACCGACTTCGGCTTTACCATATCGCGCTCGAAGACTACCGAGTGGAAAGTCATATCGCAGGGTCTGGGCTTGGGCTGGGTAAGCCCTCTCAACGAGGCCACAGCGCTCAACTCGTCGATGTGGAGAAGTACAGAGCTTTCGTGGCTGATGATTATCGGTGTGAGGATGAAGCATCGCGCACAGTCGCTGTCGATGGGTCTCGGCATCAATTGGCAGAATATCGTGATAAAGGGCGACCGCTATTTTCACAAGAACCCCGACTGCACCATTACTGTCGACCCCTATGACCCGGGCATGACCGACTGCCGTTCGCGACTGAAGATTTTCAGCCTGCAGGTGCCGGTACTCTACGGCCTAAACTTCGGACACAAGCGCTACCTGGGCGTGCAGATCGGCCCCATTGTCAACTTCAATACCGGCGGCAGCATAAAGACGCAGTATAAATATGACAACAGCAATTATTCGGTCAAAACAACCGGTATCGGCCAGCGACCGGTCACTGTCGACCTCTTTGCATCGTTCAATTACCGTTCGATCGGTTGGTATGTGCGCTACTCGCCCATGAAAAAGCTGCGCGATAGGGCCGATCTCGGCTTCAACACCATATCTACCGGCATAATGCTCGGCTTCTAAATCGGGGCATAAGTCAGAGTGTCACATGCAATTAAGATTATTTAACACCGAAAAAGCGATAGTGTGCGAAATAAGTAGCAATAATTGCAGTTAAAATATAGAAAATTGCTATATTTGCGCACCTTTTTAAAAACGATTTAAATAAACTACACAAATATGTATTGGACACTTGAATTGGCCTCGAAGCTCGAAGACGCCCCCTGGCCCGCAACAAAAGACGAACTCATCGACTACGCCATGCGCAGCGGTGCCCCAATGGAAGTGATTGAAAACCTTCAGGAGATCGAAGACGAAGGAGACACCTACGAATCAATCGAAGACATCTGGCCCGACTATCCCTCAAAAGAAGACTTCCTGTTCAATGAGGATGAATACTAAGTGATGGTATAGGACACAACAATCTATAAATCAATGGACAAGCAAAGCTAAACTTGTTTGTCCATTGTTTTTTTATCCGATTTTACGCTCTCAGACTGTGAAATATGTTTGTCCAAAAGAAGATGAATATACAGTTGCCAATCAGGGCAACCGCATCAAAATCTTAGGCGACAAGCCGCAGTTTCTCTGAGTCAACGACCATAGACGTTGTCGCAATTCTTTGAATTCTCCATATCCGAAGTCATAAATTCTTAGTAATTTTATAGTG
>Ga0209064_1003579_pt1 | contig 13282 bp, 11 predicted proteins | sample Inofromicrocosms_FD_187498 | JGI IMG/M metagenome (GOLD analysis project Ga0209064, IMG submission 187498) | Mouse cecum microbial communities from Vienna, Austria - Inoculum for glucosamine and mucus D2O microcosms (SPAdes) (version 2) | ecosystem: Host-associated > Mammals > Digestive system >... | reverse complement strand
GGAGAAATCGTATACCGCGCGCCCCAGTTCTTTATTTGACAGCATTTCTGTTATTGGAGAAAATTGCCGCAAGTACTCAATAAATTCACAAACCCGACTTTACCATATTTTTATCATAGGGTATAATGTACGGTAAGGTCGGTTTTATCTTAATTTACCCTTGGAAAAGGAAGATAAGTCTTGAAGAGTAAAAATTTTGTATGTCGGATGCTTCGGTTTTTCAGACCGCTTTTTTGCATTGCGGCAGGATTTCTTATTATAAATATGTATGGCTGTACCTTTTCGGGCAGCCATTCGGTTTCCGAAAACAGAGGGGGAATGCAGGAAGAAAGCGCGTTAAATGTGATTTCGGTTTCCGATAATTCCCAGATCAATCAAATGAAATCGCCCAAGGTTTTAATTGGCCTTAACGGCTATGGACCGGACGATAATAAAACCGCTTTCTTTCTCAATGGCGAAGAGGGAGGAGCGTTTTTTGTGGTGGATGCAGCTACAAAGGAAACGGTTTATACGGGAGAAATGATTGCGTCAGGGCATAGGACATCAAAGGGAGAATCCTTATTAAAAGGCGATTTTACAGAGGTTTCCGAGAAAGGAACCTATTACATAGAGGCGCCTTTTATAGGACGTTCTTATACTTTTGTCATTGATGGGGATTATCTGGAGATTCTTCAGGAAAATCTGAAAGAAGTTCTGCAGAATGAGGCAGAAAGCACAGAAGGCGTTTATTTATACAGAATCCAGACTTTATGCTGGATTTTACGCTATGAGGAATTTTATGGAGAGAAGAAGACTGCCGCCGGGTCTTTTGAATTGCCGGAAATGCTTAAATGCGCAAAAGAGCTGGGAGATAGCCTGATAGGGGAAAAAGAAGAGGTTTTAAGCTTGGAAGAAAGCGCTTTTTACTGTGACGCCATGGCAGGATTATATAAAGCCTTAAAGCCCTATGATGAAAGAGTGGCAAGGAATTATTTAAGAGAAGCGGAAGCGGCTTATCAGCAGCTGGAAAGCCGGCAGTATGAGGAAGGATTTGACAGAATATGGATTTTTTATGGAACGTCCGTTTTGTATAATGCTACGGGCAATGGAGTTTATCATAATGCTTTCGAGAGTTATTTAAAGGATGAGCAGGAAAGAAATCTTTTTGCGGCAGGAGGGAAAGAGGAACAGATTTTTAAGGATGAAGCATATATATATGGTGTAGTTGCTTATCTGACCAATACCTTTTCCGTGGATGTGGATTTATGCAACAAACTTATGGAAGAGCTGTTAGAGGGAACAAGGGGCATAGGAGCTGAATATAATGATAATCCTTATTTATGTGTCAGCAATGACTTACGCAACAGGCTGCTTTCCGGCCGCTTATATATGCTGGCAGTTGCGGAATATGCCACTCTCAGCAAAGAGTATATCCAGATCATGAAGGAAGGCATTCATTATATTGACGGCTGCAACGAGACAGGAATCAGTCTTTTGTCGAAGGAGGGCATTCAGGACCCGGGCAGGGATGATAAGGACAGCGACGCCTCCATAAGCGGGGCATATCTGTTTGTTTTGGGAGAAATTATAAAAAGGGAGACGATGGAATGAAAATTGTAGTTTTAGCGGGAGGCATCAGTACCGAACGGGATGTATCTTTAGTATCGGGAACCGGAGTTTATAAGGCGTTAAAAAGAAAAGGCCATGAAGTGGTGTTAATAGATGTGTTTTTGGGCACCAACATTTCGGAGGAAGAGAAGGAAAATATATTTTCCCTTGACAGGGACTGGAGCGAAGGAATCCGGCCGGTCAGGGAAGTAAAGCCGGATCTGGAGGAAATTTATGCCATGCGGCAGAATCCTGAGGATGGTTTTTTCGGACCTAATGTCATTGATATCTGCAAAATGGCGGATCTGGTCTTTCTTGCCCTCCATGGCATGAACGGCGAAGACGGAAGAATACAGGCTGCTTTTGATTTGTTAAATATTAAGTATACGGGAACGGATTATGTCAGCAGCAGTCTTGCAATGGATAAGGCGCTGACAAAGAAGCTGTTTGCCTTCCACCAGGTTTCTACGCCTTTTGGAATTTCCCTAAAGAAGGGGCAGAACCTACCCAAAATGAAATTTCCCTGCGTGGTTAAAACCACTCATGGAGGTTCCAGTGTAGGTGTTTATCTGGTGGAACAGGAGGTGGACTTAAAGGAGGCTTTAAAGGACGCCTATACATATGAGGATGAGGTTGTCATCGAACAGTTCATTAAAGGACGTGAACTGACGGATGTGGTAATAGACGGTAAAGCCCTTCCCATTGTGGAGATCGTGCCCAAGCAGGGATTTTATGATTATAAAAACAAATACCAGGCCGGTGCCAGTGAAGAAATATGTCCGGCTCAGATTAGCAGCAGCTTAACGGAACGGATTCAGAAAATAGCGGTGGACGCCTATCATGCCTTGGGCTTGAAGGTATATGCCAGAATGGATTTTATTGTGGATGAAGAGGAAAATATCTATTGTCTGGAAGCCAACACCCTTCCCGGCATGACTCCCATATCCCTGATTCCCCAGGAAGCGGCAGCAATCGGTATAGATTATGATAATCTGTGCCAATGGCTGGTGGATTTATCTATGAAAAAATATGAGGAGCGGGCTGAAATATGATGAAGGAAATGACCTGTCTGGAGATTGCAGGGGTATGTAAGGGTAAGTTTTTCGGAACAGAGGAAGAGGGGAAGAAAATCATTGCAGGTATCGGCATCGACTCCCGGAAAATAGAAAAGGATTGGGTTTTTGGGGCCACTGTGGGAGAAAGAGCGGATGGACATTCTTTTATTCCACAGGTATTTGAGAAACAGGCGGCCTGCGTTATCAGCGAAAGGACCCTGGAAAACCCGGCAGGACCTTACATACTGGTGGAGAGTACATTCCAGGCATTAAGGGACATCGGGGCATATTACAGAAGCCTTTTAGACATAAAAATCGTGGGTATTACGGGAAGTGTAGGAAAGACCAGCACAAAGGAGATGGTGGCAGCCGTCTTATCGGAAAAATTTAAAGTGCAGAAAACCTTCAAGAATTTAAATAATGAGGTAGGCGTGCCTCTGACGCTTTTTTCCATCGGAAAGGAACATGAAGCCGCAGTTGTGGAAATGGGAATCAGCGATTTCGGGGAAATGACGCGGTTGGGAAAAATGGTAAAGCCGGATGTGATGGTTATTACCAATATCGGACAAAGCCACTTGGAAAACCTGAAATCCAGAGACGGCATTTTAAAAGCAAAGACAGAGGTTTTTAATGAAATGGATGATTCCTCAGAGGTGGTTTTAAACGGGGATGACGACAAGCTCTCGGCAATTTCACAGGTTCACGGCAAAAAGCCTCACTTTTTCTCAATGGAGAACACAGAGGCCGAGGTATATGCAACGGATATTGTCAGTCAGGGATTGTTTGGAAGCGACTGTATTTTACATATAGGAGAGGAAACCATAAAGGTGCATGTTCCCCTGCCGGGCGGGCATATGGTGTTAAACGCTATCGGAGCCGCAGCAGTGGCAGCTGTCTTGGGACTTACTCCGGAGGAAATTGCAAGGGGTATTGCAAAGGCAAAGGCTGTAGAAGGCCGTGGAGAGTTAATCCGGGCTAATGGATACACCATTATTGACGAAACCTATAATGCCAATCCTGCTTCCATGAGGGCGGCAATTGATCTGTTAGCCATGGCCAATACCAGAAAAGTGGCGGTTATGGGAGATATGTTTGAACTGGGACAAAACACGGAAGTTCTTCATAGGCGGATAGGAGTTTATTGCATCCAAAAGAACATAGATGTGATCGTTTGTATCGGAGAGCTTGCACGGCATATGGCGGAAGGCGCAAAAGAAGAGAGCGCTTTAGAAAAAGAGCGTAAAATGGAAAGCGGCAGGAAAGCATACGATGGAGAAGGTGGTGCAAAAGAAAAGGATGCTGCGGAAAAAAGTGAAACAGAAATTTATTACTTTGAAAATAAAGAGATGTTTTTGGAACGGTTATCCGGTATTTTAAAGCCGGAGGACGCAGTGCTTTTAAAGGCGTCCCATGGAATGGAGTTTGGGAGGCTGTTAGAGGTTTTTACATAAAATGGTTGATTATCTCAAAAAAGCCTTGATTTACGGGCATACAAGCAGGATTTCAAGCTGAATTTACTACCAATTTACTACTTTTGAGGGAAAGAGCTTTGATATGCCGCCCGGAACCCTGCCAGCCCAGCCACCAGCACACAACATTGAGAAAGAATAAATGAAAACTGAATACGACGCATACGCGGCGTTTCTCTATCCCAACACGGGAGAACAGGAACGCCGCTTTTTTTATGCCCTCATGTTACGCAGTAGGGGCAAAAAGAGCCTTGCTATATGCGGCTTTGCGGGCGCACTTTTGCCGGGGACAGGGATTTATACCTAACCCCGGCAAAATGGCGTTCTATCGCGTAACAAATCCACAACCAAAGGAGTGACTGCCCTTGCAGCTTTTCATACTCTGCTTGCAGGGCGGGGACGCTGGGGAGCTTGCCGCCAATCTGCGCCGCCTTTAATGCCTTTGCCGCCGCTTCATGGAGGATAATACCCCGTTCATGCTCTGCCCGGTATTTCTCCTTATTCCGGGCTTTGCGGTAGGTTTCATAGAGGGGCTTTGTCTTTTGGTAGGTAGTGACATTCTTAATGAGCAACGCCATATCCGAAAGACGCTTTTCCGCTTCCTTTAGGCCGTCCCCCGCCTGTTCGCTTGCCGTGGCGATTTCCTCTATCCGGGTAAGCAGATCGGCGTACTGTTCAATCTTGTTTTCGGTAAGGAAGTTCATAGTCTTTGCCGCCTGTTTCAGATTGTGGATTTTCGCCCACTGTTCATAGCCCCGGCTCTGCTGCGCCTTGATACTGTTCTCAATGTCAATGAGAAGATTAACTCCTTTGCGTTCTGCCTTTGGAGCTTTGGCGGCACGGGTGCGCTTGCCCGCTATCCGTTCTTTTATGGCTTCCTCTGTATAATCTGCGCCGAGGGTTTTTAGACGGGTAAAGCGTTCCTGTCCCGGTGCGCGGCATGAGATATATTTTCCCGGCTTGATCTCATAGCCCGCCGCCTGTAACCGCTGCAATAATTCCTCAAAACTGGACACTTGGGGAATGAGCGCGTCCACGGCGATCTTTAACTTGCCTTTCCAGCTTGTCCCGGTTTTCTCCGCTTGGTACTCCGCATAGCTTTTTCCTTTGCTGCCCTTACCGGGGACGACGACGGAAAGCCCGTTGTCCCGGCACAGCTTGTCGCTCATGTTCCGTATGCCGTAATACGTCCGCTTGTTGGAAACATACTTGTGATGATCTACGAAGTTGACCGCGCAGAAAATAATGTGGTTATGGATATGCCCCTTGTCAATGTGCGTCGTTAATACATACTCATGCTGCCCCTTTGTTACAGCGTCGGCAAGCTGCCGCCCGATCTCATGGGCTTTCTCATAGTCCACTTCCCCCGGCGCAAAGGACTGTATCAAGTGAAAAGCTAAATTGTTTCCCTTATCCCGCGCTTGTGAGAGGGTATAGCCAAACTCAATATCTGCCGTTTCATAACTGCACCCAAAAGAGGACACCAGCATTTTTCCGTCCGTCTTGTCCGGGTTTTCGATATAGTCAAGGGCTTTGCTTAGAGTGCTTTTAACAGGCTTAATCTTTGTAACCGCCATATCTCCGCAAGCACCCGCTTAATTTCGTCTATGTCCTCTTTGTATGTGTTCCCCGTCGCGTTTACGCAACGTGCAATCTGATTGACATTCACGCCGATTTTCTGTATCTCCGCTGTCATTGCCTTTAAATCCGTGTGGTCTACTTGGATAATGTACCCGTCAATGGCGATCTTGCGCAGATACGCCGCCATGTTGCTTGTGGGGATGAGCTTCATTTTTTCCTCAATCAGTTTCCTTTCTTCCTCTGTCACATAGAATTTGACCTGTACCGTCCTTTTGCGTCCGTTCATGGTTTTTCGCTCCTTTCCGTTCTCATAGAGGGTTTGGGACACTTCCCAACAAGCAATTTCTGACCGACCGGGCGGGCAGAAATACGGAAAAGGGTACTCTTTTCCTATGCTTGCTACGAAAGTTCTTCCTACTACCTACAACACCGGGAATGTCTGATTTGGCGGATTTCCGCAAAAGAAAAACGCTGCAACTGAAAAAATTGCAACGCTTCTTAGTTCCTATTCAATTTTAGCCGGACAGCGGTTATTCTCTCACACCCTCAATCTCTGCAATCTCCCGCGCCGTGGCGGTGACTATCCGTATTCCCGTATCGCTCATATCGTCCAGCAAAGCGTCAAGCTGCCGCCGCTGGGTATTTTTCCCGGCGGGCTGCTCCAAAAGGAATTGGTCTACCGAGATATTGTAACGCAGCATAAGCTCAAAGAATATCTGTAAACTGGGGTGCTACCCCTTATTCTCAATATTCGCAAGGTAGCGCGGGGATATATACATTTCGTCGCATACCTTTTTCCGGCTTTCCTTGCGCCCTTTCCGGGCTGTCTTAATTGCTTCCCCAAAAGCCTTAAAGTCGTATCGTGGTACTGGTCTTTTTGCCATATTCATTCACCCTATTACATTTTACTGTTCACCTTTCTTTTTGGATATGTCTACACAGTACCTATCAATAGCTTAAATAATTCCTATTTCTGCATAGAAACTTTACATCAATTTTATAATGCCGCGATATTGGATTTGATTTTTGTCCTGTATGATATAGCTGTAAACTTCAAGAAAAACAAAAAGCAAAGGAGATTCAAAAAATGAAAACATCAAAAAAATACTTGGCATTTGCCCTTATGAGTGTTCTAATGCTGTCTGCATTAACGGGGTGCAGTAATAAGAACGAGGGCGATTCAGCCAAATTTGACACAGCAAGAGAGATCAATGTACTTACCCGCGAAGATGGCTCGGGGACACGCGGCGCGTTCATAGAGCTGTTTGGAATCGAGCAGAAAAATGAAGCGGGAGAAAAAATCGACTATACAGCAGACACCGCCGCCGTTACAAATTCTACGTCTGTTATGATGACAACGGTTGCCGGGGATTTATACTCTATCGGATATATTTCTCTTGGCTCCATGAATGATACTGTAAAGGCGATTCAGATCGACGGCTGCGAAGCAACGATTGAAAATATCAAAAATGGTACATATAAGATTGCGCGTCCCTTTAACATTGCGACAAAGGACGGTTTAAGTGACACAGCGCAGGATTTTATCGACTTCATTATGAGTGCGGACGGTCAAGCAGTGATTGAAGAAAATGGATATATTTCTGTATCTGACGCGGGAAGTTACAGCGGGGAAATGGATTCGGGCAAAATTATTGTAGCGGGTTCCAGCTCTGTCACCCCGGTTATGGAAAAACTCAAAGAAGCCTATCTTGAGAGAAATCCGGGCGTTACGATTGAGATACAGCAAAGTGATTCTTCTACTGGTATGTCTGACACAATAGACGGAACCTGCGATATAGGCATGGCTTCCCGTGAGCTGAAAGATTCCGAAATGGAAAAAGGACTGACCGCTACCGTAATTGCAATGGACGGTATTACAGTGATTGTTAATAATGACTGTCCCATAAATAACCTTACAAGTGAACAGGTAAAAGATATTTTTATGGGTAATGCGGTTCGTTGGAGTGAAATATCACAGTAGGATTTTAAGGGGCTGCGGTAAGAAAGCCGCCGCCCCTTTTCAATAAGGAGCATGATTATGAAGAATATAAAAGAAAAAGTGATGAAACTGCTTTTTTTCTTGACAGCCCTTGTTTCCATAGCAGCGGTAATTCTAATCTGCATATTCCTGTTTGCAAGCGGTATACCTGCAATAAAAGAAATAGGCGTTTTCAAATTTTTGCTGGGTACAAGCTGGAAACCCGCAAATAATCTCTATGGGATTCTCCCTATGATCGTCGGCTCTTTCTATGTAACTGCCGGAGCATTGATTATTGGCGTACCGATTGGAATATTGACAGCGGTATTCATGGCAAGATTTGCTCCGAGAAGTATCTATGCGCCTTTGAAAGCTGCTGTTAATCTAATGGTGGGGATTCCGTCGGTTGTGTACGGTTTTTTTGGATTGGTAGTCTTAGTGCCTTTTATTCGGGAAGCCTTTGGCGGGCGCGGTATGAGTGTACTTACTGCTTCTGTCCTGCTGGGGCTGATGATTTTACCTACCATTATCAGCGTTTCGGAAACTTCAATCCGGGCTGTCCCGGAAAGTTACTATGAGGGAGGGCTTGCTCTTGGAGCTTCCCATGAAAGAAGTGTATTTTTTACGGTTCTTCCCGCAGCAAAGAGCGGTATTTTTGCAGGGGTTGTATTAGGGATTGGGCGGGCAGTCGGTGAAACAATGGCGGTTATGATGGTTGCCGGAAATCAAGCGGTTATCCCGGACAGTATGCTTTCCGGCGTTCGGACACTGACCACAAACATTGTATTGGAAATGGGATATTCTACGGATTTACACCGTGAAGCGTTAATTGGTACGGCTGTTGTCCTGTTTGTTTTCATTCTCATTATCAATCTATCCCTCTCCCTGTTCAAAAGGAGGGTGAAATAAATGGTTGGAAAATTGAAACGGAAATGGTGCGCATACAGACGCGACCCTAAATCTTTTGTTCTCTTTCTTTCTGTATGCCTTGCAGCATTGATTACAATGCTTGCGCTTATTTTTATTATTGCATACATATTGATAAAAGGGATTCCAAATTTAACGCTGGATTTATTTGACAGCAAATATACAACAGAAAATGTGTCCCTGCTTCCAGCACTTATCAATACACTGTTCATTATGCTGCTTTCCCTGCTGTTTGCGGTTCCCGTAGGAATTGGTGCTGCAATTTATCTGACAGAATACGCAAGACGGGGAAATAAGCTGGTTCATATCGTAGGTATTACCGCTGAAACATTGTCCGGGATTCCGTCAATCGTTTATGGGCTGTTCGGTTCCCTTTTCTTCGTGAAATATCTTGGGCTGGGGTTGTCTTTGCTGTCCGGGGCTTTGACATTAAGCATTATGATTTTGCCGCTTATTATGCGGACAACAGAAGAAGCCTTGCGAAGCGTTCCCGACAGTTACCGCGAGGGCAGCTTCGGGCTTGGAGCCGGAAAGCTACGAACCGTATTCTCTATTGTCCTGCCCTGCGCCGTTCCGGGTATCTTGTCCGGCGTTATTCTTGGAATCGGGCGTATCGTCGGGGAATCGGCGGCACTGATCTTTACTTCCGGAACCGTTGCAGAAATAGCAACAAGTATTTTTTCGTCGGCAAGAACTTTATCCGTCCATATGTATTCTATTTCGGGTGAGGGACTGTATATCAAGCAGACTTACGCAACTGCGGTTGTATTATTGGTTGTTGTCATTCTGATAAATGCACTTTCTGGGTTTGTGGCAAAAAAGATAGGAGGTAAAAACACAGATGGATAAAATCGTGGTTGAGGATTTGGATTTATTCTACGGAAACTTTCAAGCCTTGAAAAAAATAAATGTGGCGTTTAAGGAACACGAAATTACCGCGCTGATCGGACCGTCGGGCTGCGGTAAATCGACATTATTAAAAACATTGAACCGAATGAATGACTTGGTGGAGGGCTGCCACATCAAAGGGACTATCCGTTTAGACGGTGAAGATATTTATGGAAATATGGATATTAACCTACTGCGTAAACGTGTGGGAATGGTATTTCAAAAACCGAATCCGTTCCCTATGAGCATTTATGACAATGTTGCCTTTGGAGCAAGGACGCATGGTATCCGTTCTAAAGCTGCGCTGGACGAAATTGTAGAGCGTTCCTTAAAAGGGGCGGCAATTTGGGACGAGGTAAAAGACAGGCTGAAAAAATCTGCGCTTGGTATGTCGGGCGGTCAACAGCAGCGTCTTTGCATTGCCCGCGCTTTGGCAGTGGAGCCGGAAGTTTTGTTGATGGACGAACCGACCAGCGCACTTGACCCTATTTCTACGGCAAAGGTAGAGGAACTTGCCGCAGAATTAAAAAAGGACTATACCATTGTCATTGTGACACATAATATGCAGCAAGCACTCCGAATTTCCGACAGGACAGCGTTTTTCCTGCTTGGGGAAATGGTGGAGTTTGGAGAAACAGAAAAATTATTCTCCATGCCGCAGGACAAGCGGACAGAGGATTATATTACGGGGAGGTTTGGATAATGCGCCTAAAATTTGATGAACAGTTAGATTTATTAAATAAAGAGTTGATTACAATGGGGGCTTTTTGTGAAAATGCGATTGCTATGTCCGCAAAAGCTCTGACAGAGGGGAATCCCGCGCTTGCAAAGGCTGTTCCCGATCTCTCTGTTCAGATAGACCACAAGGAGCGCGAAATTGAAACTATGTGTCTAAAGCTACTCTTACAGCAGCAGCCCGTGGCAAAAGATTTGAGGGTTGTATCGTCCGCGCTGAAAATGGTGACAGATATGGCAAGAATCGGAGATCAATCCGCAGACATAGCGGAAATTATCACATTAGCCAATATCCACGCCACCGACGACACACAAGTTATCCATGATATGTCGGTTGCTGTCATTAAAATGGTAACAGACAGTATTGACGCTTTTGTGAAAAAGGATATGCAGATGGCGAAAGCCGTGATAGATTATGATGATGTGGTGGATTCCTTTTTCGATAAGGTGAAGAAAATGCTGATTGAACTTTTCAGCAAGCCCGAAACAGACGGTGAGTATGCCATAGACCTGTTAATGATTGCAAAATATTTTGAACGTATCGGAGATCATGCGGTCAATATTGCAAAATGGGTTCTGTTCTCAATCACAGGGAACAAAGAGGGGTGAACATACCGCCATTGATGAAATATAGGTAATATGGTATGATTGAGTTCGGAATATTGCCACAGGAAAGAAAGGAGCAGATTTACATGATTTATTGTGTTGAGGACGACAGCTCTATCCGTGATCTGATGATATACACATTAAATTCTGCCGGATTTGAAGCAAAAGGTTTTGACGGCGCGGACACCCTTTTTGACGCTTTGCAGACAGAAAAACCCCAGCTTATTATGCTTGATATAATGCTTCCCGGCGAAGATGGCATTTCCATATTGAAAAAGCTGCGTATGCAGGGGACGACAGAGGATATTCCTGTTATTATGGCGACAGCCAAAGGAACCGAATACGACAAAGTAACCGGGCTTGATTTGGGAGCTGATGATTACCTTGCAAAGCCGTTTGGCATGATGGAAATGATTTCCCGTGTGAAAGCGGTATTGCGCCGTACAAGTCCGAAAGAAGAAACTAAAAAGCTAAAAATTGGTAATTTAGAATTGAATTTGGAAACATATATTGTACTTGTAAACAACGAACGGGTTCAGTTGACACTGAAAGAACATAAGCTGCTCCATACTTTTATGGAAAACCCCGGACGGGTGTTTACACGCGATCAGCTTCTTGAAATGATATGGGGCATTGACTACATAGGAGAAACCCGAACCGTAGATGTTCACATTGGAACACTCCGAACAAAATTAGGCGAATGTGGGAGCTATATTGAAACGGTACGGGGAGTTGGGTATCGAATGGAGGGGGAAGTATGACGAAACGAATTTTTCGTTCAATCTGCCTTGTCGCATTGACTGTTTTTCTTGCGTCTGTTGTCCTGTTCATGGGTGTTCTGTATGAATACTTTTCAAATGTTGAACAGACACAGCTAAAAATGCAGACAACCCTTGCCGCACAGGGCGTTACAAATGAGGGCATTGATTATTTCCATGATTTAAAAGTGAAAAATTATCGTATATCATGGATTGATACAGAGGGAAATGTTATTTTTGATAGTGCGTCTGATACTGCGGAAATGGAAAATCATTTAGAGCGGGAAGAAGTGCGGGAAGCCCTTTCTTCGGGCTATGGTGAAAGTAAACGGTATTCTGCTACTTTGATGGAGCGTTCGTTTTATTCCGCGCAGAAACTTGATGATGGCACTGTATTACGGCTTTCCATATCTCAAAATTCTATTTTGACGCTCCTTTTAGGTATGACACAGCCGATTTGCATTATATTTGTGATCGCGCTGATTCTTTCCATTGTTTTAGCTATTCAAGTTTCAAAAAAAATAGTAAAGCCATTAAATGAAATTGATCTTGATAATCCGTTGTCAAATGAGGGCTATGATGAGCTTTCCCCTTTTTTACGGCGTATTGACAGCCAGCAAAGACAGCTACGGGGGCAGAAAGCCGAGCTTCTCCAAAAAGAGAATGAATTAAATACGATTATCGGCAGCATGAATGAGGGCATGATTCTCCTAAATCAAAAAGGGAAAATTATCAGTATAAACCCTGCGGCAAGAAAACTGTTGGACGCTGGCACAGACTGTATCGGTTCTGATATGCTGTCCTTATGCCGTAATCTTGAATTGCAGGAAATCCTTACGAAAGCCTTGCACGGAGAACGGGGCGAAAACATTATCCGGCTACATGGAGAAAGCTATCAAATTGACGCTGACCCGATCACTTCTGAAAACATTGTGAAAGGAGCCGCGCTTTTCTTTTTCAATGTGACAGAAAAAGAAAAAGCGGAACAGATACGGCGCGAATTTACCGCTAATGTGTCCCATGAATTAAAAACCCCGCTTCACTCCATTTCCGGGTATGCGGAGCTTTTGAAAAACGATATGGTAAAGGAGAATGATAAAATACCCTTTGCCGGAAAGATTTATGATGAAGCCGGACGAATGATACGGCTTGTGGAGGACATTATCAGTCTTTCACACCTTGACGAAGGTGCGGACGATATGCAGAGAGAAAATATCGACCTATACACATTGGCAGAAAAGGCGGTACAGAGCTTAGAGCCAGAGGCAGATACCGTATGTGTTGCATTGGAGCTTTCCGGCGTTCCGGCTCCCCTTAACGGCATACCACAGCTTTTATACAGTGTGATTTATAATCTTTGTGACAATGCGATTAAGTATAACCATGAAAACGGAAAAGTAATGGTGAACATACAGAATGAAAACGGCATGGTAGTTTTATCAGTGGAGGACACGGGGATAGGAATTGCACCCGAACATCAAGAGCGGATTTTTGAGCGTTTCTATCGTGTTGATAAGAGCCATTCTAAGGCAGTAGGGGGAACCGGGCTTGGGCTTTCTATTGTGAAACACGCCGCTAAAATCCATAATGCTAAAGTTGATGTAAAAAGTCATGTCGGAAAAGGCACGACGGTTATTGTAACATTTCCAAAATGAAACATTAAATTGTATAACCATTTTTCAAAAAAGCTGCATACGG
>Ga0209064_1003572_pt1 | contig 13302 bp, 12 predicted proteins | sample Inofromicrocosms_FD_187498 | JGI IMG/M metagenome (GOLD analysis project Ga0209064, IMG submission 187498) | Mouse cecum microbial communities from Vienna, Austria - Inoculum for glucosamine and mucus D2O microcosms (SPAdes) (version 2) | ecosystem: Host-associated > Mammals > Digestive system >... | reverse complement strand
TGATACAGTATTTATTGTTTGACACCTCTAAATTACTAAATATCAGTGAAATTACCAAAAGAATAGGCAACTTTTTCAAGCTGCCTATTCAACTTTTTTATAGCATTTCTTATCCCGAACTCGCGTTCATATCTTGACAATGACGTATGGAAAGCCGCAGGCTTCAGTTCTACCGATCCATATAAGGCAGCCGAATACGTACTCAAGGAAGCCTATGACATAGACGACGCTATAATAACCCGATGTGAAAACGTGGATGCCGGTAAATCGCCAGACTTAGACAGCATGTTTTATTATCTTGACGGGCAATACAAGGATATGGTGGAACTTACGCCAATGAAAGCCTATGGCGGAAACTCTCCTGCATTCATAAGACTTTACGCCCTTAAGATTGACAGAAACTGCTATCTGGTGATTCATATGGGCATCAAACTCGCAAAGAGAATAAGCGAATCCCCTGAATTAAAAGATGAAGTCATCAAGCGGTTGGACCAGTCCATACGTTATTTAAAAGAAAAAGGCATAATTGACCGTGAAGGATTGAAGGAGGACTCACAATGAGATTTGACAAAAAAAAGCTGATACAGACTTCAGAGCCGCTTACACAAGAGGCTCTTGAAAAGATGCGTCAACGACGCATCGACAGGCATTGGCTCGCCTTGTCGGGAAGCATAGCCTTGAAAACGCGCAGAATCCTTTCGGAACGAAAGATTACCGGTGCGGAATTAGCTCTCAGCATGGGGGTTACGCCGGCACAAGTGTCAAAGATACTTAGCGGAAAGGAAAATCTTGGCCTCAAGACGATTTCCAAACTGGAAGAGGCTTTGGGCGAACCCTTGTTGACAATATGACATACGCATGCAGACCCGCCCGGCGGTTCCGGACGGGTCTGCATGATGCGTTTGGTCCCTTTTGTGATTCCAGGCGTTTCCGAGGCGGGGAACGAAGCCCGCGGCCTGCGCCGTGATGGCTGGCTTATTCTTCTTCCTCGGCCGGCCGGTTCTCCTTCAGGTATTTCTCGAGGGCGGCGGTCATCGAAGGCACGCCCGGGAGCGGAGCCTCTATGTCCACGGTAAGCCCGGCGTCTTTCACGGCCTGCACGGCGGCGGCCCCGAACGCACCGATCTTCACCTCAGGATACTTCTCAGAGAAGTCGGGGAAGTTCTTGATCAGCGAGTCTATGCCGGCGGGGCTGAAGAAGAGCAGGATGTCGTAGTCGAACGGCTCTTCGGAGTTGAAGTCGTTGCTCACCGTGCGGTACATCACCGCCTTCGTGTAGTTGAGCTTCGCGCCGTCGAGCACAGTCTCAGTCTCCTCCTTGTGCACGTCGGAGATCGGGAAGAGGAACTTTTCTTTCTTGTTCTTCAGCAGGGCCTGCATCAGCTGCGGGTCGTCGAGCTTTCCGCTGAGGCCGAAGGAAATCTTGCGCTTGCGGTAGACGATGTACTTCTGCAGGTAATGGGCGATGGATTCCGTGGTGCAGAAATAGCGCATCGTGTCTGGCACGTTGAAACGCGTCTCCTCGCTCAGGCGGAAGTAATGGTCCACTGCGGCGCGCGACGTGAAGATCACGCCCGTATAGTCCGCTATGCTCACTTTGGCCTGGCGGAATTCCTTTGCCGTAAGGCCTTCCACTTTGATAAAGGGCCGGAACTCCATCTCGACGCCGTACTTGTCGGCGATGTCGAAATACGGAGACTTGTCGGAGGTAGGTTTCGGCTGCGAAACCAGTATCTTCTTTATCTTGTTCATCTTTGTCGAAAAGCTGCCCGTGAAGCCGAAACATCAGCCAAGCGAAGCGCACAATCCATAGGCAGCGGAATAGGTTGTTATCAACGGTATGATTTCCAAAGTGCAAAGATAGTACAAAAACAGCACCCACGACGAACTTTCGGTCATAAAAATTCTAAAAGCCCTGCAAACAAACAGTATTTTGACCACAAAGAAGCACACCGCAGCCCACACGGCCGCCGCACCGGCTCCCACGGAGCCGTAGAGAGCCAGCAGCGACGCAGGAAAGAGCGGCAGCGCAAGCAGCCCCATCCCGGCGTTGAACCCCCTCACCCACTCCCTGGCGAGCGAAGGGCCGACAAACACCGTGGCGAATCCCCTGTAGAGCAGCGGCATCAAGAAGAGGTAGGCGGCGGCGCATCCCACGCATATCCCCGCCGACGAGGCGGCATGCGACGCCGCGAGCACCCCGGAAGAGGCCATGGCCGAATACAGCAGAAGACCGGCGGAGCCTGCGCAGAGAAGCATCAGCAGGAACATGAACGACGTCTCGCGCACCGTGTCGTCAAACATGTTGTGGCGTTCCCTCACCTCCACCGTCTCGCGGAGCAACGCCCGCATGTAACGCACATTGCTCTTGTAGCGCAGCCCGGCTATGCAGAAAAGCACCGTCAAGGCAGCCGCCACCCACGACAGGCCGGCATGGCCGTCGGCCCGCGCAGGCGACGGCGCGCCGCCGTGAGGGTCAACAAGCACTATCCCCTGGCGCAGCGACGACGCGGCCACAGAATCGGGCGAATCGCGGCGGGCAGCCGCCACAGCGGCCGAATCGGCGGCAAAGACCTCCGGCGCGGAGGCACCAGACACATTTGAAATCGAATCAGGCATCCCTTCCAATCACTCCCTGCTTTTTTACTTTCTACTCCCTACTCTCTACTCTCTACTCTCTACTCTCTACTCTCTACTCTTTTCAATCGATCCATCCCTCGCGGCGGTACCACTTTATGCTGCGGCGGATTCCCTCCTCAAGCCCGGTCTGCGGGTCGAATCCGAAGTCGCGCCGCGCCTTCGACGTGTCGACGAGCCAGTTGCGCTGCTTCATGATGCGGTATTTGTCGCGGTTGAGGGTAGAAGGCCTCATCCTGGCCACCCCCCACTTCTCCGCCACGGCAGAGACCGCCTTGACCGCCCACAGCGGCATCCTGACCGGAATCACAATACGCTTCCCCAGCTCACGGCACACGATGCGCCGGAAATCCTTCTGCGTGTAGCCGCGTCCATCGGCCAGGCAATACGTCTCGCCCGCCGGAGCCTTCTCGAGCGCGTCGTAGACGGCCTTGGCGAGGTCGCCGGCATAGAGGAAAGTGAGCATCTGCCGACGCATGCCCACGGAGAAGTCGAATCCCTTGGCTATGGACTCGATCATAAGGAAATAGTCCCGGTCGCGCGGGCCGTAGAGACCCGTGGGGCGGAACACCACAGTCGGGATGCCGCACGTCGCGAGCCACATCTCCGCCTTCAGCTTCGAGGCCCCGTAGCGCGTGTTGGGCATCGGGATCCCCTTTTCGTCGAAAGGCCTGAACCCGCGCTCGTCGCCAGGCCCCATCACGGACAGCGAACTCATGTAGAGCATCTTGTCAGGCACCAATCCCGCATCCTTCACCGCCGTGACGAACGTCCGCAGGAAGTCGTAGTTGATGCGAGAGAAGTCGGCGAAATTGAGGCATTTGGTTGCACCGAGGTTATAGACCACGTATTCCCACCTTTCGCCTGCCGGGAGGAAGGCCGAAAGCGTGTCGGCCATTCCCTGCGGGTCGTCGAAGTCGAGGCAGAGGAAGTGCACGCCTTCCTGGCCGAGCCATCTCCTCGACGTGGACCCGCGCACGGCGGCCCAGACCTCCAGGCCGCGCGCCAAAGCCTCCTCAACGAGCCAGCTGCCGATGAATCCACCGGCGCCGACCACAAGCACTCTTTTTCTCTTTTCCGGCATTTTTACTTAAATTTACAGACACGGCCAACAAGGGAGTGTCCGGATTATTGTCATGATTCCTGCAGGCGGTTCTGCAGTCGTTTCCGTGCCTCGGAACGAGGCGCACAGCAAGCCATGCGGCGGGCGGAAGCCCTGAAAGGACAACGCGCCTAAAGCCTCTCGTCGGGGCGGCTCAGCCTGCGGAACTCGTAGCCCTCCCCCTTCAGCCACTCGATGCTCCGGGGAAGCGCGTCCATCAGGCGCGGCTCGCTCTTCAGGCTGTCGTGGAAGACCACGATCGAGCCGGGACGCGAATAATGCATCACGTTGCGCACCACGTCGTCGGCCGTCAGATGCCTTGAATAGTCGCGTGTGACGAGGTCGTACATCACGAGGGTGAACTCCCTCTTGAGCATCGCCGCCTGCTTCCACCTCAGCCAGCCGTGGGGCGGCCTGAAGAGATGGCTGCCTATGTAGCGGTCGGCCTCCCTTACGTCGGAAAGGTAGCGGCGCGCCTTTACGCGCGAGCCCTGCAGATGGTGCATCGTATGGTTGCCTATGGCGTGCCCGCGCCTCAGCACCTCCTCCAGCAGCCCCGGATGGTGGCGCACGTTGTCGCCCACCATGAAGAACGTGGCCTTCACGCCGTAACGGTCGAGGATGTCGAGCACACGCGGGGTCACCTCCGGCACAGGCCCGTCGTCGAACGTCAGGTAGATGCATTTCTCCTTGGTCCCGAAGCGGAAGACCGCCTCGGGGAAGAGTATGCGGAAAAGGAGCGGCGGGCGCTCGATGAACCGTCTCAGGAAGCTCATTTCCGGCGGCTCAGGTATTCGTCGGAAAGACGCTTGGAGCGTGCCATGTCTATCTTCCTGAATTCAGGGTCCGACTCTATGGCCGACATGTCGCCGCCCTCCTGGCGGTAAGACTCCACGAGGCTGTAGAGCATCGAGTCCACGAGGCGTTCCTCCTCCGACGCGGCGGCGTAGGCGGAGGCGTCAAGCCCCTGCAGGCGCACCACATAGGGGAAATAGCCAACAAGCGTGCTGACGAATTCCTCGTCCGACGCGGCCGCGCCGCCCTGCGACCCTCCGAAATAGCTCTGGTACGCCTCCTTCAGCTCCTTCTCGCTGAGCCCGTAAGCCTTGAGTATCGAATCCACCGTCTTGCGGCTGCCGCCGTATTTGAGGTAAAGCTCGATGAAATGGTAATACTGGTAAGGCACGTAGCGCGTCTCAAGCGAGAACGACGGGCTGGAGAATATGGCGTTCATGGCCTTGTTGTAGCGTATGTAGGGGGCGTAACGCCTCATCACGGCCTCGAGCATGTCGAGCCCGCGCTTGCGCATGCCCGCGTCGTCGAGGCGTCCGGCGTCGCCAAGCTCGGCATAGAGCTGGCCCATCGTCATGCCTACGCTGATCGTATAAGGCAGCGTGGCAGGGCCGGCCTTGGCCCTGAGGAGGTCGAGCACCTCCGCTCCCCTGCGGTATTCCTTGGCGGCCGCGGCCTTGTCGCCGTTGTCGCGCGCCATGTCGCCGAGGGTGAGGCATTCCGTGGCGAGGTCCGCCATCGACGTGCGCACCGAAGCGAGCATGCGTCCCGCAGTCTCGTCGAAATACGGTGCTTTGCCGCCTGGCTTCACGTCCGCGCCGCCCCAGCGGTACTTCTTGGTGACCACGTCGTAGGCGCGGTCGGCACGCGTGGCGTTGGCCTCCTGCATCGTCGGTACGAGCTGGAGCGTCATGCCGGTGGAGCGCATGTAGGGCGAGAGGCCCATGTAATAGTCGTCGCCCACGGTCGAGGCCCAGTAGATCGGGCGTTTCCAGCCGTCGGCGGCGTTGGTCGCTATGATGTCGAGCATCAGGAGCTCGCCGAGCGAGATGTAGCGTTTCTGCTGGTAGGCACGCGTCTGGCTGAGGTCGATGACGATTTCATCGACTATGCGCGCCGTGTCGGCGCCGGTTACGAGTCCGCGCCTGATGGCCGCGTTCCTGTCCACCGGAATCCTTACCACGGGGCTGGGGAAGGCCGGATAGCCCAGCTCGCCCCTGCCGTTTCCGGCATAGACGCTCTTTATCGAGGCCAGCAGGTCGGCAGGCTCGTGTCCGCGCCCGAGCACGGTTACGTCGGCCTTTCCGTAGGCTATGTCTTCCGGCCTGGCGGTGAAGTCTACCGGAGCGGCGGTATAGCTCTGCATGCGCTGCTGGTTGGCATACCAGTCGGAATTGAGGTAGCTGAGGTTTATGATCTTAACGTCGGGACGCACGCCCTCCACCTCCTGCGCGTACCACAAGGGGAACGTGTCGTTGTCGCCGTTGCAGAATACTATCGCATTCGGCTCAAGGCTGTTGAGGTAGTTCATGGCATAGTCTCGAGCCGCATATCGGCCTGAGCGGTCGTGGTCGTCCCACGTCTGGCTCACCATCTGCAGCGGCACTGCGATGCCGAGCGCGCACGCCACGGCGGCGCACACCCTCGATGCGCCCCAGAGCGGCCGAGGCTCCTCGGTGATGGCCGAAGGCTGCATCTCCTCTTCAACCCCCTCGGAGTCCGCCGCCTGGGCGGCATCCGAGAGGCCGGCGGAGCCATCGGCGGCCTTCACGTCCTTCCTGCGTGAAGCCACGAAATGCATCATAATGCGCCAAAGGGCGGCTACCCCTAAGCCTATCCAGATGGCGAAGGCGTAGAACGAGCCTGCGAAGGCATAGTCGCGCTCACGCGGCTGGTTGGGCGGCTGGTTGAGGTAGAGCACTATGGCGATGCCGGTCATGAAAAACAGGAAGAACACCACCCAGAACTGCTCTATGCCCCTGCGTCCGGCGAAAGCCTGCCAGAAGAGGCCGAGGAGGCCGAGGATGAGCGGGAGCATGTAGTAGACGTTGTGTCCGGCGTTGTCCTTGCCGAGGTCGCCGGGCAGCAGGCTCTGGTCGCCGAGGCGATAGTTGTCGATCAAAGGTATGCCAGAAATCCAGTTGCCTGCGTCCAGCTCGCCGAACTGGTTGTTGATGTCGTTCTGGCGGCCTGCGAAGTTCCACATGAAATAGCGCAGGTACATGTGGTTGAGTTGGTAGTTGAAGAAATACGCGAGATTCTGCGCGAAAGTCGGCTTGTAGGCCATGCGCTGCGGATATGAATACGTTCCGGTGTATTCGTTGGCTATCGGCATCGCCTGCGTGTCGAGTTCAGGGTATTCTTCGCCCGTCTCCTTGTCCACGGCGTTGATGGCCACCATGTTGTCGGGCGTAGTGTCGTTGAGGTTTACCCAATGCGCGTAATAGGGGCGGTGCTGCGAGCTGTATATTCGCGGGAAGAGCATGTTCAGCTCGGGGTTCATCTTCATCTCGCTCTTGTGGTCGCGCAGCACGTAATGGTCTCCCCCGCGCTCCGCGAGACGCCGGTTGCCGGCAATCTCGCCTTCGGTGAGGAACCCGTAGTCGCTCGTCGGCACGGCCCCCTTCACGCCCTTGGCGTAAAGCGCCTTGCCCGGCTTGACCACGGGGTTGTAATAAGGCGTGGAAAGCGTGACCACGGAGCCGTCCTCGCGCTGTCCGAGCGTGTCCACGCGGCTTCCTACGTATTCACGCTGCGGGCCGCTGTTCAGGGTCTCTCCGTAGAGGAGAGGGTTCTCGCCATACTGCTCGCGGTTGAGGTAGGACGCGAGGTCGAACACGTTGTCGGGCGAGTTCTGGTTCATCGGCGTGTCGGCGGTGGAGCGTATCAGGATGAGCGCATAGCTCGAATAGCCGACGAAGATGACGGCCATGCTCCATGTGATCACAGTGAGCACGCGCACCGAGAGGCCTTTGGCGAAGAAGAAGAGCCACACGGCAAGGGCGGCGAGAAGCACAAGCCCGAGCCACACTCCGCTTCCGAAGAAAAGCATGCCGCTGGCGGCCACGGCGGCCACGAACGAGGCCTTGACCATCGCCGGCGACTTCTGCCTGTGAAGCTCCGACAACGCCCAGAGGAATATGGCGGAGGTAAGCACCACGTAGAAGAGCGCGCCGCTGTTGTAGCTCATTCCGAAGCCGTTGACGAACATCAGCTCGAACACCTGGGCCACCTTTATGAAGCCCGGCACGAGGCCGAAAAGCACAAGCACTATGATGGCGAACGAGACCGCCAGGGCCATGAGCGACCTGACGAGGTTCATACCCGGATACTTCCTGTAGGCGAACACCAGCACTATGGCCGGGATGCAGAGCAGGTTGAGCAGATGCACGGCCACGCTCACGCCGATGATGTAGGCTATGAGGATGAGGTAACGGTCGGAATGAGGCTCGTCGGCACGGTTCTCCCACTTGAGTATCAGCCAGAAGACCAACGCCGTGCAGAACGACGAGAAAGCGTAGACCTCGCCCTCCACGGCCGAGAACCAGAACGTGTCGCTCCAGCAGTAGGCCAACGCGCCTACCACGCCGCTGCCCATGATCGCCAGATATTGCTGCAGCGAGATTTCCTCACGCTGGCCGTCCTTGACGGTCAGCCGCCTCACGAGATGCGTTATGGTCCAGAAAAGGAGCAGGATGGTCAACGCGCTCAGCAGGCCGCTCATGGCGTTTACGGCCACCGAGACCGTCTCCGCCGACGGGGCGAAATTGGAGAAGAAACGCGCCGTGAGCATGAAGATAGGGTTGCCCGGCGGGTGTCCCACCTCGAGCTTGTCGGCCTGGATGATGAACTCCCCGCAGTCCCAGTATGACGCGGTAGGCTCCAGAGTGAGCCAGTACGTGACGAGCGCGACGGCAAACACCGCCCATCCCGTCAGGTTGTTGATAAGGTTATAACGCTTTGATATCATTTCATAAACGATCGAAAATTCCTCATAGGAGGGCAAGCCCTGACTGCGGCTGCATCCTGATGCAGTCCCGCACGGGAAACGGCCCGTAAGTCTTAGAGTGTGTTTGTAATTTTTCTTCAGGATTTTTTATGGAGGATTCCGGGACGGATTCGCGTATGCAGACGAGGGAGTGCAGCGGGCTGCACGACCGGGGCAAAGGCGCGGAGATGCCCGAAAGGACGTAAAAATGCCTGTAAAAATCAGAATAAAAAATTCCAAACACACTCTTAACGCGCAAAATTAAGAAAAATTCCCCTCATCCGCAAATCCGCCGCCCTTCCCGCCCGATTTACAGAGCCAACCGAAACGGATTTCATATATAATGGCACCGATAAAACCACAAGAGAAAACTCCATATGTGAGAACTTTTATCGCTGAATATCAACTATATGATAAAATAACGGCACAACTTCCGTTAGGGAAAAGAGGAAGTAAAAAATTGCTTTGAGGGAGTGAATGGATTAGAAAAGGCATATGTTTTGAATGAAAGATTTAGAGGCTGTTTAACAATGATTTTTAAACAGCCTCTTAACCAAATACTAACAGTTGATAGGTGTTTTATGATTTGGGGTTAAAAGCAAAGAGATGCTAAATTTCAAGGGAATAAGCTATATGTCAGCGAAAATGTGTAACTTCGCGTATTGACATATACGACATATCAGAAACAATGGCAAAGATTACAGTTCAAAATACCAATATAACAATTATCGCCGTCAATGGGGATGATTATATTTCGTTGACCGATTTGGCACGACATAAAAGTGACGAACCTAACGCCGTGATTGCAAATTGGTTACGCAACCGCAACACAATAGAGTATTTAGGCATTTGGGAACAACTTTACAATCCGAATTTTAAACCCACCGAATTCGAGGGGTTTAGACGACAGGCCGGGCTGAACGCATTTACGCTCTCACCAAAGAAATGGATTGATGCGACAAATGCCGTTGGCATAATCGCTAAATCAGGGCGTTATGGTGGAACTTATGCGCATAAAGATATTGCATTGAAGTTCGCAAGCTGGATTTCTGTTGAGTTTGAACTCTACATCGTCAAGGAATTTCAGCGGTTAAAGACGGAGGAACAGCGGTTGCTGGGTTGGTCGGCGAAGCGCGAGTTGTCGAAAATCAACTACCGCATACACACCGACGCGATAAAGCAGAATCTTATCCCTGCGGAGGTTACCCCGACACAAGCGAGTATCATCTACGCCAATGAAGCCGATGTGCTTAATGTAGCGATGTTCGGAGTAACGGCAAAGCAATGGCGCGAAGCCAATCCCGCCCTCAAAGGGAACATACGCGACTATGCCACAATCAATGAACTTATCTGCTTATCAAATATGGAAAATCTCAATGCGGTTTTTATTGAGCAGGGTATGACGCAGAGCGAGCGGCTTGTGAAACTGAACCAAATAGCCATTCATCAGATGAGCGTACTGGAAAGCGGCAACAACGATAGAAAATTGTTGAAATGAAGAAGTGGCAGAAGATATTGGGTTGCACGGCGTTAGCCATTTGAAAGATGACCTCCACCGACGGCACGATGGAGAAGAACCTGCCCTTCTTCTGACGTAGTAACAGTTGTAACAACAATATACAATCCTCAACTTAAGAAAACCGTGGACGTTCAGCCAGTGCGCCCACGATTTTCTGCCTCACGCGGTCAGGGCCTGCGGCGGCGCAGAACCTCGACGAACTCCCGGGGAAGCACCACGTTGTAGAGGTCGAGGGCCCCGGCGAAAAGCGGGGCAATCTCCTCGTCGGTGAACCCGGCGATGCCGCACCCGACGCGCGTTACAAGAAACGTGGTCTGGTCCCATTCGCGCGCCAGCTCTAAGAACTCGTCCACGTATGGCTTTATCGTCTCTACGCCGCCCTGCATCGTCGGGATGGCGTAAGACCGTCCCTGAAGACCCGTGCCTTGGCCCCATACGGCCCCGAACCTCTCCATCGCCGTGCGCGCCGCGCCTCCTGCATGATACCCGGCAAGGTTGCTCCCGAATACGAATATCTCGTCCTCGCCGAGGCTCGTGATGTCGGCGGGCGTGTATCTCAGATTGTCTTCCATGCTTTTTTTGCGCAAAAGTAACGATTTTTCCGCAGACTCCGCGGACCGGGCGCCGGAAACATGCAATAGACCGCCCCGGAAGGGCGTTCCAACCATATATGAGACTCGAAAGACTGGAGATACGCGGCATGCGCCTGGCAGGCCCGCAGCCACGCGCGCTGGATCTGCGCCCCGGCAGCAACGTGGCCCTGCTTCTCGGCGACAACGCCTGCGGCAAGACCACTTTCCTCGACGCGGCGGCCTACGCCCTCGACGCCTTCGTCTCGGGGATGACCGGAAGCCCTCTGCGCAGGATCCCCGCCTCCGACGTGCACATCGACGCGGAGGGGCGCATGGCCGAAGAGATGGGCATCCGCTGGCGGCTCACGACACCGGCGGGCGAGGCTCTGGAAGCCTGCATAACACGCTCCGGGGCCGGACGCGCCCGCAAAAGCAGCCTCGGCGGAATACGCAGCTACGCCGCAAGCCTCCGGGAAGAGGGCGCTACGCTGCCCGTGGCGGCCTACTACGGCACCGGGCGCGGACACATAAAGGCAAGCCTGGGGAACCGCCCGTTCCGCCGCGCGCAGAGCCGCACCGACTGCTACCGCCACGCGCTCGACCCCTCGTCGCCCCTCAGGGGGCTGTTCCGGTGGTTCGCCCTCATGGAAGACTTCGAGCGGAAGCGCGGCGAGGCCCTGCGCGACCCTGAGCGCACGCTGCCGCAGCTCGACGCGGTGCGCCGCGCAGCCGGGGTCTTCGTGGGCGACCGCTTCCATTCGCCGCGCATCGCCTCCCAGCCATGGCGTTTCGTCATGTCGGGACGGGGAGGGATATGCCTCGACCGCGAGACGCGCATCGAGCAGATGAGCGACGGCTACCGCATACTACTGGCAATGGCCGCCGACATCGCCGCACGGATGGCACAGGCAAACCCCGCAATGCCCGACCCGCTCCAGACCCCCGGCATAGTCCTCATCGACGAGATAGACCTGCACCTCCACCCCAAGTGGCAGCGCACCGTGGTCGGCAACCTCGCCGAAGCGTTCCCCAACGTGCAGTTCATCCTCACCACCCACAGCCCCGTGGTCGTGGCCGGCGCGCTCGGAAAGGCGCAGATAATCCGGCTGGCCGACGACGGCGAGCCTTCCGGAGGCGCAAGCGTGGACGGCGACCTGCAAGGCTGCGACGTGGGCCAGCTCCTGCTCTCCGGGCTCTTCGGCCTCGGCTCTCTGCGCGCCCCGATGTGGGACGGCAAGCTCAGCCGCCGCAGGGAGCTGCTGGCCAGGACATCCCTCTCCGGAGACGAGAAGGCCGAACTCGCAGCCCTCGACCGGGAGCTGCTACGCCTCAACCAAGGCCACTCGCCCGAAGAGGCGCGTGCCGCCGCCCTCATCGAAGAGCTTGCCCGCAGGCTCGGCACAGACATGCAGACCCCGATGCAGGGACAAAGCCCCGCGATGCCGGAAAAATGAGAAGAATCGACAAATCCCCGGAAGCGCCCGAATCGCTGCGCGGCGTCCCCGCCCCGGACTCCCCTGACGACATAGACCCGCGCGTCTACGCCGCCCGCGACGTGAAGGAGCGCCTGAAGGCCGACCAGATGCGGAAATGCGCCTACTGCGAATGCCGCCTCAACGGCGACTACGGCCACACCGAACACTATCGCCCGAAGAACGGCTACACCACCGCCGAAGGCGCGCCGCTGCGCACTCCCGGCTACTATTGGCTCGCATACGACTGGAACAACCTGCTGCTCAGCTGCTCGACCTGCAACTCCTCATGCAAGAAGAACCATTTCGCGCTCGCCGACGAGTCGGCACGCGGCATCGCCTCCCGCGACACGAGCCGCGAGTCGCCGCTGCTGATCAACCCGGCGGAAGACGACCCGGCGCGCCACATCGTGTTCCACGACGAAATCGCAGTCCCGAGGCCGTCCGGCGGCGGGGAAGACCCGCGCGGCCGCTACACGATAGACACCATGCGCCTCAACAGCCGTCCCGACCTCGTGGAGAACCGCCTCCGCCTCCTCTGCCGCTACCGCACCATGCTTCAGGCGCGGCGGCTGGCCGAAGAGCTGGTCCGGCGCGGGCTGGAACCCGTGCGCGGACGCGGACTGCTCGAAGCCGCCGAGGCCGCCATCCGCGAGATGGAGTCCCCTTCAGGAGAATATTCCGCCATGCTGCGGCAGGGGCATCCGGAAAGCCGGCACAAAGACTGGTGATTCCGTCCCGGACGCCCGGCGGCACCGCCCCGCGAGGCAGCCCGCATCAGGCCGGAAAGAAAAATCCGGGCGTCTTCTCACGAAGCTGCCCGGATTGTAGGGTTGTCATTGTTGTCTTTGCGTATTGAATTGATGTTGTAGTTGGGGAAATGTCATGTGGGCGAAGATGGATTCGAACCACCGAAGGTATAAACCAGCAGATTTACAGTCTGCCCCATTTGGCCACTCTGGTATTCGCCCTCGTGTCGGCAGGCCCCCCTTCGCGGAAAGGCCGCTTTCACGCTGCAAAGGTACGCACTTTTTCCCGTACGGCAAAATATCGGAGGATGTTTTTTTGCGTCAGACCCCGGAAGGCCGTCATCTGCAGAGTCCAACAGCAAATGCAAATTTATGCAACCTTATCGAAAAAACGCTTCTTTGGAGTGTCGAAGTCAATTTTCTCCCGTGGACGACGGTTGAGTTTCTTTTGTATCTCCATAATTCGTTTGT
>Ga0209064_1003571_pt1 | contig 13303 bp, 12 predicted proteins | sample Inofromicrocosms_FD_187498 | JGI IMG/M metagenome (GOLD analysis project Ga0209064, IMG submission 187498) | Mouse cecum microbial communities from Vienna, Austria - Inoculum for glucosamine and mucus D2O microcosms (SPAdes) (version 2) | ecosystem: Host-associated > Mammals > Digestive system >... | reverse complement strand
TGGACCGCTTTATACGGCTGGTCGTCCACCGCCTGGTTATAGGCAAAGGCATACCGCCCGTTAAAGGCGGGATAACGGTATTTTTTCTCCTGAAAGATATCGTCAAAGATCAACTCCGCAACCTTCTGGAGCACAATGTTGGGGTCGATCTCCTGCCGCTCGATCTCCCGGTTGATTTCCTGCTCCTCATCGGTCAGGAAGACGTACACGCTGCCGGTCTTCTGAACCAGCATTTCCCGCATCAGGACTTTCAGCGCGTCCTCCACCTGCCCCTTCAGCGTCAGCCGGTCGGCGTCCATGCGGTCGATCATCAGGCTGGTGATGTTGTCGACGTTGGCCTCGATCTCCAGCACATATTTGATGAGGAACAGAACCTTCAGGACGTTGATGGTAAAAACGCCCTCCTCCAATTTGTCCGGATTGATATGGCTGTTGTCATATGCCCGGATGATGACCCCCCTGTGGGAGTGATCCAGAAATTTCTCCATGGCGTCGTAGAACATGTGGAAGGGAACAAGGGCGCCGGTCTCCCGTTCTTTCAGCTGCTCGGCGGACTCCTTGAACATGGCCAGCATGGAGCGCTCGCCCTCGGAGAGGTGCTTGCCGGAGGCGCTGTGGGTACGCACGGCGGTCAGCACACTGGCCAGGAGGTTGAACTGGTAGCCCACAAAGGGGTAGATCGCCGCGAAATCATTTCCATCGGCGTACAGCTTTTTCTCCGCGTCGCCGGTGAAAAGCATCTTGTTGCGGATGTCGGTCTCCTTCTGCTCATACAGCAGCCGCAGGGACTGCGCCGCCGTGTCGTTCTTCTCCAGAATTCTCCTCTTGATCACCTCGTCCACGTTGGCGGAGGACAGGGAGAGGCGGGTATCAAAGCGGCCCTGGATTTTGGAAAAGTCGTTGCCCTTCACGCTGGTGATGGAGTCGATGTCCTGCTGGCTGGTCACGATGACCCAGGCCTTTCCCATGCACGCCCTGCCCAGCTCCTCGGTCACAGTCTGCAGGTTCAGCATCAGCTTGGAGTCCTCGCCGATGTACTGCCCAATCTCGTCCACCAGAAATACCACATGGTGGTTCCCGCCTCTGCGGTCTATGTAGGCTTTGACCCGTCTTGCGAAATCCTCGATGCTGATCTGATAGGGCTCCACCGCCTTTTCACACCAGTTGCGCGCGGCGGACTCGCTCATAAAGCCCATGCCGGACAGCACCTCGACAACGGTGTCCTGGATGAAGTCAAAATCCTGCCGGGAATCCTCCCATGTGCTGCCGTACGCCCCGTCAAAAGCGCTCTTAAATGCGTCCAAGCGGCCCGCATCGGACAGCTTCCGCTCCAGATCGGCCAAAGCGGGCTGGGAGCCGCAGAAGCCCTGCATCTCATTGAACACCCGCAGGAAAACATTGACGATAGCGTCCTTGTCCTGCTTGCTGTTGGAATCGCTCTTGGCGTCGATATTGAACAGGATGGCATCGACAGGCGTGTTCGCCGCCAGCTGTATGTCCGCCAGAACAGCGGGGTCGGTGATCTTCTGATCCTCGATAAAATAGTCCAATGCCCGGCGTCCGCCAACCAGTTCATTCTTCAGCAGATACGAAATAATTTTCAGGAAGTGGGATTTACCGCTGCCAAAAAAGCCGGAAATCCATACGCCCATTTTCGGGGTAGTTCCGGCAATGCCCTTTTTATAAGCGGTGAAAAAGTCCCTGAAATGCCGCTGCAGCTCTCGGGTGACCACATACTCGTCCAGCTCCTGGGAGACGCTGCGGCTCTCGCCCTGCCCCGCTATGATAACGCCCTGCATCTCACGGTCAATTTCCTTACGGAACATCTCTCGAATCAGCATCTCGCACCTCCGTTATTTCACCAGCCGGAACGCCCGGTAGTAGTTGTCGTCTTTGATTTTCCCAAACAGGAGCAGCTGCTGCTCGTCATAGACACCGGGGAAAAACAGGACCACAGGGGCCTGTCCAAATCCCTGGTGCAGCGTGTTGAGCACCTTGTGGGAGCGCAGAATCGGATAGCACTTCCCGATGCCGGTCAGAAACACCGCTGCGTTCTCCGGCGTATGCTCCCGGATATGCCGGACAATCAAGCTGTCGCTGTCACTGATTTTCATAGATTTACTGACCGCCGCTGCAATGCGGGCCATCCCCTGTTTTTGCTCAAATGCCATGCACTGCTTTAAGAAATTCTTGCTCTCAAGGTGGTCTATCATCAGATCATAGAGGTCGAAAACAACCAGCTGAAAGCCATCGGAGCTTTTCTGGTTCTTGCTCACCATGTATCTGATCCGTTCCCGGATCTCCAGCTCCCGGTCGGGGGGATAGTCGAAGATCCAGTAGTTGACCTCATTGGCCCTGCCCCTGCTGCTGCGGAAGGAGGGCTTTCGGATTGCCGCCTCCATCTCGTCCAAACGCCGCGCCAATTCCGCCATCATCTCACCCCCGTCCAGGCCTTGACGACCAGCCCCATGTCATGCGATTCCAGCCACTGCTGCAGTTCCGTCTCCAGAATCGGTCTGTATATTTTCCGGGTTTCTTTGGCTTTGTCGGTCAGTCCCGCCTCATAGAGCATCGTCCGATAGCAGGTACCCAGCCGCTGGCAGGTCTGATCCGTCCATTGGGCAAGGCGGTCATCCTGCGCCTGTTTGTCCCGGAAGAAGACCCGCACGTCCTTCGGTTCCAGCTCATTGCTGCCAATGATCAGCTTCTCCCGGATCACCTCATAGACAAAATCAAAAAAGAGGGTGTCGCAGGCCATCACCGCCGCCAGAGCAAACAGTTTCTGCGTGGACAAATCCCCGGAGAGGAACACCGGATAAAAACTGCTGTCCAAGGCCTGCACCCGCGTAAGGACAGTCCGGCAAATTTGGTCTGCCCGTCTCGGTGTCGGAGCGCCGAAAATGTTTTCCTCCTGACTTTGCCGCCGGATTTCCTCAAAGGAATTCCCCGCGGCGAGAAGCTGAACCACCTTGCGAAATTCCGGAAACCAGAAGGACAGCTTCACTGCTCCCGCACTATATTCTCTACGCTCCATATTCATCTCCCTGTTCCTTGCATGGATAAAAGTATAGCACAGAGGCCACCGATTGTATACTCTGAATTTCATTTTTATAGGTTGCAGTCAAGAAATCCAATATTAAGCGTCAAAAAGGCACGGCGGCCAAAGGAGCTGTCCGCTGCGCCCTTTTGACGCTTGCCAGGTTCGGGTTACCGAAGAAACAAAATTATTTTATCATAGCTGAAACATCCGGCCTTTTTTCGTGTCTATACAGGTGAAGGCCCTTCAACAACACCCAGAAAGGAGAACACCTATGGAAGACTGCGCGATCATTGATTTGTATTGGTCTCGAAACCCGGAGGCCATCTCGCGCACCTGCGAAAAATATGGAAACTACTGCCGCGCCGTGGCGCGGAATATCCTGCCGGACCGCCGGGATACAGAGGAGTGCGTCAACGACACCTGGCTGAAAGCCTGGAACGCCATGCCGGAGGACCGGCCCGGCCTGCTGGCCCAGTACCTCGGAAAGATCACGCGAAATCTGGCTTTAAGCCGCTGGCGGGCTAACCGCACGGAGAAAAGGGGAGGCGGCGAGCTGCCTCTGGTCCTGGACGAACTGGCGGACTGTGTTTCATCCGCAGATACGCTCCAGGCTGTGGAAGCCGGGGAACTGGCGGAAGCCGTAAACCAATTTCTTCACGCGCTGCCGGAACGGGAGTGCAATCTCTTCCTGCGGCGGTACTGGTTCGCGGAGCCCACGGCGGAGATTGCCAGGCGATATGGGATGCGTGAAAACACTGTGCGGACAATTTTGTTTCGCAGCCGGAAAAAATTGCAGAGTTATTTGGAAAAGGAGGAGTTGTTATGAATCATCAGGAGCGCCTGTTTCTCGCCATTGGCGAAGCGGACCCGAAGCTGGTTGCCCGCAGTGAGCGGCGCAGAAGGAGCCACTGGCTTCCCTGCGGTCTTGCCGCTGCGGCCTGTTTGGCGCTGGTCTTGGCGCTGGGGCGTATTTTCCCCTTCCAGACTGGACCGGCTGTCACGCCCCCGGACAGCCAAGGACCGGTTATTACTGTACCGAATTTGCCGGAGAACCAGGGACCCGGCGGCGGACAGCTTTCCCTGCCGGAGCAGGGCAGTGAAATCGGAACGCTTCGCTTGCTGCGCTATACGCCGGAATCTCAGAACGGAGCTGTGGATTTCCTGATCTACGTCAACGAGGAGCAGTTTGCTGTTCAGGAGAGCAATGGGCTCTATCGTATTAGAAGCACCCATCCGCTGCCTGAAACTTTTCCGGAATGCGGTATGGATATCGCTCACCTCTCCGGCACATCTCCCAGCCAGGCCAAGGCAGCGGCCGAAGCTGCCTTGCAGGAGCATTACCCGGAGATGTCCTCGGAGGAGCTTGCTGCCGTCCTGCCAGGCAGCCTTTATCTCCGTGCCAGCGAGAGCCTGGACGAGGGCTCCGATGAGCCGGAGTTTTGGAAAGCGGAACAGGCGGAGCTCTGGTTTGTCGATGACGGGCAGGGAGGAACCTTTACGATCACCTCCCGGTATTTCCTGGAGGCGGAGGAAGGTCTGGGCGCACGTTTCAGAGATATGGTATCCAGCTTTCGGGTCGTGGACCTGAATGAGACCGTTCCGGATTGGATGCGGGAGCTCTACGCAGCGGTGGACCGGCTGTCCCGGGCGCTGCTCTGTGATGATTTGTCCGAAGTCTCTGACCTTTTGGCAACAGAAACCGTTGCGGACGCCTACGATGAAAATGTCTGGCCGGATACTACCATCATTTCTGTAGACTACTCGTTGGATGACGATCAAAACCCGGCCAAAGCCACCGTCTCCGTAAAGCACAGGCTGAATCTGACAGAGGGTGACAGCTTCAGCTTCCTGACCATGGAACTGGTCCGCCGGAGCGGAAACTGGTATTTGAATTGGTCCGGTATTGAGAAATAGAACAGGTCAAAAGAATGAACAAGGAGATAAAATTAGGAATCTGAAAGGAATAACCTGATACCGAAATTCATTTAACTGCCCATATAGAGGCTGTCTCCAACCCCACGACTAGCAACTTATATGTTTCAGATTCCTTATGAAAAAAATCTGGATAACGGGGTCCCCTGCATAGGGGCGTGGTGAGAGTGTCGGCGGCTGGGCACAAGGCGGGGAATATTGATTCGCACTAAAGCACACAAAATTATTTGTTATGTGGAACGTGGTAAGGCCATTTCTAAAGGCAATGCGCCACGCCAATGCAGATTATGTGGACGGTGGTTTCTCCATGTGCAGGGAGACAAGACCATATACTGCAGTCGGATTGCTCCTGGTGAGATAGACAAAACCTGCCGTGATGTGGGAGTCAGAGCAGTGTTTGAGAACAAAATCCAGAGCGAGGAAGCCTGGAAGATATACAAGCTTGCATACAAAAAATACTATGCCCGCTACATAAAGGGGAACATGAGCAAGGCCGAGTTCAAGACGTGGGGAGAACAGGCTGCTGCCCAGCGGGACTATACAACTGAATTGCTAAAGACAGCAAAGTCAGAAGAAGAAAAGGCTTGCCATATTGAAGCATTCAGAAACAGATTGAACCGGCAATAAGAGCATGTCTCTGTTTTCAGCGGCGCAATTTTTGTGTTTGCCATTGACTTTCATCTACAGACAAGTCTATAATGAAACAAAACATAGGTTATGATAGGACTGTCTTAAGTGCAATGAATCTCGCAGATGAACAGATTGGGAGCGCAATTCGGATTAGTTGGGATGCAGATATTGACCTGGACAAACTTATGTCAGATTTTTCAAATATGTTGGAAACGATACATACCTTTCAGATTTCTTAGAATGATAAGCTCAAAGGAAATGGGGGATCCTTGTGACAGAAACGACACAGGGCAGGCTGCAGTTCATCTTTACCGCGGACGGTTTCTACTGTGACACTCAAGATCAGCTGTCAGACACAGACCAGGCGCTGCAGACACAGTTTGAGGCGGACCGCTGGACGGCCCTGTACCGCCTCGGCCTGACGGAGCGCCCGGAGCGGGCCGGCCCCTCCGCCGCGTTCCTGTATCTGCTCTCCGACGCCTTCTTCAAATCGCTGACCAGCCTGCCGGACCTGGAGCTGCTGCGGGAGAACGCCCAGGCTCCTCTAACGGATACCGACCGGCTGCTGCGGGCGGTGCCCTTCGTGATGGGGGCCGAGTACATCGATAAAAAATGGCTGAAGCACGCCTTTCAGCGCCTGAACGCCGTGTTTGCTCAGGAAATTGCCGCCTACGACGGCACGGTGTCCCTGTACCTGACGGAGCAGAGCCAGCGCCTGCGGGTGCCGGAACGGATCTTCTTCCATCTGGTGGAAAACAAGGACGGAGAGCTGCCCTTTGCCTTCCTGGCTACCTACGCCACCAAGGACGCAGACGGGCGGGTCCGCCATGTGCCGCTGCAGTACGCCCTGACAGAATACAAAAACGATCGGGAAAAATTGCTCACCCTCCTCTCCTGCCTCAACCGGGCCGCGGAGGTGTCGGAGCTGATCGGGTCCTTTGTGGAGAGTGGGGAGATGTTCCACCCCCTCCAGCTGACAGCGGAGGAGGCATACGATTTTCTGACCCATGTGGAGGCCATCGAGGAGACGGGCATCTTGTGCCGTATCCCCAACTGGTGGAAAAAGCGCACCGCCGTTGTGTCCCTCTCCATGCGGCTGGGGGAGAAGCAGCCGTCCATGCTGGGGTTCGACACCCTGGTGTCCGTACAGCCGGAGCTGACGGCAGACGGCGTCCCCCTGTCCCAGGAGGACATCCGGCAGCTGCTGGCGCAGACGGAGGGGCTGGCGTTCCTGAAGGGCAAATGGGTGGAGGTAAACCACGCCCGGCTGCGGGCGCTGCTGGAGGAGATGGACGGTTTGCCGGACGCCGTCACACTGATGGAGGCTATGCGCCTGGGCATGGAGACAAAGAAGCCCCAGGCGGACGTGGGGCCGATGGTCACCAACGGCGAATGGCTGTCCACGCTGCTGGCGAACCTGAAAAAGCCGGACTCCATCCGCAGCGCCGTGCTGCCCAGGAGCTTCTGCGCCCAGCTGCGGCCCTATCAGAAGAGCGGCTACACCTGGCTGACCTATATGGACAAGCTGGGCTTCGGGGCGTGCTTGGCCGACGATATGGGCCTGGGGAAGACGGTGCAGGTGCTGGCCTATCTGGAGAAGCTGCGGACCGTAAAAAAGAACGCCCAGGCGCTGCTGATCGTCCCGGCCTCCCTGCTGGGCAACTGGCGGAAGGAGGCGGAGCGGTTCGCGCCTGAGCTGACATACCAGATTCTGCACGGCAAAAAGGCGGCGGCGCTGGAGGAGCAGCTGGCGGAGAGCCAGGTGTTCCTGACCATTACCACCTACGGGATGGCCATGCGCCTGAAGCCGCTGCAGGAGCGGCAGTGGGACTGCGTCATTCTGGACGAGGCCCAGGCTATCAAGAACCCGCTGACCAAGCAGACACGGGAGATCAAAAAGCTGCCCGCCCGGATGCGCATCGCCATGACCGGCACGCCCATTGAGAACGACCTGACCAACCTCTGGTCCCTGTTCGACTTCCTGAACAAGGGCCTGCTGGGGACCAGCCAGGAGTTCCGCGCCTACTGCTCCGGCCTCAACGACGATCCGGAGGGCTACGCCCGGCTGAAGGAGATGGTGTCTCCCTTCCTGCTGCGCCGGGTGAAAACGGATAAGCGGGTCATCGCCGACCTGCCGGACAAGCTGGAGATCGTGGACCGGGTGGCGCTGACGAGAAAGCAGGCGGTGCTGTACCGCAAAGCGGTGGCGGACGCGGAGGAGCGTCTGCGGGAGACGGCCGGCATTGAGCGGAAGGGCGTTGTTCTGGGGCTGATTATGAAGCTGAAGCAGATCTGCAACCATCCGGACCAATACCTGGGGCAGCCGGCTTTCTCGGCGGAGGACAGCGGCAAGTTTGCCATGCTGCGGGAGCTGTGCGAGACCATCCGGGAGAAGCGGGAGCGGGTGCTGGTGTTCACCCAGTTCCGGGAGATCACGGACCAGCTGGCGGCGTTTCTGTCGGAGGTGTTCCGGGCGGAGGGGTATGTGCTCCACGGCGGGACGCGGGTAGCCCGGCGGAGCGAGATCGTGGACGCCTTTCAGGGGGAGCGGTATGTGCCCTTTGTGGTGCTGTCGGTAAAGGCCGGCGGCACGGGGCTGAATCTGACGCGGGCCAACCATGTCATCCATTTTGACCGCTGGTGGAACCCGGCGGTGGAGAACCAGGCCACGGACCGGGCCTACCGCATCGGGCAGACAAAGAACGTGATGGTCCACAAGCTGGTGTGCGAGGGGACGATCGAGGAGAAGATCGACGCCATGATCGCGTCCAAGCGGGAGCTGGCGGAGAACGTGATCGGCAACAGTTCGGAGAAATGGATCACCGAGATGGGCCATGAGGACCTGATGCGTCTGCTGCGTCTGGACTGAGCGGAGGTGAGAGGATGAGCAGATATTGGCAGGGCGAGGGCGGCTACAGCCAGCCCACCACGGAGAAACTGCAGCAAAACGCGGCAGCCAGTCAGAAGAAAGCGCTGGCCAAGGGGCAGGTCTGGGAGCCGGTAATCATCCAGGGCCGGACCATTGCCAGGAGCTGGTGGGGGCAGGCGTGGTGCCGGAATCTGGAGCGCTACGCGGACTATGACAGCCGTCTGGACCGGGGGAAGCGGTATGTCCGGACGGGCGCTGTGGTTGACCTGAAAATCCAGAAGGGGAAGATCCAGGCGAAAGTACAGGGGTCACGGAAAACGCCTTACAAGGTGGAGGTACGGATCAGCCCGGTGTCCGAGGAGCGGTGTCAGGATATCATCAGCCGCTGCAACCGGAAGGTGGAGAACCTGGAACAGCTGCTGGCGGGAAATTTTCCGGAGGAGCTGAAGGAATTGTTTCAGGAGGAGGGCGGTCTGTTCCCTCAGCCGAAGGAGATCGGTTTTACCTGCAGCTGTCCCGACTGGGCGCTGATGTGCAAGCACGTGGCGGCGGTGCTGTACGGCGTCGGTGCGCGCCTGGACCAACAGCCCGCGCTGTTTTTTGAGCTGCGGAGTATTGAGATGGAGCGGTTTATCGACGTGGCGCTGGCCAACAAGGTGGAGGCCATGCTGGCCAACGCCCAGAAGCCCAGCAAGCGGATTCTCACCGGGCAGGACCTGGAGGCGCTGTTCGGCGTGATTTGATGGGGAAAGGCTACGGGAGGCTCTCTTTGTTTACGGCGGCGCAGATTTTGAGGTGCTTGGAAAAGAAACAACCCTTCTCTTTTTTGTGGATTTGTGGTATACTGTCAACGAGGTGATGGGGTATGCAGTTCAAACAATTTGTTTTTGACAAAATGAATCGACAAGTCCCCGTTTTGATTGAACCTATGCTTCGGTCAGACGCAGAATCAACAAATTTGCCGCCTATGTGGCAGACGTCTTGGACGAGTGAATATTTGGCGGAAGATCGGTTTCAGAAATATGCGGCTAAGGTGAACGGAGAACTGATTGCTTTGGGTGCATACGAAGTCCTTGAAAATTCTTTGGTTGTCCACATTGTCTACATGGAGGCACACCCGGAGTCTAATCCAATCTTGTCTAACTGGAAGGAGGCGTCCAAATGAAGAGCAGAAAAGAAAAACTGCCGTCTGATGCAGAGTGGTATTGCCGGAAAGATCCAGAAGAAGAGCGGTTTTACGAGATATTTTTCCAGATGTGTCAGAAGTATAGCGTAAGATGGGCCAGTGCAGGGGAAAAAGAGCAGCAGTTTATTGAAGAGGTTACCAGAGTTACCTATGAGCGTGAGAGGGCAATCCGGCTGGGCCTCCCGCTGTCAGATGTTCGGCTGTCCTTTGCCTCCTGAGTGGGATTTGACCCATAACCTGACCCACACGGGGAAAGAAGCGGATGGAGGTGATAAACGAGGGCTGCGCTTAAGGGACAAAATTTCTTAGGTTAATCCTGACCTCCCGCTGGTAAAACCGGCGGGAGGTCGAAGCATATCGAAAAGCAGATACTCCGCTCCATGGAGCGCTGCCGCCGCCCCTAATTGTCCCCGAACTCTACATCCGAATCATGCTCATCAAGTCGGAAGATTGTATCACCCAGACGGATGATGGTCAGAGACGCGCCCTCCAGCGGCAGTACCTGAGCGTCTGGCAGAGGGAGCCCGGTGCCGCTCTCCGTCACCGGGATGGTTGTGCGCCGGGTGTTGGCCGCAAAGGCGGTGATGAAACTGGGACCGGTCGCCCCTGTGGGACCTGTAGGTCCGGTGGCTCCCACGGCTCCCGTGATTCCTGCCGGTCCGGCTGCCCCGGCTGCGCCTGACCGCCCGTCAGGACCGGCGGGGCCGGTGGGGCCGGTGACACCCTGCATGGGGGAGGCCGTCAAGGCCCCCTGCATTTTCGATTTCAGGAAAAGCTGGTTCTGAACGGCGGCCTCCAGCAGATCGCGGACGCTCTCGTTGGCGGACAGCACATCGCTGACCGTGGCGGGCGGACCGCTGAGACCGGGCAGGGTCCCAAGGATATATTGCAGCTTCTCACCCTCAGCGTTGAGGATATGGCTCAGTCCGAGCTCCTCCATCGCGATGGAAGAAAGGATCTGATTGACCGCATCTTCGCGCTGGATGGGCGGGTCAATATTAGGAAAACTGGGCAGAGACATAGAAGACTCTTCTTTCGGATGGGGCCGCGCCGGGAATACGCCGCAGCGGCGATGCAGGAATTGCTTTTCGCCGGCGCGGTGCCCGAGATAGTTTATGCCCTTGCCATCGAGCATGTTCCTGCTGGCAGTGTCCCTTATTTTGACTTCAGCTGAATATGGCCTTTACTTGGTAACTGTCTCTGCTCTGTCAACTGTTACTTCCAAAATCCCCACCGCTTGACAGGACAGGCAAATGCGATTATACTCTAGGGGAAAATGGCCGGGAGGTTCAGGATTATGTCTATCATTTTGGGAATTGATATCGGCGGCTCCACCACGAAGATCGTCGGTCTGCGTCCGGACGGGTCCGTCATTGCCAAGCACCGCGTCCAGGCCCAGGACCCCATCACGTCCCTGTACGGGGCCATGGGGAATTTCCTGTTTACCAACAGTCTGCAGCTGGAGGACGTGTCGCGGATCGCCCTGACCGGCGTGGGCGCGTCCTATGTGGACGGCAATATCTACAATATTCCCACCGAGCAGGTGGAGGAATTCACCGCCGTGGGCGTGGGGGGGCTGGCGCTGAGCGGACAGTCCCGCGCGGTGGTGGTCAGCATGGGCACCGGCACCGCCTTTATCTGGGCAGAGAAGAACAGCGGCGTCCAGCACCTGTGCGGCTCCGGGGTGGGCGGCGGCACGCTGGCGGGGCTGTGCTCCCGGCTGTGCGGCGCCCGGAAGTACAATCAGATCGTGAAGCTGTCCGCCAGCGGCAATGTCAACAACATTGACCTGACGGTGGGCGACATCACCCGCAACAGCCACCCCTCCCTGCCCCTGGACATCACGGCGGCCAACTTCGGCAACGTGTCCGACGACGCCACGGCCAGCGATTTTGCCGCCGGCGTGGTGAACATGGTGCTGCAGTCCATCGGCACCACGGCGGTGATGGCCTGCCGGGCCTGCCGGTGCGAGACGGTGGTGCTGACCGGGTTTATGCCCAATCTGCCTCAGGCGGCGGAGTGCTTCGCCCTGTTCCACCGGCTCCATGGGATTCAGTTTATCATTCCCGACAGCGCCGCCTTCGCCACGTCCATCGGCGCGGCTATGTATGTAGGAAAGACAAAGGAAATCAAGGCGTAAGTCCGGAGAAGACAGAGCGCCGGGGCCCCGCTTATGGGACTCCGGCGTTTGCCTGTCATTTTTTCAGTTCTCCGGTGGCGCTGGCGGTGAGGTAGGCGTTGATAAAGCCGTCCAGATCGCCGTCCATCACGGCGCTGATGTTGCCGTTTTCAAAACCCGTGCGGGTGTCCTTGGCCAGGGTGTAGGGCATGAACACATAGGAGCGGATCTGGCTGCCCCACTCGATTTTCATCTGCACGCCCTTGATGTCCGATATTTTCTCCGCATGCTGCTGGGCCTTCATCTCCATCAGCTTGGCCCGCAGCATCTTCATGCAGTTCTCCCGGTTCTGTACCTGGCTGCGCTCCTGCTGGCTGGAGACCACCACGCCGGTGGGCCGGTGGATGAGCCGCACGGCGGAGGAGGTCTTGTTGACGTGCTGGCCGCCGGCGCCGGAGGCGCGGTAGACCTGCATCTCAATATCCTCGCTGCGGATCTCCACGCTGTTGTCATCCTCGATCTCCGGCATCACCTCCACCGCGGCGAAGGAGGTCTGCCGGCGGGCGTTGGCGTCGAAGGGGGAGATACGCACCAGGCGGTGGACGCCGTTCTCGCTTTTCAGGAAGCCGTAGGCGTTTTCCCCCTCGATAGAGATGGCGGCGGACTTGATGCCCGCCTCGTCGCCCTCCTCATAGTCCAGGGTCTTGACGGTGAAGCTGTGGCGCTCCGCCCAGCGGGTATACATGCGGTAGAGCATCTGGCACCAATCCTGGGCCTCGGTGCCGCCGGCCCCGGCGTGGAGCGTGAGGATGGCGTTGTTGGCGTCGTACTCGCCGGTGAGCAGCGTGGCCAGATTGGCCTCCTCCAGGGCGGATTCCAGCTTGCCGTAGCCCTCCTCCACCTCCGGCAGGAGGCTGGCGTCCTCCTCCTCCGCGGCCATCTCCACCAGCGTGGCCAGATCCTCCCACTGACTGGTGAGCCGGGCGTGGTTTTCCAGCTTGTTTTTCAGCTGCTTGGTCCGCTGCAGCACCTTCTGGGACGCCTGGAGGTCGTTCCAGAAATTGGCGTCCCCGGCCTTTTCCTCCAGCTCCTCCACCTCCCGGCGGGCGCCCTCCAGATCCAGGGCCGCCGCCAGCTTTTCCAGCCGGGGGCCAATGGCGGTCAGCTTCTGCTTATAGGTGTCATATTCAATAATGGGCATGAAATACTCCCTCCATGTCTGTGGTCTCTTCCGATTTTATCCTCTATTATGCCATAAGATGGGGGGGCTGTAAAGGGGAATTTAACCGGTTCTGTCATTCATACAGCATAAAATTTCCTCCCGCACGGTCCGCTCCCCGGTTTTCCTCCCGTATGCCGCAGGACGGTCCGGGCTGCAGAGGGGCAGTCGCCGGAAAAAGGGACCCCGGAGAGCGCTCATCTCTCCGGGGTTCTGCCTCTATGCGCGCCAATCCTACACCGCCCTGGGGATCGCCCGCACGCCGGTCTCTCTGGGCTCCGGTTCCTGCACGCCCCCTGGGCAACAAC
>Ga0209064_1003565_pt1 | contig 13316 bp, 13 predicted proteins | sample Inofromicrocosms_FD_187498 | JGI IMG/M metagenome (GOLD analysis project Ga0209064, IMG submission 187498) | Mouse cecum microbial communities from Vienna, Austria - Inoculum for glucosamine and mucus D2O microcosms (SPAdes) (version 2) | ecosystem: Host-associated > Mammals > Digestive system >... | reverse complement strand
AGCTATTGATGATAGCAATCCAAGATATGCTGTCGCACCAGAATTTGTTTGAGTTGGATTAGACATACTAAATTTTAATTTTCCACTTTTTATAGCACTTATAATATCTGATGTATAAATTTCTTTATCTTTAAATCCTAATTCTTGTGCTTTAGATTCTTTTACAGCAAAAACAACTGGATTTGTACTTGTTGATTTAGAATTCAAAATTGAAACTTCTTTATTTAACATATATAACCAAATTGAATTTGAAGTCCATACTGCATCATATTTTTCTCCCATATTCAATTTTTCCATAATATCTAAAGTTCCAGCATATTCAAATGATACATCTATTCCTTGACTTTTAGCATAATTCCTTATGTTATCTTCCATATCTTTATTTTCAGAACTTGATATTATTTTTAATGTATTATCATTTATTTCTTGATTTACTTGAGTATCATCAATATAAAAACTATCTTTATAATCATTATAGGCTATAAAAATACAACCTATAAGTATAATAAATAATGGTAATATAACATTATATAAATTCTTTTGTTGGCTCAATGTTTATCCTCCAAAAAATACTTTTCATAAATATTCTATTTTATTTTTCTTGTTTTGTAAAGTTAATATTTTTTAAAATAGCAGTTATAATTATTGCAGTTATTCCAGCTACAATACAAATATTAGATTTTTCTGATAACTCAAACAAAATATCATTAATAATATTTATAATCAAATTGCTTATCGATGTTGTTAATACAAGCAAATCATCAATATTTATATTACTATTAATTAGATTTATAGCTAATTTAATTAGTACTCCTAATGATAATAATGAAATTCCTACATAATTAATTCCATTTAATAAATCTTTTATATTAATTAAAATTAATAACACTAATAATATAATTATTGCAATTATTGGAATATTTCCTACTTTATTATATATTCTGTTTAAAGTCTCTATTCCCTCATGTCCTTTTGAATACAAAGTATTTGAAGCGTTTACATTTTTTGTATACTCTTTTACAATTAAATCTTCAAATTTTTTTATATTTTCTTTTCCTTGATTATTCATTTTCATATCTTCTTTTTCAAGATATTCATTTATTTTATTATCTAAATTTTCTTTAACATTTTCACTACTTAAAGTAATATCAGTTCCATCATATAATTTATTCACAATACTATTTACATCTTTTTTGATATCTTCTTCAGTAAATAAATTTTTTATTGTATCTTCTGGTAATCCAGATTGATATATATAATTTTCAAATCCATTTTCTACTTCCCTAGAAACTTGTAAATAAAATTCTGTCTCTTCTAATTTTGAACTAAAGTAATTTTTATTTAGAATTTTGTTTCCTAGAATATTAATAGCAAAAGACATTGCAATTACTATAATTAATAAAAATGATAAAATTATATTTAATATAGTTTTTAAAATTCTCATTCTATATCCTTCCTCCTAAAAATTACTCTACTTCAACCAAATTTGCATATACTACATATCTTTGAGTAGCATGACCAATGTTATTTATTGGCCAACATGTATATAACATTAAAATTTCTTTTTCTTTTTGTATTGGAACTTCCTCTGTTGCTGTTTCATCAATAATCTTTGTTTCATATATTTCATATTTAAATATTCCATATGTCGTATCTAATAATATTTCATCACCAATTTCAGCTTTTGGTAAATTAGCAAGAAAAGACTTAAAATTATGACCAGCCATAACTACACTTCCACCTTCTCCTGGAAAATATGATATATCATCATGAGCAACACCACTTTTTAAAATATTATATGTTGCACCATAATATACTTGTAAATCTACATTAATACTTTCTATTTTTATATTAGCATATTTACTTCCATATGTTGGATAATTTACTAATACATCTCCTTCTAAAACTGGAGTTATTGTTTGAACATCATTTTCACTAATTGTTATTATTTGTAAAAGGTTCGTTGCCATTTCAAATTTTTCTTTACCAACCTTTATTACAATACAACTAATTAAAAGTACAAACAAAAAAGCAACTATTAACGAAATAATAGCTGCTTTTATACTTTTTAATATATTTTTTATCATCTACAGATTATGCTCTTTTTTTTACAACTACTGCAACGGCAACAATTGCTAAAACTACTACTGCATATACTGCATAGTTAGCACCTGTATATAATAATGTTTCTCCTGCTGGTTTTGTTGTAGATGTATTTGTATTTCCTGGTAAAGAAGCTACATCTTTTGTAATTAAAGATTCAACTTTTCCAGAAGCTAAAACTTTAGAATTACGTGTTAATGTATATGTATTATCAGATGTATTAACTTTTAATGTTAGTCCAACTGCACTAGCAGCATCTGTAGCTAATGAAATAATTTTTGATTTTACATCAGCACTTAAATTTGCAACATCTTTTACACCTGAATCTGTAACTAATTTTTCTGCTTCCATAATTTTTGCATATGCTGTATCAGCTTGTGAATCATTTACATTTTTTGCAAGATCATCTCTTATAGCTGTTTTTTGACTATTTGTTAATTCAAACATCATTCCATTGATAACATGATAATTTGTAACATACTCTGTTAATTCTTTTGTTCCTGCATTAACATTTAAAGACATTGTAATTACAGCTAAAACTACAAGTGCCATAACTAATAATTTTGATATTTTACTCATTTTTTCCCCTTTCACTATTAAAAAATTAATACTAATAATATTTTAACATTTCTAAATTTCCTTTGCAATACCTTTTTTTTGGAATTATTTTATCTAAAAATTTGTATTCCATATAATAAAAGCATTTTCAAAATTTATTAATATTTTTTTAAAATCTTCTTGAATTATAATTTAGTATATGTTATTATATTAATTGTTAATTTCATTTAGGGGTATAGTGTCAATGGTAGCACATCGGTCTCCAAAACCGCCTGTGTGGGTTCGAATCCTACTACCCCTGCCATAAAAAACTAGATTTGAATAAAATCTAGTTTTTTTATATTCTTTTTTCAATAAAGGAGGTATTCTTATAAATAATTTTATTTCAATTTTTTTTACAATTATTCTATTTTTAATAATCTATTTAAATATCATTAATTTTTTCAATAATTACTCATCTAATTTAAATGTTGATAAGAATTTAAATTCTGATTATCACTTTTCTTCTCAAGATTTTATTTGGCCTATTCCTCGGCTTTCACACAATAACTTCTTATTTTGGACCTAGAAAATCCCCTGCAAAAGGAAGCTCTTCAAATCATTCTGGAATAGATATTTCTGCTCCTCAAAATACATCCGTATATTCTGTGATTAGCGGAAAGGTTGAATATGTAGGATTTAATGGAGCAAATGGTTGCACTGTTATAATTTCAAATAATAATATATCTATATCATATTGTCATCTTTCTCCTAATTTTTTAGTAAATGTTGGAGATCAAATTGATAAAGGAAAAATTATTGGAAATGTTGGTCCTAAAAATATTTATACTATTCCTAATAATCCATATAAGGATTCTAATGGAAATCCCACAAATGGTGCAACAACTGGATGTCATCTACATCTTACAATAAAAAAAGACGGCATAGCCGTCAATCCTTTGAATTTCTTTAATTAAATTCTTTCCATGTATTCACCAGTTCTTGTATCTATTCTTATAACATCGCCGATATTTACAAATAATGGAACTGATATTTCTAAACCATTTTCTAATGTTGCTGGTTTACCAGAAGTTGTAGTTGTATTTCCACTAAATCCTGGTTCTGTATATGTAACTTCTAATTCAACAAACATTGGTGGTTCTACGTTAAATACTTTTCCTTTAAAAGATAATACTGTAACATTCATATTTTCTTTTATATATTTTAAAGCATCTCCTAATTGTTCTTCATTTAATGGTATTTGTTCATATGTTTCATTATCCATGAAATAATATAAACCTTCATCTTGATATAAATATTGCATATCTCTTTTTTCAATTTCAGCACCTTGTAATTTTTCAGATGGATTGAATGTTCTTTCAATAACTGCACCTGTTATTACATTTTTCATTTTTACTCTAACAAAAGCTGCCCCTTTTCCTGGTTTTACATGTTGAAATTCAACAACTTTGAAAACATTTCCATCTAATTCAAATGTTGTATTATTTCTTAAATCTCCAGCCATATATACTTCTGCCATACTAATTCTCTCCTTTTCGTTTTATTTAAACTACATATTATATTAACATATTTTTCCTTTTGAATCAATAGTTTATCCTAATTTTATTACAGTATAGTCTTTTTTAGATTTAGTTAAATTTCTACATTCTGTTTTTCCAACTATAAATGTATCCTCTATTCTTATTCCAAATTTTCCTGCTTTATACACTCCTGGTTCTATTGCAATAATAGAATTTTCTTTTAATATATAATCTTGTTTTGACCTTAATATTGGTTTTTCATGAATATCTATTCCTACTCCATGACCAAATGCATGTAATATATCATAATTTTTTAATTTATACTCTGTTTCTCTATCTTTTATTACTGTTTTTACATTTGCACCATCTCTTAAAAGTGAACCTATTTTTCTTTGCTCTTCTAAAACAAATTCATATGCTTCTTTATATTCTTCTTTAACTTCTTCTGCAAAAACTACTCGTGAAAAATCAGAACAATATCCTTTATATCTAGCACCAATATCAAATTGTATGATATCTCCTTTTTCTACTCTTCTATCAGTTGGAACGCAATGTGGCATTGATGTATTTTCACCGAAAGCGACAATAGATTCAAATGCTAGACCATCAGCACCATTTTGAATCATAAATTTTTCAATTTCAAAAGCAACTTCTTTTTCTGTCATTCCTTCTTTTATATTTCTTATAATATATTCAAATGCTTTATCTGTAATTTCACATGCTTTTGTAATATATTCAATTTCTTCTTCATCTTTTACTATACGTGCATTCTCTATTAATCCTTCTGTTTCAACTAAATTAACTTGATAAGTATGTAAATAATTTTTATATTTTTCATAAGTAACATAATTTTCTTCAAAGCCAACATTATCATTTGTCATAAAAATTGACTCATAATCATATTTACTAAGGTCTTTCGAATTATAACTAACAATTTCATCACTTATAGTTAATTGTCTATTTACACTTTCTATATATCTGCTATCTGTAACAAATATATTTTCTTTTGGTGCAATTATCAAAAAACCTTCTTCAGAAAGACCTGTTAAATATCTAACATTTACTGGATTAGATACTATCATGCCTTCTAGTTTTAATGAACTTAACTGATTTCTTAACCACTTAATTCTTGGATTCATATATATCATCCTCTCAAAAAATTTCTATAAAATTTGATTACTTATAACTCTGCAAAAATCTAAAAAAGAATCTAATACTAAATTAGATGGCAAAAATATACAAACCATAGCTGACATTGCTAGAAATGGTCCAAAAGCTATGTAATCATCTTTCTTTTTTAATATTAATATTCTTACAAATAGTAATATTATTGAAAAAACTGCTGCAACAACAAATGCAAGCAAAGAAATTTCTACAATAGTATTTGCTCCAAAATACAAACCAATTGCAGCCATAAATTTAACATCTCCAAGTCCCATTGCTTCTTTTCCAGTTATTATCCATCCTAATAATGTTATAACTGCAAAAATAAGTGCTCCTACAAACATTCCAATAATATAATCTTTTGCCATATTTACATTTGAAATTCCATACACAAATGTTATTATTAATCCAAATTCTAATATTGTTAAATTTAGTCTGTTTGGAAGAATTCTATGAGATGAATCTATTGAAAAAGATAAAATTAACATTGGAGTTAATATTAAAAATTTAATCAGGTCTAAATTTTTAAATATATCTTCTTTTTCAATTCCAAATTTATATAATAAACATACATATATAATTGCGATAATTATCATAAAAATATAATTTAGTTTTAGTCCCTTTTTGTTTTCTTTAAAAAACTCTGTAGAAAATATTTTCTTATTTTCTGGAATTCTTATATTACACCATGCTACAAATTTTCCAACTATTAATCCACAAAAAGCAATTAAAACATAATAACCTATAAATACATTATTAAAATACATTATTTCCTACCCATTTATTTTCTTTAAATATTTCTTTATTATTAAATTTTCAATAGGTCTTTTAAACTTTGTCATCCAAATATCTTTTTCAGCTAAAGGCTCTACTAAAATTGAATACATTTTCATTCTATTGGCACCAATTACATCTGTAAATATTTGATCCCCTACTGCTGCTATATTTTTTTCAGGTAAATCTAATTCTTTTATAGCTTTTTTGAAACCTCTTTTAAGTGGTTTTGTAGCAAATTTTATATATGATATATTTAGAAAATTTGCTACCATTTCCACTTTTTGAGTTTTGTTACTATTAGATACAATCATACATTTAATTCCATTTTCTTTTATATTGTTGTACCATTCTAATAGTCCTTCAACATAATTCAAATCAAAATCTAATAAAGTATTATCTACATCTAATATCAAAGCTTTTATATTATTTTCTTTCAAAAACTCTGGTTTAATTTCTGTAACTTTTTTAAAATAAAAATTGGGATATATTGTCATTTACTTCTCCTTAAAATTTTTGTATTTAGTCAAAAATTTTATTTATATTACACATATATTACCAATTTGTTGAGTTTTTGTCAATTTATTTACAAAAAATATGCTTTCCAATTGTCATAACTTGAGGTCTACTCCATATCCAACCTGATGTTGCTGTATTAGGGTTAAAATAATAAATACAACCAGACGTTGGATCCCATCCATTTATTGCATCTTGTGCTGCTTTTTTTGCTTGTGCATCAGGTGTTAAATTTATTTGTCCATCAGAAACACATGTATACGCACCTGATTGATATATTACTCCTGCAATTGTATTTGGAAATTTTGAATTAGCAACTCTATTTAATACACTTGCAGCAACAGCAACCATTCCCTTATATGGTTCTCCTCTCGCTTCTGCATATACCAATTTACTTAGTAAATTTAAATCTGTATTATTACTAGAATTACCTGAAGCAGGTTTACTAGATGATGTTATGCCTAATGCTGCAAGAGTCTTTTCACCTGCAATACCGTCAACTTTCAAATTATTTTTTCTTTGAAATTTTTTAACAGCTTCAAAAGTCTGACTTCCATAAATTCCATCTGCACTTCCTGAATAATATCCCCAAGCTTTCAATTTTTCTTGTATTTTTTTTACTTCATTTCCTCTTGAACCATATTTTGATAATGCATAATTGTATGTTGGAACTAAAATAATTATGCTAATAATTAAAAATAAAGTTAGAATAAATAAAATTTTTCTTTTCATATCTTCACTTTCCTTTATAAATTTTATTAATATTTTTTTCCAAATTTTATTTTTTATTCAAGAAATTGCTATTTGAGTGAGTGAATTTTTTACTACTTTTAATTATGCTTTGTAGATAATTCTAAAAATTTATCATTCCTTGCCGTCGCTAACGCTCCAAACTGCGCGTCACTCTAAATTTTTAAATTATTCTACAAAGCTTTAATGAATGTGTGCAAAAAATTCACTCACTCAAATAACAATTTCAAATAGCCTATGACATAAATTCCTGCTAAGCAGTAAATTTACAGTAGTCGCTTAAGTTCTAGGCTGTTAGAAATTTTATTTATTGTAGTAACTTTAAATTTTGCACTTAATATTTTTATATAATAATTTTCTGAAAGAAAAGTTCGAATGTAAACAGAGTATTTTATTAGTAGAATATTTTTAAAGAAAATAGGGAATCTCAAATTTTTTTGAGGGCGCTGTTTTCTTTAAAAATTTAATTCTACTTTAAAATATGACGGATTACCGAGAACTTTGAAAGAAGAAAATGTATTATATAAAAATATAAGTTATACAACTAAAATTACTCATATAAATAATAATTTCTTCTATCCTTGAAAATTATGTTAATCTATGATAAAATATTGTGCGATACTAATTAAATTTATAGGAGATGACTTCATTTTCTATAAGAGAATTAACTTAAGAAAGGAACGTGCATATGAACAAAAACAGTAGCAAAGGTTCTAATGGTAATCGGAAACTTTTAATCTATTTTATGGTTTCAACTTTAGTATTACTGGTGCTTATAAGCTCAGGGGAAAAAGCAATCAAAGAAGAGGAAATGCGAATCAGCTATGATGAATTAATCACAGCTGTCAAAGAACAGCAGGTTGAGAGTATTACTGCACATGAAGAAACGTTAAATATTAACATTGTTATGAAAAACGAAGATGAAAAAATGTCAGCAATACCAAGCTTAACAGAGTTGGCAGAACTTTTAAGAACGGAACAGGAAAATGGTAACCAAATTAAATTTGAAGTTAAAGCTTCATCAAAAGGTTCTACATTGCTTGTGCAACTGTTAACTTTATCGATATACATCGGATTTTTCACTTATATGATAAGGAAAATGAATGGTGGTAGTGATTATACTGTAAAACCTGTAACTTCTAAAGTGAGGTTTTCAGATGTGGCTGGTATCGATGAAGAAAAAGAACAACTTGAAGAGGTTGTGACTTTTTTGAAGAATCCTGAAAAGTATACAAAAATGGGAGCGAAAATTCCTAAAGGTATTCTTTTGAATGGAGATCCTGGTACTGGAAAAACTTTGCTTGCAAAAGCGATTGCTGGAGAAGCAGGTGTTCCATTTTTTCAAGCAAATGGTTCAAGTTTTGAAGAAAAGTTTGTTGGGGTAGGTGCTTCAAGAATCAGAAAACTGTTCACAGAGGCAAAAAAAGTTGCTCCTTGCATTGTGTTTATTGATGAAATTGATTCAGTAGCACAGAACAGATACAGTGGACATTCATACAGTGAGCAAACTTTAAATCAGTTACTTGCTGAAATGGATGGATTCAGCACAGATGAAAACGTTATAGTAATTGCAGCAACAAATCATATGGATATTTTGGATCCTGCAATTATTCGCCCAGGTCGATTTGATAGACATGTCTTTATTCCAATGCCTGATGTTATTGCAAGAGAAAAAATCTTGAGAATTCATGCACAGGATAAAAAAATATCGAGTGATGTATCATTGGCAGATGTGGCAAAAAGAACAGTAGGTTTTTCGGGAGCAGATCTGGAAAATCTTTTAAATGAAGCCGCAATTTATTCTGTTAATAATCACAAACAGTATATTTCGTCTGATGATGTCGATGAGGCAATTGCGAGAATTCTGGTTGGGCTTAAGAAAAAGAACTCTGCAATCACTGATGAAGAAAAATGGCTTACTGCTGTTCATGAGGCAGGGCATGCTGTTGTTTCAGAAGTTGTTCGTCCTAATGTAATAAATTTTGGAATTTCAATTGTTCCAAGAGGAAATGCAGGCGGTTATAATGTGTTTGATGAATCTGGACATAAGTATATTAGAAAGTCAGATTTACTTGCACAAATGCAGGTTTTGTATGGTGGAAGAGTTGCAGAAGAAATCATACTTGAAGATATTTCCAGTGGTGCTTCAAATGATCTTGAAAAGGCAAGTAAAATTGCTCACAGGATGGTTACAAGGTTTTCTATGAATGGAAGCCTGCTTACTAAGATTGGTTCTGAATCTGAGTATAATCAAAGAATCGATGTTAAAAGCATTGAAGAAGCAGAAAAAATTTGCAAAGAGAATTATGAAATTGCAAGAAGAACAGTTGACGCTCATAAAGAGCAAGTTTTGAAATTAGCAAAATTACTCTACGAAAAAGAGTATCTTTCTCAGGAAGAGGTGAATGCATTCATATTAAAGAACTTCTAAAGTTAATGTCTTAAAACCAAAAGCAATGTACCTAGAAATTTTAGGGACATTGCTTTTTTGACATAATATCGAAAAAAGTCGAGCAAAAACTTAAAAAAAGCTTGCAATGATTGGAAAAAAATAGTATAATAATAGTGTCTTAATAAATGTGCTAGAAGAGTGGGAACTAATCCCACTCTTTACTAATGTTTTGGAGGTGAAATTTTGGCATCTGGTAATATTGAAAATAAAGTAGAAATACTTTTAGAGCCTATTATTAAAAATTTAGGTTATGATTTGTACGATGTTAGGTATGAAAAAGAAGGAAAAGATTATTATTTAAGAATAATAATTGATAAGCCTGAAGGTATTGATATTAATGATTGTGAAAATGTAAATAATAATATCAATGATATTTTAGATGAGGCAGATTATATAAAAGAACAATACTTTTTAGAAGTATCATCACCAGGAATTGAAAGAATTTTACGTAAAAACAAACATTATAATGCTCAAATAGGAAAAGAAATATCAGTAAAACTTTTTAAACCAATAGAAAAGAAAAAAGAACTTATAGGTATTTTAGAAAACTTTAATGAAACAGATGGAATAACATTAAAAGTTGATAACACAACAATAAAAATAGATTTAAAAGATATAGCTGTTGCAAAAACTATATTTAATTGGTAGGAGGAATAAGAAAAAATGAAAAACGTTGATGTTAAAGAATTTATTACAGCTTTAGATGAAGTAGAAAAAGAGAAAGGAATCAGTAAAGATTATCTTGTAGAAGCTATTGAAGAAGCTTTAGTAAAAGCTTACAAACAAAATTATGATGCAGAAGAAAATGCTGATAATGTAAAAGTTACAATAGATAAAATTACAGGTGAAATTCATGTATATTCTGCAAGAGAAGTAGTTCCAGAATTTCCAGTTCCAGAGTTAGAAATCAGTTTAGAAGAAGCACAAAAAATTGATAAAAACTATAATGTTGGTGATATAGTAAATATTGAAGTTAAACCTAAAGACTTTGGAAGAATAGCAGCTCAAAAGGCTAAACAAGTTGTTGTGCAAAAAATAAGAGAAGCAGAAAAAGAAATGGTATATACAGAATTTAATGATAAAAAAGGTGAAATTGTTACAGGTTTAATCCAAAAAGCTGATGGAAAATTAGTTGTTTTAGATTTAGGAAAATTAGAAGGTGTTATGCCACTTAAAGAACAAATTCCAACTGAAGTTTATAGAGTAAATGATAAAATAAGAGGATATGTACTTCAAGTAGAAAAGGGATTAAAAGGAACACCTCAAGTTATAGTATCAAGAAGTCATCCAGATTTCGTTAGAAAATTATTCGAATTTGAAATACCTGAAATATATGAAGGATTAATAGAAATTAAATCAGTATCTAGAGATCCAGGATCAAGAAGTAAAGTAGCTGTATATTCTAAAGATGAAAATATAGATCCAGTAGGTTCTTGTGTTGGTCAAAAGGGTGTAAGAATTCAAAACATTATAAATGAATTAAATGGTGAAAAAATAGATGTTATTGAATGGAATGAGGATCCAGCAATTTATATTGCTGCTGCATTACTTCCAGCTCAAGTTATGGCTGTTGATGTTAGAGAAGAAGAAAAATTTGCACAAGTAATTGTTCCAGATGATCAATTATCTTTAGCAATAGGTAAAGCAGGACAAAATGCTCGCTTAGCAGCAAGACTTACAGATTGGAAAATAGATATAAAATCAGAATCACAAATTAGAGAAATATTATTAGCAGAACAAGAAGAAACAGAAGAAATTGAAGCTTCTGAAGATGTTGTAGAAAATAATGATGAAGAATAATTAGGAAGTGATTAATTTGATAAATAAAAAGAAACCTGAAAGAACATGTATGGGATGCAATGAGCAAAAGGAAAAAAATAGTTTACTAAGAATTGTAAAATCAAAAGATGGAGTAATTGAGGTAGACTTAACTCGGTAAAAAAAATGGAAGAGGAGCATATATTTGTAGAAACGAAGAATGCTTAAATAAAGTAATAAAAACCAAGAGATTAGAAAGAGTTTTAGATAAGGAAATAAGCTCTGAAATTTATGAAAATATAAGAGGTGTAATTATTGGTAAATAAAGTGTATGGTTTACTAGGAATTAGTGCTAAGGCTGGAAAGATAATAGCTGGAATGGATATTGTTTTAGAGAACTTAGCTAAGAAAAAAGTAAAACTTGTTATTGTAGCGGAAGATGCTTCAGAAAAAACAATTAAAAATATAAAATATTATTGTGAAAAGGAAAATGTTGAGTTATTGATTTTTGGAAATATTTCAGAAAATAGTAAATCAATAGGAAAACACAATAAAGCAATTATAGGAATACTTGATAAAAATTTGGCGGATAGCGTACAAAAAGTAATTCATGGAGGTGAAGAATTTGGAGAAAATTAAAATTCATGAACTGGCTAAAAAATTAAATGTTGAAACAAAAGTTGTTTTAGAGACAGCTAAAAAATTAGAAATTGAGGCAAAAAGCCATTTAAGTTCAATTACAGAAGAAGAGTCAAAAAAAATAGAAAAAATGATTAAAGGAGTTTCAAAAACAAAATCTATGGAAAAAAAGAAAGAAAATAATGAAGGACCAGTAATAATTAGAAGAGCAGTTATTATTAATGATGAAGAGGAAAAAAAGGAAGAAGAAAGAAAAAGAAAAGAGCAAGCTAGAAAGAAAGATGTAGGATTTGTAGAAAACAAAAGAAATAAAGACTACAATATTGTTTATAGAGATAAGCCTACAAAACCACTTACAGTAAGTGAATTGCTTGGAATCAATAAAAAGAAAGAACCAGAAGAAAAGAAGGAAGAAGTAGTATTAAAAGAAGAAGTTACAACTACTGCTACTGTTGAAGTAAAAGAAGAAAAGGTTGTTGAAGAAAAAAAACAAGAGCAACCTGTTATTAATAATGCTCCAAAAAAACCAGTAGTAGAAAATAATAAACCAAGATTTGAAAATAATAATAGAAGAGAAACTCAAAATCATTATAATAACAATAATAGAAATAATGGCAATAATAATTTTAAAGATAGAAACTCTTACAATAATAACAAGAAACCTTTTGGAAATAATCAAAGAGATAATAATTATAATAAAAAAGATAATTTTGGAAATAATAGAAATGGTCAAAAAAGATTTGATGATAAAGGTGGAATTGAAAAGAAAATTAAAAATATAATGGATGTTGAAATTCCAACTGAGAAAGATAATGTTATTAGAGACTTTGGAAACAAAGCTAAAGATAAAGCAAAATTAAATAGACAAGATGAAAAGTCATCAAATAATAAAAAAGTAAATCGTAAAGGAAATGCAAACGATTTTGATTCTGATAAATTAAATGATTTAAAAAGACAAAATAAACTTTCTAACATGTTTGATGGTGGAGAGATGCTAGATTATTACGATTTAAGTACTGAAAGAGGAAGAAGAGCTAAAAAGAAAAATAATAAACAAGAAAATAGAACAAAACAAAAAATAT
>Ga0209064_1003561_pt1 | contig 13348 bp, 10 predicted proteins | sample Inofromicrocosms_FD_187498 | JGI IMG/M metagenome (GOLD analysis project Ga0209064, IMG submission 187498) | Mouse cecum microbial communities from Vienna, Austria - Inoculum for glucosamine and mucus D2O microcosms (SPAdes) (version 2) | ecosystem: Host-associated > Mammals > Digestive system >... | reverse complement strand
TGTCAGGGAACAGCGTTCCGCCGGGCATTTCGCGCAAAGTAAGATTATGGATTTTGGCAAGGATTTCATCAACGGTCAGGATGAAGGGCACAGAGAAGTGCTCGTAATCAACCACATCCTGTTTCTCATCGCGAAGAGTCCATGTGACTTCGGCGACAGCAGGACGCAGTTTGCTGTCAGAGAACATCTTGCCGAGTAGAATGATTGCGGCGCGTGTGAGCTTGCCGTCAACCATCAGCTCGCACTTGCTAAGAAACTCTTCTGTAGACCAGCGGTTGACCTCCTCGGCAGGTATGCGGCTGTGTACTTTCTTGAACATCTTGCGAGCTTTGGCAATGGCCACTTCGTCGAGGTCGTCGATTGTCGCATTCGGCACAAGTTCTGCCGACCAATCCGGTTCCGGAGTCTGATGCCGAATTTCATCCATCTTTGATTGGTTGAGCGGCTTCAGACTCTCGCCGTCGCGACCGAATGCGATTCCTTTCCACTTCATCACGATATTTCGCGGAGAAGCCGGAATCTTGAACATCAGGATACGCTTGCCGTCAATTTCAATCGGAACGATCTCGCGGAACGTCTGTCCGTCAGTTGTATGCTGTGCGAAATCATGCTTGAGATTATTGAGCGCACTCTCTCCGTTTTTATACGATGTGCCGACAATCTCATGTCTCTTCTCGTCATAGCCGAAAATCAGCCATGCGAAATCAAGCCCACGAAGATTCGCCTCGTTGCTCAACGCCGAGAAATACTTGCCCAAGTCGTCGAAGTCAAAGTTGTTCTCCGCCTTCTTGAACTCCACGACCTCACTCTCCGAATGGTTAATGAGGCTGTTGAAAATATTAGTATATTGTCCTTTTGTCATAACTATATTAATTGTTTGACTTGAGGTAAAGGTTCGCAGAATGTTTTGTTTACTACTCGGTCTCGCATCAGTTTCATATCGGTAAAATTACGGCAAATATTCTGCACAATATCCAAATAATTATCTGAGCCATCCTCTTTCTTATGATAGTATGGCTTTATTGAAACACAGTTTCTATGCTCGAATAATGTATTTAGCAGTGTCCTATCGGAATTACCACAGGAGTGCCCCATTATATACACCTGATACGGCGCAGACTCTATAAATTGAAGCATACCTCGATAATTCGGAGATTCTAAGTATCGGATAGACTTTATATTTTTCAAATATTCATTATCATTGTTTCTGAGAAACTCTTTATAACTTTCATCAAGTTCGTCCCCATAGCCGAATATCATATTCGTAGGATTTGTTAAATCTCCGTGTATATGATTTGCATAAAGCCTACATGCTTGGGAATAACAATCAGTAATTTGAGTGTAATTAAAACTAAGTAACATTGTATTGATGGGTCTAAGCAATTGGCGAGGAATCTTTGCGATATCCGTAACAACCAGACTCCCATCAGGATACTTTGCAACAGCATTCTGTAAAAAATTATCTACCCCTTCTCGAATAGCTAACGCTTGATCAGTTTGCACATCATATGCGTTTAATTGTTTGTACAGCGTATATCTATCTTGATTGGCCCAATAATTGCAATGTTCATAAAAACTATTGTAACTACTAACGGCTATATCCTCAAACTTTATAGGTTCCGATATAATTTGCGAAATAGAATCGTTACAGCTGAAACCATTAAGATTGAGAAAGCCCAGATACTGAGTCAGCAAATGAAGAATTTGTTGTAATTGGAAGTTTAATTCTAGCGGTGAATATCCAATCTTTGGATTTGATATTGATTCCTTCAGGAGTGTATAATACTCATTTTCTATATCAACCCAATTCTTTTCTTTAATTGATTTGCATATTCGATTTAATAATACAGATTGGCTTACATCAAATTTATCTTTATCGGCGATTAACGCATTTACAAATTCTTCTCCTTTAGGAGCGTTAAATGTGTGTCCAAACTGCCATATAAGGCTATGCCACGTATCTTGACCTTGACTGACTTTAATAGAGAATGTACAAAGACCGTCTGATAAAGTACGATTATGACACATCATTAAATTTCGTAGCCAGCAATCCCAATACCAGTTCATGAAATCTTCATATCTGGTTGGAAGACCATGAGCTAAATCAAAACCGTTACCTATTAATACTATTCTATTCATAGCAATGATTATTTTATTTATAAGGGAGAGCCACAAAGCCATTAAGGTTCTTGCGGAGTGTTCGCCAATTTGGTAGCCGGTGATTCATAAGAAACTCGAACAACTTATTATGGCTGTCAATTTTGAGGTGGCAAAACTCGTGTACGATTACAAATTCTATACACTCTCTTGGTACTCTTGCCAGTTCAAGATTAAAGATTAGTAATCGTTTGGAAGGAATGCAGCTTCCCCATTCGGTTTTCATCTGCTTTACTTGCCACTCAATGGAATCCTCACCAAGTTTTTCGCTCCAGCGAGAAATCATAGGTTCCAATTCTTTTTTAAGGTGGTGTCGATACCATGCCCGCATCATATCAGCTTTTGTCTCTGTTTTAGTATCAGGTTTTACAAACATGTAAATCTTGTTGCCTTTTAATTCCATGCTATTCACATAGTGTGGCAACTCTTCAACTATCAGCTGATAGCGTTGACCAAAAAGATAATGACTTTCACCCGAAACGAATTGCCGTTCAGTTTGCCGGGGTTGAGCAAGAACCTCCTCAATTTGAGTCCGCAGCCATTCTAACTTTTGGAGCACAGATCTTTTTGCATCTTCATCGGTAAGATAATCGGGCATAGAGATATGTACCCTCGCATCTGGAGGATACACAGCCAAGTGCATATTTTTAATCGCTTTGCGCTCGACCTCTATTTCAATATCAGAAACATTAATCTTGTGCATCAGAATTCCGGTTGATGAATGGCAATATTAAGGATTGTATCAACATTGAAGGGCTTTGTCTTAGATAATTTATCCAAAACTTTGCGCAGTTTTCCCTGTTTAACCTCATTCGTGCGGAAGCCTTGTTTTGCATTCTGTCGGATGAGTTGATACACCTCTAAAGCAAGTTCTACATTTTCCCCAAGATTGTCGAACAATGATTGTTTAGCCGGAGTATCAAGACGCGGGTCTGATGTGCGATTACTGAGTTCACGAGCAAGTTCGGCGATTGCTTTGAGGTATTCCTTGTAGTCCAATACACCTTGTCTATACTCAGCAAGGAGTCGATTTATACGTTCAGAGAACTTCTTGTATTCTTCCGGATTGCTTTCTCTCTTGCGGTTGACTACGCGACGGACATTGGCTGTTATCGTTGAGGCAACGCCCTCTTTGCCGCCCAAGGCTTCCTCTGCTTCTGCTTCTTCCTCTTCATAGTTGCCATCGAGGACAAGGTCAAGGAATGAAAAGTCTTCGAGCATAGCGAGGACTCTTGACGGCTTAGCATCTACATAAGTGTCGAGAATGCTCCGCATCTGCTGATCATACTGTTTCATGTCGATAATATCACCGGCTCTACGCATTATAGCATTGCGGATATTATCGAAATTCTTGACCCGTTCAAAGATTTCTTGTGCCTCCTCTAGGGTATATCCAGCTTTTTCCATGTCTAAGGCAATGGCTGAATATCTTGTTACAAGTATTTTGACAGCATTGTAGAAGACTTCACGTAATGGTGCAGCCTTGATTGTTTCTGCCTCTTCATCTTCGGGAAGCGTTGTCCGCTGATTAAAGACAAAGTAGTCGAAAAACTCATTTGTTGTCTTGGGCAGTGACACAGGTTCGCAAAGATGTTCAACACGTTCAAGGGCAGTATCCAAATCTCTTTTGGCATTTTCAAAGCGGTCTGTCAAAAGCCCCTCAACATCTTCCTTGTCAAAATCTGAGAATGCTCCGTTGGTGTAGTCATTGACTGCATCCTCGATGTTCTTGAACAGCTGCTTATAGTCAACAATATAGCCAAACTCTTTTTCCTCATGCTCATTGTCGGTACGGTTGACCCTGCAAATGGCTTGGAACAAGTCGTGCCCCTCCATTTTCTTATCGAGATAGAGGTACGTTGCAGTAGGCGCGTCAAATCCGGTAAGAAGTTTGCTCACGACAATAAGCAACTTCATATCCCCCGGATGGTTGATGAACTGTTTTTTAGCCCACTCCTCAAATTCTTCGGGTGTGCGGTTTTTGAACATCTTTTTAGCCATCTCAGCCTTGTATTCAGCCTCGCTCTGGGTCTCACCTGACGATGATTCATCGGGACTTGCGTCTTTCCCGTCAAAACTTGATACAACGGCACAATGACCCTTCAAGGATGTATCTTGAAATACCTCCCAACAACGGAAGGCTTGATAGATGCTGTCGCATACCAACAAGGCATTGCCCCAGCCGTCACGAAGACATGGAATCAATTGCATATCCTTCACAATATCAGCGACAATCTTACGCACTCGGTCGCAGCTGGAAAAGAGATTCTTCATCACAGCCCATCGGCTTTGCAGTTCTTCTTTAGCCTTGGCACTTAGATTGCGTGTGATATGCTCAAACAGTTGATCCACCGCTTGCTCGTTTTCAAGATTCTGCTCTATTTCACGAGCTTCATAGCGGAGGTCGAGCACGACACCATCGTCAACGGCTTCATTGAACTTATATGTGTGGATATAGTTGCCGAAGTTCTCTCGTGACGTGAGTTTGCTTTTCTGTTGCTTCAGCAAGGGAGTACCAGTGAAACCTATCATCATCACACCGTCACCCATGATTTTCTTCATCGCTTTGTTGAGGATGCCACCTTGTGTACGGTGACATTCATCAACGAATACAAAGATGTTTCCTTTGGCTTTGAATCCTTTAGGTAGTTTATCTGCGAGTGCAGCCATATATTGTTCCGGAGACCTCTTGCCGCGCAATTTCTTCTCCTCCGGAGAGAACGCTGATTCTTCCTGACCCGCAATGCCAAATTTATGGATGAGAGTGCATATCAGATTAGGATAGACTCCCTCATTTTTTATTTCTGCCTCAGTCTGAGTATTTGATATGAGTCTAAGAAGATGCCCACCGCTCTTTGCCCTCACCGGCTTATGCCCTGCATCTTTGAAGCCGTTAGTAATCTGTTTGTCAAGCTCGTCGCGGTCGGTGATGATGACTACTCGCGGATCTCCGGGCATATTCTCCAATATCCATTGTGCAAGCCAAACCATCATCAGGCTTTTACCAGCACCTTGTGAGTGCCAGATGATACCGCTTTGCTTATTACGGATACGTGGTTTGGCGGCTTCAAATGCAAAGTATTGATTGGGACGGCATACTTTCTTTACACCGCCATCATACACAACGCAATCGTGGATTAGGCGAAGGAAACGTTCCGGATCTAACATCTCAAGCAATGAGCGGTCGAGCTCATTGGGGAACTGAGCGCGTGGGAACAGTTCTTCGATAGGCTCCGGCGTCGGTGTATCGTTAGGATAACTTTGACCTGTCGGTTCTTTCCAACGCAGCCAGAACTTTTCAGGTGTCAGTATTGTACCATAATGAACGCCCTCGCTATCGTTTCCGGCAAACAAGAACTGTGCAGGGACAAAGAACCGGCAAATCTCGTTGTCATTCTTATTGTTACGTATCTGCTGACGGATACCATCCTTTACGCTGACAGTTGATTTTTTCAACTCGATTACACCCAGAGCCATACCATTGACGTAAATCACTACATCCGGTCGGCGGGTATGGTACTCTTCAATGTTACGCCGCACGGTAACCTCTTCGGCGATAGAGAAGATATTATTGGCAGGCTCGTTCCAGTCAACTATCTTTATTGTTTTGCTATGACCGTCATCGCCTTGGATATTCACACCATAGCGAAGATAATTGTAGAAATTTAGGTTGCTCTGAAAAAGAGTGTCCTTATCATGGCAACGAGTGATTTCGAGATCAAGCAAACGAAGCACCTTATCAATCTCAGTTTGAGACGCATGTTGCGTATCCTTGATAAACTTTTGAAGAATATCAGGGATAAGAGGCATGTTATCGGCTTCTTTTTTGTAGCCGAGATATTGATAACCACAGTAATCGTGGAGAAGATTGATAACGCGGTTTTGAGTTGCGCGTTCCGAATCTACTAATGGTATCGTGCTCATATTAAACGAATTTTTCCTGTTAATAGCTGCTGCATCATACCCTGACGGATAGCTGCGTATTTATCGCGCTTGGCTTCAAGTTCAGTAATTTCTGTATCCATGTCTGAAAGGATGACTGCTATAGCTTTCTGTTCTTCTATTTCCGGAATATCAAGTTTCATTTTCGCTATCATATCCCGCCTTACAGAATCAACTGTCGCTTTAGCAGATAAGGCAATTGCCCTGTCGTAAAAGAAGTAAGAAAATAGAAAATAGAAGAACTTTACATTTACGCCATTAAAATCGTACATTAGGTAACATCGTTGATGTAAATCGAATTTGCCCGATACATAATGGAATACTTTGCCAATTTGGCCATCTCCGATGGTCACAACACATAAATATCGATTGCTTCTCACGATTTGAGCTGAACGAATATAAAATGGATATGCTCCACTTTCTATTTGGTCTTGGGTGTTACTATTACCTGTAGTAATTTTACAAATATCTTCAATCGTTATTTCTTTCCTTGGTTTAGAGAAACCGGGGAGACGAAGGCTGCCTGTGAGAAGTTCATGCTTTGTCCCTTGCAACACGGCTTTCTTCTTATCAATAAGAGCATCAAGTTCACGAATTAGAGCATCTACATCGTTTAGCGCCTCTGCAATCGCAACTTGTTCTTGATATAGAGGAGCATATGTAGGTAATCTTTTTGCAATCTCAGCGGTAAAACTTTGCTGTTTTGACCCCTGACTGAAATTAAACGCAAGATAATCACTCCATTGTCTATAGAACCAGAAAAGATACTTTACTGTCATCTTGTCTGTGCTGTTTATTGCAAGACAGGACTGATTTGTTGTTGATGGTGTTTTGACAAATGCACATCTTCCTCTGGTACCTGCTGCCTCAAGTCCGGTTATTGCAATGAGGAATGTTCCGGGTTTATGAACAGTTAGATGCGTATTTCTTTGAGCATCAAGTGAGATATGCTCTCGTGTATCATTTATCTCGCAGTAATTCAACTCACCACTTGAAATCCATGGAATCTGTCCAATGAAGTTATCTGGGATTCCTCGATATGGAGTAGCACCAGCCGAAAAAGTGGTCAAGAAGTCAGCAAAAGTGCCGACTTCCCAATCCTCAGGAATGGGACCTAACTCGGTTTGTTTGAACTTAGTTTCAATCATAATTCAAATCCCATTTTAGCGAGGTGGCTGTTTACACGACTTTCAAGATTGCGCACTGATGTGTCAATATCGGAGAGACGGCGGGCGTATCGGTCAACAAGGTCAATTACTTGTTGCTCAATATCAATCGAAACACTAAATGCAGTGTCTATGGCTCCACCAACAATGGCTGTATGCCATTTATCGTTAATGACCATATCTTTAATCTCGCTTTCTGTGAGTTTCGGATATTTTGCCACCACTAATTTTGTCAATGTAGCAATCTTTTCTTTAACGTCTGCCTTTGCATCAGTCAGTTTTCTATTCAGTGAAATATACTGACTATAGAGTGCAATCGTTTCTTCCGGCAGCGGAGCGTAGTTTACGACTTCGCGAAGACGGTATTTAATTGTCGTTTGATTGAGGTTGTCAAGCCTTTTGAAAATCTGAGGATATTCAGCGACTACGGCTTCTTTCTTCTCTTTTCCAATTTTTCCCTTGTCTGTTATCGAAATATATAGTTCAAGTGCGTCCTTCTCGCCATCAAGAGGCTTCGGGCAAACAGCATAAAGATAGCGAGTTGTAATTTCTCCAACGGTATCGTTCAGCTCATCGGGATATTCTTCTTCCAGCTGCTCAATCTCGCTTTTTAGTTGAGCAACGAGTTCCTCGGCTCGGGTTACCTCATCATTTTCTTTCTTGAAGAAACGATTGATTACAATGTAAACCGGCAACAGGTCGCAAGTATAATCACGGAATGTGGGGTTCTTCTTGGCTACGAACTTCACTTCCTTAGACTTCTTGTCGGTGGTGAGTTGTTCACAGGATAGTTCAGCAATCCAACCATCTCTTGAAATTAAGTAGCAGTCATCCTGCATAGAGGCATTCCAGTAATTGAGCAGAATATCATAGACATCATATTCATCCACCAGACCATCAACCTCCGCAAGAGTTTCAAGAAGTGACTCACTCCAATCCGCTATAAGTTTCTTTGGCTGGCAACCGGGAGCAAGGGCAAACATCTGTCGAGAGACAAGTTTGTACCATTCCTCTACAGCAGCAGAGAAGAAACCGCTTAGTTTACGAAACTCTGTATTAAATGCAATTACATCGGGAATATCCTTGCGTTCAACGGTGAGGGTATAATATCCCGGTTGTAATGGGGCAAAAAGTTCGTCTTTCAACGAGGGACAATGCCGCCATAGATAAGCGAGTCCGTCCTCTATATCTTTGGCGGGTAATCCACCATTAAGTTTGAGGTGAGCGAAAAGGTCCTGCTGTATCTCGGTGTCAACCGGAGTGATGTAACGAGATACGTTAAGATTGCAGTCATTGCGCTCGTTGGTTATCTCTGTATAGGGGACGAATCGGGCAAAGTGAGGAATAAGTTCATCGGTGTCGGACAACTGTCCATTGGCATCCATAAGTTCAAGGGTTTCCCATGCGTCAAACACTCGTCGGATGTCTTGCTCACGAAGGCGGTTTTTAGCGCCGTCCTTTGCAAAACCTGCGCGGGCATCAATCATGAAGATTCCTTTAGAGGTAGATGTCTTTGCCTTGTCGATGATTATGATACAAGCGGGGATTCCAGTGCCAAAGAAAAGGTTTGGCGGCAAACTGATTATGCCACGAATATAGCGTTTCTCAATGATTTTGCGACGGACAGCTTCTTCCTCATTACCTCTGAAAAGTACACCATTAGGAAGAATACAGGCACCTCGCCCTTGAGAATTAAGTGACTTGATTATGTGCAGGAGAAAAGCGTAATCTTCGTATCCAACCGGAGGAATGGGAGGCAGGTTGTCAGAATCGCCCCAACGACCATAGGTGTCGTTGGTCTTAATTTCTCCCTTAATCCAGCCCTTTTGCGAGAAAGGTGGGTTTGCCACAACGTAGTTGAATGTTTCAAGTTGATTGCCGTTTTTGAAAAAAGGCTTTTCAATAGTGTCGCCGACCTCCAGTTCCGGATCGTCAACGCCATGAAGAAACATATTCATCACAGCCATGCCACGAGTAGCGCCATCAAGTTCCTGTCCGAAGATGGCAACACCTACATTGGCTTCAGCTTTTGCTCGGAGCAAAAGAGACCCCGAGCCGCAAGTCGGGTCATATATGGAAATCTGAGGACGCTTGTCCTTGTGAATACCGATGATACGCGCCATGAGGCGAGACACTTCCGCCGGTGTGTAGAACTGACCTTTTTTCTTGCCACTCTCGGCAGCAAAGTTTTTCATTAGGTATTCATAGGCATCGCCAATAAGGTCATCATCTCCTGCACGGTTCTTACTGAAGTCAAGAAAGTCCCGCTGAAAAACTGAAATCAGGCTGGTTAATGTATCTACCTTGGCTTTGCCGGAGCCGAGTTTGGTAGAATCATCAAAATCGGCTTCATTGATGATATGGTCTAACCTTGGATTTGCGCGGGCAATGGCATGAAGTTTCTTCTGTATTTCCTCTCCTATATTCGGTTTACCCTTGAGAGCAACAATATCGTCAAATGAGCAACCTTCCGGAAGATCGAAGTAAATATCAGTATCAGATTTGACCTTGTCACTGATATACTTCAGGAACAGCATTGTCAATACATAGTTCTTGTATTGACTTGCATCCATGCTTCCTCTAAGGATATTGCAGCTTTCCCAAAGGATGCTATATAGTTGAGTTTTCTTAATAGCCATAATTATTTTGTAATTTCTCCATTAAGGAGTTCTCTTGGATCAACATTTAGTATAGAAGCAATCTTCACAAGCATTTCTAATGATGGTTGTGCAGTATTAGAACACCATCGGGAAATAGTGGCTTCGTTTTTACCTAATTGCTCTGCGAGCCATTTCCCCTTGCAGTTCTTCTCGGCTAAAACTACTTTCAATCGGTTTATTCGTTCAGGTGTTATTTCCATGTTTTTTGCTGACATGAGATAATTTATTGATGTAATATGCAAAATTAGAAAGAATTAATGGATTGAGCAAGAACTTAAGCACGAAAACAACTGCTCCACACCTGACAAATGTGTGCAAATGTGTAAATGCGAGATTCGTCAGGTGTAGAGCTAAACTTGGTTATTATTTACTTTCGTAGAGGTGTTTGAGGCGGTCGAGGGAGTGGGCGCGGCGGAGGGAGTCGCGGTAGGCGATGTCCTGCTGCCATTGGCCGGTGTGCCATTGGCGGTATTGCTTGGGGTAGTTCTCGCGGTAGAATTGCCCGAAGGCTATGGCGTCGGCATTGTCTTCGTACCACCTTTCGAGCTGACTTATGTGCTGTTCGTATTCCCGCTTGGCGTCAGAGGCCGAAATTGAAAGCATGATACATCCTGTCAGGACTATTCCGATTATCGCCCCAACGATGCCGAAGGAAGGGAGGTAGAGCCGGAACACGTCTTTCCAGCTCTTAAAGTTGGAGTCGAGCCGTTTGCGGTCTTCCTCGCCAAGTTCTGCCTTGACGCTTGTGGGAACGGATTTGATTATCTCGCCAAGGTTGGCGATGCCGTGCTCCTGTAGCTTCCCGGCGTTGCCAATCAGTTCTCGAATCTCTGCTGCATGACCGAAGTCCTTGACCGAGCCGTCGTCATCAAGGAGCAGGTCGAATATCACTCCTGCAAGTTCCTCCTCGTTTTTGACAATCGCCTCGTTTCTTGAGGCTGCTTTCTCGAAGCGGTCGGCAATGCCTGACAATGCAGAGACGGTTTTCTTGTCGATGGTGTCGGGCACATCTGCCGAAGCCGGCACGTTTTCAAATGGATTACTCATGGCTGCTGTCGGTTAAAGTGTTTTTTGCTTTGTCTATTTCTGCGGCTATGAAGCGTATAGCCTCAATAGCCCATCGGTCAGGCTCTTTTGTAGTGTTGAGGTGGTGTGCAATCTGGTTGAGATTGTTCTTCATGCCCACAAGGTCGCGGAACCATTGGAGCGTCTGCGGTGAGCGGTCAGGGATTCTGCGCCGCATGACTATAAGGCGGCAGAGAAGACTGAGGTTGATGCCACGCTCTTTAGCTTTCATGGCGAGCTGATTCTTTTCGGCGAAGGTGAGGCGGAATGTGATGCGCTCCGTCAAATTTTCTTCCGGATTGTCCGGTTTTCGCCTGCTGTTTCGCAGGGCAGAGGGTTTGATTCTCATATTCTAAATGTCAAGTGTATTACATTTTATATCCGTTTCGGCGTTTCCATTCCTCGTCAGGGTCATCGGAATTGGAGCCGTTGTTTATCTCATGTTCGGCATTGCGGGAGCTGCCGCCCCCATCGACATTGAGCCGTGGCTGATGTATGGGCTTCAAGGGAGAAGAATGCTGCGTTTTGACAACCGGCTTATCCTGAATTGAAAGATCCGGAATAAGGGTCATGTCGACACCCAAGTCTTTGGCAAGAGAATATTTCCTGACTTTCCCCCCCGGGGTCTGTCATCACAGCACAGATACCTTTCTTCTCATCACGGGTCAGTGTTATGCCTTCGGTTGCAAGAGCTGCAATGAAGGCTTTGGTCGAACCGTTCTCCTTGGCAGCTTTTTCTATGACATATTTAAGCATTGACTTTCGCTTTGCGGCCTCCTCGACAGCACGCTTACGGCGCATCTTCTCATCAATTTCCAACTGCGATGCTGACGGCTTATGCTGACGCTTGGCTTTCTCCTTCCGTCGTTGACCTTCAGCCTCCTGATGAGCAGTCTCGCGCTCGACAGCTTTCGGCGGTGCCTCCAGTCCGTACTTCATGGCAATACAAGCGGCAGCGCGGTTGGCGTTCTTGTTGATGAACTTGTCGCAAAACCGCTTACCGTTAATGTCGGTTGTGCGGATAACGATATGATAGTGCTCGTTGTCGGTATTGTCATGGCGCGCCACGATGTATGGACACTCTGTCACGTCATTGCCTCGTTCCGACAATTCATCAAGAAAGTCCCGGATAATGGTTTTGATCTTGTCCCGACCATTGTCCGGCATCGAGCGTAGCATAGAAGTCTCGGTCGGAGTGAAGGAAATGATTATCGTATAGCACCGGGTCTTGTAATCGTTTGCGGTTGCCATCCAGTCGCGGGCCTGTACCTCCGGCGTGGCAGCAATATCGGTGAAGTTGGCAAGCAGAATCCCGCCGTCCTTTTCACGGTTCTGCGCATAGCCCAGGCTGTGGGAAATGTCGGTCGATTTTCCAACTCTCGCGTTCATTTCAGTGCAAAGTTTGCGCGGGCTGAAGCCGCAGGTTTCACATATCGTCTGTCGGACAAATCGGGTCGAGGGGTTTCCCCTTGCAAGGGTGTTTTTTCGGGCCGGAGCGACAGCGGAGTGTCTGACAAAAACACATCTTGCAGAGCCACTCTAATTCCGGGGACATTTTCACACCTCATAGCTTGAGCCCTCCCGTCTCTCGGTCGATAACCGCCTTCTTTTCGCCGCCCAAAAGAGGCGTGATGTCGTGTTTCGGCTTAGGTTGCTCTTGTCTGACATTGCGAGTCTCCTTCTCTTCAACTTCGATGCGTAGAGACTTCCATTTTCGGTATGTTTCCGGAACCTTCGGTAGATGTTTTACGAAGAGGGAACCGAAGCTACGACACATGTCAGTGCGGTCAATTGCCGTTCCTTTCACAGCATCGTTGATGGATGCAAAAGCCTTTATGCCAAATTCGTTTTCCGGCATGAAGCAGCGCACTTCAAGGAAGTCAGGATTTGCCTTAAGATATTTGCAAGCTTCGGCGAGCCCTCGCTTGCCGTTGATAATGATATGATAGCGTCGCGCCATAAGGGGATAGGCCCCATTGCGCGTGGCGGATTCCATAAGTGTCAGTAAATCGAGCGGATTTTCATACACCATGCAGATTTGGTCCTTTCGGCGTTGCCCCACAGTGCTAATGCCGCCTTCACCAATCTGCCGGAACATCTTGCCGTTGAAAGCCATGAAACAGTCCGCTTCTTCACCCACAGGCATTGCCAGGACACGTTCACGCTTGCCTCCTTTGACCTGAGGCAGAGAACCTTCAAGAGTATAGAGCTTCACAGTCTCCATTGAGAGGCCATAGCGGGTCATCATCCTGCCGAGTTCACGGTCTTTGGGGTGGCAGGTATCCGTGAAATCCCAGACCGGTCGGCTGACTGCGGTATAACCGAAAGCTGCGGGAGTGTTCTCACGCTCCGCATAAA
>Ga0209064_1003558_pt1 | contig 13354 bp, 8 predicted proteins | sample Inofromicrocosms_FD_187498 | JGI IMG/M metagenome (GOLD analysis project Ga0209064, IMG submission 187498) | Mouse cecum microbial communities from Vienna, Austria - Inoculum for glucosamine and mucus D2O microcosms (SPAdes) (version 2) | ecosystem: Host-associated > Mammals > Digestive system >... | reverse complement strand
CTGTTGCCGCCGCTGAATACATCATAAATGCTCATGCTTATCTCGCTCCTTTCGATTTTGGTTTCCGTTTCCGCTTCTGGGGCTGTTTATGCGCCGTCTTTCCTGCGGGCGGTTTCTTCGACCTGTCAGAAGATTTCTCTTTTGCAGGGGAAACATCCGCTTCCTGCTCCTTGCGGCTCTCCTTTATCTTCCGCAGTTCTTCCCTGACTGACGGTTTCTCCGCCTTAGCCATAGCAGCCCCCTCTGCGGGCTTCCTTTGCTGCTTTAAGGTAGGCTCGGACAGAGGGGATTTTTCTGTCTTTGCCACCGAGGGGTTTGGGGCGTTTTCCTCCTTTTGGAGCGGCTTGCCCATAAGGGCGTCCATGAGCCTGTCTTTCTCCGCCTTTTCCTCCACGCCGACGTCTGGCTCTGGCTGACCGTCCTTTGCATCTGCATCTTTTACATCTGCGGTTTTGTCAGCTTTCGCCTTTTCCCCTTTCGATTTCTCCGCTTCGGTCACAATGGAAGCGGTATCTACCGACGCAAGGCTGAACCGCTCCACAATGCGGCTGATTTTCGATGCGTCCTCGGCTCTCGCAATCACGTCCACCTCCGCATTGGGGTCTTTGTTCCCCCTGTCTGCCAAAACGCAGTAGAGTACGCCGTATTTCTTCGCTTCCTGCGTGAACTTCTTCAAGTCGCCGCTCTTTACGGTAAAGACTTTCAGCTCCTTGCCAGAGCGGAGCATGTTTGTGAGCCTTGCCTTTCCTTTGGTTTTCTGTTCTTCCTTTAAGATGGAATATAAGAGGATGGCGATGTTCTTCGCACCCGCCCCCGTGATTCTGGCTGCGACCTCAAATCCCTCCAAGCTCATCCTTACGATTTGCTCCGCCGCTTCGCCGCCTGTGTTCATGCTTCATCAGCTCCTTTCCTTTTTCTTTGTTCTCATCTGCCCGTATGGTCTGCAACTTCTCTTTGATAGTGCCGCTGCGGGCTTCGATTCCCTCACATAATCTGACCTCCCTCCTCAGTATTTTCATACGCCCCGTGATTTCCGACAGCCGAGCCTTGACCGCTTCTTTTTCTTTGCCGACTGATTTGCGGCTCTGGGAATAAAGCCCCTTGCGCTGTTCGGTCAGCTCCTGCATCTCGGATTCCAGAGAGCCTTTATAAGACAAAAGCTGCTCCGCTGTGTCAATATGGTTGCGGCAGAGCAGCCTTGTTTCGTTGGTGATGGCTTCCATCTTCATCAAGTCGTCCTTTAGAAGATAGTGAAGCCTTGCGTAATTCTGCTGTTTCTTCTTTGGCAGGATGCCGAGCTTATAGCAGTAATGGAGATACAGCCCACGCAAGCCGCCGATTTTCTTTGTGTCTTTTAATGTGCCTTTTACCTTTATCACTCTGACCTGTGGCTGCTCTTTGGAAAAACTCTGGAACTTGACCGCATAGGAGTTTTCCCGTATGCGTTCCGTTATCCTTTCATTGGTGTAATCTTCGCCGAGCTTATAGAGCCGCTTCGGTCTTTGCCACCCTTTCCCGATAATCGTCCAGTATCTTCGGTTGAGGTCAAAATTAATGCGGTATCCCATTTCCAACAACTGGCGGTCAAAGTCTTTCAGTGTGAATGATTTTGAGATTGCTTCGTCCACCGCCTGCCGTGCCACGCTGTCCCTTGTAGGCAGACCGTTCTTCTCGGCTTGGCAGAGGACATAGGGCTTCTTCCTGCCGCTTGGGTGTTCGATGACCGATAAGGAATACTCACGGCACAATTCATCCGAACGCTGGCGGAGCAGCCGCAGGTTTTTCTTGTTGTCGTGGTAGTGCCTGCCGTCAATATAAGAAACTGAGTTGACGACAAAGTGGTTGTGCAGGCATACCGTGTTCAGATGCGTCGCCACGATTACTTGAAACCTTTCTCCCCACATCTTTTCCGCCAGCTTCACGCCGACCTCATGGGCAATCTCTGGCGTGACCTCGCCCGCCTTAAAACTCTGGAAACCGTGGTAGCAGACAATCTCGCTTTCATCGTTCCATTGGGTTTTTGCCATCATCATCTCATCCCTTGCGGTAGTCGGGTCGCAGTTTACGCCCGTGACAAAAAACTGCCTCTCGGTCTTGTCCCCGTTGGTGGCATACTTCACCACGTCGCCCATCGCCTGCAAGTCCGCATCCGTGTATTTTGGGTTGGCGGTCTTTTCTGGGTTCTCCGCATAGTCGATGGGGTGGTCGAGCCTGCCTTTCACGTCCCATATCTCGCAGACCGCCATCAGCCAGACGTCTTCCTCGGAATAAGGTAGCACCTGCCCACGTCCAGACGGAAGTCCCGCCACCGTTTGGCTTCGTCGTAGAGCATCGGCGTGTCCACGAAGTTTAAAGCGTTCGCCTTTGCCGCAAGCTGGTTGATGCGGTTGCCGATGGCGGACAGCTCCCGCATGATTTTATAAAACTCTGGGTCTGGCTTCTCGCACAGGCGGTAGCCCATGACCATCGACTGGAGCAGGGCTTGTCTGGAATGCCCCGCCCGCTCTGCAAGGGAGCAGAGGTATTCAGCTTCTTCCTCGGTCAGTCGGAACAGTATCTGCACGTTTCGTTTCCGCATCCAAATCCCCCTTTCCCTCGGAGAGCCTGTTAATCTGCAGCACGCACATACACGCCACGCCGAACATCCCTCCGAGCGTTGTGCCGAGAGCGAAGAACAATAAATCTCTCATCCTTAAAAACTCCTTTCTTCCTGCCGCACTCTGGCGGCGGTCTTTTCCACGGGGTATTAGGGGAGCTTTCCCCTAACAAGCGAATTTTGTTTCCATCGGAAGATGGATAACCAAATTCAGTGCTTGGTAAGACGTGTCTTTAATCCCCGCCCTTATGACAGCATCCTTTACACACCGTTCCAAAGCACGGACAGCCCGAACAGCAGCCGTCCTCAAAATCCTCTCCCTCGGATTCGCTTTCTTCCCCTGCGTCCTCCATAGGGGCGTTAATCTCGGCTTCGCCGCAGACAAAATCCCCGTCGGAAAACTTCACAAGGTCGGTGTCAAACAGGACGGTCTTTAACTTCTCCGCCGCCTGTTCAGGGCTGTCGGCATGGATGGAAACGGTCTTTGCATAGTGGGCGACAAGGGTCACTTCATAATTCTTCAATCGGTCTTTCCTCCCTTTCGGTCTGAAATTTTATTGTAGTTACAGTCATTTCTGTCAAAAAAATCTTTACGCAGTCAGCGGGCATCCCTCCTTTCACGGCTCGATTTCTGCCTTGAAATCCCCAGATAGGACATTAAAAAATCGTTGAAGTCCTTGCCGGCTGGCGGCGGTTCATCAACGATTCGGTAGTCTTTCTGTAATAATTCTTTCAAAGCTGCGGTGCATAGCCGACCTGCTTTGTCCTTATCCAAATGCAGAAAAATGGTCTTGATTTGCGGGTTTGCTTTCAAAAAAGTCGTGAGAGCAACGGGGATTTTGCTTTCTTTTAACTCTTTCTTCGGCTGATATACGCCCGACAGGGAGAGAAGATTTTCCGTTTTATAATCCCTGCCCTCACATTTTAAATAGGTGGCGTAGGAGAGTAAATCAATGGCGGCTTCAAATAAATGCACGGTGTCGGTCGGCTCTTTTGCCAGAAGCCGAAACGAGTACCGCTTATCGCTGCCCGATGCGTCACGCTTGAAGCTCCCCATCGTGCCACGGCAGGCGGCGTACTTTGGTGTTCCGCTTTCATCTTTCCCGATAAAAACAGCGTTGTGGTAGTCGGCACTCTCGAAAATAATCCCCTCGGCAATGCACTCTTGGATAATCTGGTAGTCAATGCCACGACCGAAAAGATATTCTGTCACCCTGTCACAATTTTTGTTCTTCGGCGGCAGGAGCAGCACTTTTGGCTCGTCTTTCTTCACGGCAGGGGGCGGCGGTTTCCAGTCCGCCATCGTCTGCCCCGTGAGGGTTTCCACGGCTTCCACAAAGCCGTATTCCTTGACTTTCATCAGATAGTCAAGAGCGGAATAGCCGCCGAAGCCCCTCGACCACCAGTACCATTTGCCGTTGGAAATCTTTAGGCTGTCATGCTCGGCGGTACAGTAGACGTTCGTCGCGCCTTTGACTTTGACAAGATTGCTCGGCTCGTAGGCTCTAAGATAGGAGAGCAAATCTATCTGCCTTGCCTGCTCAAGCACGTCTGGGGCAATCTGCACATAGGGTTTAGATGTCCTCATTCAAATAAAAATCACCTCCAGAAATAGAATTAGCCGAGGGTTTTCGTAAATGAAAACCTCTCGGCTATGTAGATGGGTTTTTATTTCTTTCTAGACATAATTAACTCTATTATTTCATCAACAATGCTTTCTACATCACGGTCATCTGTTTTTATCCATATTGCATCCTTAAAATTCTCCTCCATAAAGGATAGATTATTTCTTAAATTGGCAAGAGCGAATACTTTATCATCATGTTTTCTCTTATCATCATTTTGGATTCGTACTTTTATCGTTTCTTCATCTGCCATAAGAATAATATGCAATAAATCATCGTATTTTTCGGACAGATAATCAAAAACTATATTCTTACATGCTTTATCTGTTATCGCTGTGTCAACGATTAGCATTTTATGTGCTTTTTCTTCAATTATTTTCCTAAATTCTTCGCAGTATTGTATATCAAACAGGGATGCTCCTTCTATATCTGAGTATGAATTATCACTCTCTTTTGGATTCTTAAGTATCTTTCCCATAATGGTATTGCTGTAATTATCCAGTTCTAATAATTCAACATCAGCAGCAGAAAGCCTCTCTTTCAATCTTCCTGATATATCTGTTTTACCAACGCAATAAGTTCCGTTAATCCAAATAATCATATAAAACCTCCTCAAAATCGACTGATGAAACACATTCTAAACTACATCTAAGAGATTTTTATTCCTTATTTTTTATGATGATAGAATATGTGTTCTTTTTCGCTTTTTATTTCAAACTAAACCACTTTTTGAAATCTGTCAACTAAATTTATAATTTTTTTATAATTAAAAAAGACTTATCATTATAATTGACTATGTAAAAGACGGCATCAGCACTCACGCTGACACCGCCCTTTTCTCGGTCAGTCCGTTATAAAATCCCTGCCTTTTTCAGATACCCCACGCTGTCATAGCAGCCACGGAAGTAAACCGACTGCATCTCCATATCCGTAAGTTTGTTCCTAAGCTCCATCACTTTAATCAGTGCGGCACATTCTTCCTCGGTCAGTTCCTCCGCCGTTTCCGTGTCAAACACGCCTAAGACTTTCGGATATTTCCCATACAAGCCCTCAATCTCGGCTCTTATGGCACGGTATTCCTCGTTTTCTCTGGACAGTTTTGCCACGACAGAGCCGAGGTATTCATTGAAGACATTGCTGTGTGCATCTACAAAAGTTTCAAATCTGAACGCATCAGACATTCTTCTTCACCTCCGATTTTTTCTAATCGTCCTTATTATAATACCCCAAAATCAGCAGTACAAATGTGCAAACTGGATTTACCGCTCCCTGTCCGTGCATTTTTTCTCTGGCTGCTCATCGTTCTGCTCTGGCTCATCGTCAATAACAGAGTTGTCTTTTTCATTCAGATTCAGTTCGATATTGAGGGCATTAAGCCGCTCCGTCTTTTCTTTCAGCTCATTTTCAAAGGCAAACGGTTTCTTCACTTCCTCTTTTGCGGTTTCAAGCTGTGCGGTGGTTTCCTCCTTTCTCGTCTTGGCGGCTTCCAGTCTGGCGGGGAGCTTGGCAATCTCATTCTCGATTCGGGTCAGATTGCCGAGGGCATCCGTTCCTAAATCTACCTTATATTTTCTCATTCCGCAGAGGTTCAGACAATAGTGAGCATTGACGGTATCATAGAAAACCTCCATCTGAAAGCCACGGTAACTGCCGATTTGTATCGGCTGTGACAGCGGGTTTTCCTTGCAGATGGCAAGCAGCATCCCGCCTGCGTCCGCTTTTTCTTTGTAGGTCACGCCGTTTAAGGTCATCGGGCAGAACTTATCCTCGCCCTGCGGCATATGCTGGCTGGCAATTTTGGCATCATTCCCATAGCCTATAATGCGTTCCCCATACTCCTTAATCTCCTGCGGGTAGTGCTTCAGTATCCTGTCCTCAAGGTCGTAATGCTCGGAAAGGTAGCTCTGCTTCAAGACTTTCAGCTTCGCCACCTGCATATCCAAATCCATTTTTTCCTTGAAACGCTCGTCGCCCGTGGCAAGCATTTTCACCTCCGCAAAAGAGAGGGCGACTTCATCCACGTCCTCGGCAGAACGCACGGGGCTTTTGCTCGTCATTATCTGGCTGATAAATTTCTGCTTTCCCTCCACGAGCTGATAGAGGTACGCATCAAATGTCTGCTCCGTCACATAGCGGTAGACTTCCACCTCTGGAAACATATTGCCCTGCCTTTCCAGACGACCTTGACGCTGTTCCAAGCACGACGGCTTCCACGGGCAGTCGAGGTTATGGATGGCAATCAATCTGTCCTGCACGTTTGTACCTGCGCCCATCTTCTGGGTAGAGCCAAACAATACACGCACCTCGCCGCTCCTTACCTTTGCGAACAGCTCTTTTTTCTGTGCGTCGGTATTCGCTTCATGGATGAAACGCACCTGCTCCGCAGGGATGCCACGCCGTATTAATTTTTCCCTCATGTCGTCGTAGACGTTGAACATGCCGTCATTTTTCGGTGTGCTGAGGTCGCAAAACAATAATTGCGCCGCCTTTGTGTCGGCGTGTCCCTCCCAGATGCGGTACATATTTTCCACGCAGGCGTTGACTTTGCTGTTCGGGTCGTCTGGCAGCATCGGGTCAATCAATCTCTGGTCTAGGGCAAGCTGCCGCCCGTCGTTTGTCACTTTGAGCATATTATCTGTTTGTGGTTTTACCAGTCTTGCACGGATTTTCTCTGCCCGCTTCGCAAGCCCCGCCACCATTTCGCTCTGAATTTCACTCGGTTTGGTCTTGATGTTGTGGTAATTGACCTTTGGCACGGGGAGCTTTAGCATATCGGCAGTCTGGATGTCCGCAACCTCACGGAACATCTGCATCAGTTCTGGCAGGTTGTAGAACTTCGCAAACCTCGTCTTGGCTCGGTAATTCGTGCCTTCGGGGGCGAGTTCCAGAGCCGTGACTGTTTCGCCGAACGTGGAAGCCCAACTGTCAAAATGCTGCAACCCGTTCCTTGCGAGGGTGTCATACTGCAAGTACCGCTGCACGGAATACATCTCGACCATTGAGTTACTTATAGGCGTTCCCGTTGCGAAAACCACGCCACGGTTGCCCGTGATTTCGTCCAGATAACGGCATTTCATAAACAAATCGCTTGACTTCTGGGCTTCGGTCTGGGCGATGCCGCCGACGTTCCGCATCTTTGTGTAAAGGTAAAGGTTCTTGTAAAAATGGCTCTCATCTATAAAGAGCCTGTCTATGCCCAGTTCCTCAAAGTTTATCACGCTGTCTTTCCGTTTGGTGTCGTTGAGTTTATCGAGCTTCGCCTTGATTGCTTTCCTCGTTTTCATGAGCTGCTTGACCGTGAACTGCTCCCCGTGGGATGCCTGCACGTCGTCTATCCCCATCTCTATATCGTCAAGCTGCCGCATGAGCTGTTCCCTCTGGCGTTCCTCGCTGATGGGGATTTTCTCGAACTGGCTATGCCCGATAATCACCGCATCATACGCCCCCGTCGCAATCCTGCCGCAGAACTTTTTGCGGTTTCCCGTTTCAAAATCCCGCTTGGTAGTCACAAGGATATTGGCAGATGGATAGAGCCTTAAATACTCCGACGCCCACTGCCCGACAAGGTGATTCGGCACAACAAACATGGATTTCTGGCATAAGCCGAGCCGCTTGCTTTCCTGTGCGGCGGCTACCATTTCAAAGGTTTTTCCCGCACCTACCTTGTGGGCAAGGAGCGTGTTGCCGCCGTATAGGATATGGGCGATGGCGTTCACTTGATGCGGTCTTAGCTGGATTTCTGGGCTGATGCCTCCAAATGTGATATGGCTTCCGTCGTATTCACGGGGACGGATGGAATTAAATGTGTCATTATAATAGCGTACAAGCCTGTTCCTCCGCTCTGGGTCTTTCCAAATCCAGTCCTGAAACGCCTGCTTTATCACCTCCTGCTTTGCCTGCGCCGCCGTGGTTTCCTTATGGTTCAGCACCGCTTTTTTATTGTTGTGTTCATCATAAACATAGTCAAAGATGCGGGTGTCACGGAGATTTAAAGTGTCCTCCATAATGCGGTATGCGCTCGCCCGCTTCGTGCCGTAAGTGCTGTCCGCCTTGACATTCCCAATGTCGGAACTCTTATTCTCGATGAACCAGTCGCCGTTATATGCCGTGTAGCGCACTTGCAGCCTGCCCGCCGCATAGCTTGACGGCGTTAAAAGCTCCATCATAAACTGCTGTATATCCTCCTGCGGTATCCATGTCGTGCCGAGACGGACGGAGATTTCGCTTGCAGGCAAATCCTTTGGGATGACTTTTTCCAGAGCCGCCACGTTGACTGCAAGCTCTGGGTCTGACTTTGCCGCTATCCCTGCAACTTTCAGTTTCTCCCGCACATTCCCCGATAAATACTCGTCTGCGGTCACATACCTTGCAGGCTCACAAGACGGCACTTTGTAGATAACGCCCTGCAATTCCTTAATGATTTCTTCCTCTGACCTGCAAGTGAGCCGTGCCATATAGGGCAAATCGACACGGGCTTTCTCCCCGATGGAGAGGGCGAGGGCTTCGCTGGCGGTTTCCACAAAAGTCACTTCTCGGTGGGGCTTTATCGTCCGTTTCGTGAACATATCCGCCTTGCGTTTGAATTTCCCCTCGTCGTCAAGCACTTCAAGGGAACAGAGTAAGAAATAACTTTCATCTGCCCCAAAAGCGAGGTAGTTCCCCCTGCTGTTGATTAAGCCGTACCTTTTGGTAAAGGCATCATATAATCGGTTTAGGTTTTCCTGCTCGGTCTGTATCATTTCCTCTGGGCAGTCGTCGGTCTGGTACTGGATGAGCTTCCTCACGCAGTCACGGATTTCCAACAGTCCCCTGATGCGGTTCTCCGCCGTCATGGACACGTTTGCAGGGGTCATCTCGTTATTCTCTCGGAAGTAGACCTTGCCGCCCACAAGGGCAAAAGAGAAGTTCCGCACGTTCGGGTCGGCGGGGATGGCTTTCTCCTGCTCATCAGAGATACGGTCAACCTCATTTTCTATCTCTGGGATTTCGCCATTTATCCGCTGAATGGCTTCATGGAGAAGCCCCGCAAGCGGCACGTCGGGGTAGGCTTTGCAGGCACTGTCCATGCCGAACCTCGTGCTTTCCATCTTCATCTCGCCAAGCACCATCTCTGGATGCTGGACAAAGTAGCTGTTCATCGTGACGCCGTTTTCGTCTGTGTCGAGGTGTACCCACTCTGGCTCTATCTCTATGATGCGGTCACGTTTCTGTAAAATAAGGATATCGCTCGTGACTTCCGTTCCTGCATTTGCCCGAAACGTGCTGTCGGGAAGCCTCACCGCACCTAAAAGCTCGGCTCTCTGTGCGATATATTTCCGCACTTCTGGGCTTGTCTTGTCCATCGTCCCCTTAGAGGTGATGAACATCACAACGCCGCCTGAGCGCACCTTGTCCAGTGCCTTTGCAATAAAATAGTCGTGGATTAGGAACTTCTGGGCGTTGTAGCGGCTGTCGTTGACTTTGAACTCCCCGAACGGGATGTTGCCAAGCACCACGTCAAAATGATTGTCTGGGAGCTTCGTTTCCTCAAACCCCTCAATAGCAATGCTGGCTTTCTGGTAGAGCTGCTTCGCAATCCTGCCCGATAACGGGTCAATCTCAATGCCATGCAGCTTTGATTTCTCCATGCTGTCGGGTAACAACCCTAAAAAATTGCCCGTGCCGCAGGACGGCTCTAAAATATTCCCCTGTGAAAATCCCAAATGGTCAAGTGCTTCATACATCGCCTTAATGACAATAGGCGGCGTATAAAAAGCTGTCAGCGTGGATTCCATAGCGGCATGGTATTCCTCATCGGAGAGTGCTGATTTTAATTCTTTATATTCGTTCTCCCATGCCGCATTATTGCTGTCAAACGCCATCGACAGACCGCCCCACCCGACATATTTTGCAAGGGTTTCCTGTTCTTCGGGCGTGGCAAGGCGGTTTTCTATCTGAAGGTCGTGGAGAAGCCTTATTGCGGACATATTGTTTCGGAACTTTTCTTTTGCGCCGCCAACGCCTAACGTATCATCGGTAATGCGGTAGTTATGGCAGTCGGCGGAGAGGGGGAGCAGCTTATAGGCGTTCAGAGTGCCTTTCTGGTAACTGTCCGCATATTTGCGGAACTCATCATCGGGCATATACGCAAGCTGTTTCAGCCATTCGTCCGAAGCAATCCCCACAAGGCTGTCGCCGTTCTTATCCATGAAAAGGGTGTCTATATCCTCTTGCAATGCGGCATGTCCCGCACTGTCTTTTGCCCTTTCCAGTCTGGAGCGGAGCGTGTCTGCCAGATTCTGGCTCTGCGGTTTCTGCTCTGGCTCGTCAAAGCGTATCTTCTCCACCACAATGTCATAGGGAAGCCCGTTCTCCACGGCGGGGTATTCCGCCACGGTTTCCGTGGTCGGCTCTGCGGGGGATTCTGTTTTTTCTTCGGATGGTAATTCTTTCTCTGCCTGCTCCAAGAGCCTGCGGACATAGCCGACTTTCTCCACACGGTTTATCGGGAAGCCTACGTTGTTCTGAAATGTGATGTCACGCATGGAAACGTCGCCGCTGATTTTCCCGACGCTCTCAATAAGATAACGGCGGTTGTCAATCATAAGCTCTTTGCCGATAAGGTCAGAATTATCCTGCTTTTCATCCGTCCCAGACGGGGCAGACTCTGATTTCTGCTGTTCCTCACGCTCCGCATCTTTCGCTGCAAATAGCTCCGTGATATGCTCCGCACTGTTTAAGGTGTCGGCGTATTCCTGTGCTTCTTCCTCGGTTTCAAAGGTCTGGTAGATGCCGCCTACGTCGTAATATCGGTCGGCACTGTCCTCTGGGGCTTCATTATTCCGTATGATAAATGGGTCAGCAAAAGCATCGGAAGTCTGCTCTACCGTGTAATGGGGCTTCTGTTCTGTTTCATCAGAGATGATGTCTGGGCTTGGGTTTTCAGCCGCCTTTTTGTTTTCCTCCCAATAGAACGGCTCAAGCTGTTCCTCCGTCAAGGACACTAAATCGTGGTAGTACAGATTGGAAAGTGCGTTCTGGATAAGGTCGGCAAGGTCATTATACTGCGTATATTCTGCAAGAACGCCGTCCACATACGTTTCCATGCGATACTGCAAGAGGTTGACGGATACCTGTATCCCATGCAAGCCGTCCTCGGTATTCTGAAAGGCAATCTTGACGTTGGATAAATCCGTATAGTCCACTTCGGCGTCGCCGCCAAACTCCGCATCGCAGTATGCGTCAATGCAGCCTTTCGCCTGTTCCAATAGTTCTTCCTCGGTGGGTTCTTTCCTCCTGTGAAACCAGTCCTCCTCGGTAGCCATTATATCGCCAAGCCGCTTTTCATCCTCTTGGGTCAGCCCCGTGTTCCGCTCCAAGAATGGGATGAACACGTCATGCCCCAGACGCAGGGATTCCATTTTCTCTCGGTAATAATCTTCGCCCTGCCGTTTCCATTCTGGGATAAACGGGCAGTCGGGGGAGAGGGAATATTCATAAAAATTTCGGATATGGGCGATTAAATCCCCCTCGCCGTCGCCGATGTCAAACCGCCCTTCATAATTAAATTCCTCGCCGCCGATGACGGCATGGATTTCAAAATCGGTCTTATGATACCATCCGACATGGTTCTCCTCATTCTCCCTTTCACGGTTCTGTTTTTCGTCCAGAATGCCGAGCAGTTTATTTCCCAGAGCGAAACTCAAATCCGTAAATCGGTCGTTCAGCTCCTTGTCATAAAAAGCGGGATGCTCGGAGAAGCCGATTGAGAGGGTGATGCTGTCGGGCTTTTCCTCGGCAAGTGTTTCTGTTTTCTGGCTTTCGGTGATGACCGTTTTTAAATGGTCGTTCGCAGGGTTCTCCTTTAATTTCTGCTCAAAATCCTCCCTGCTAAACTCTTTTCCGAACAACGGGAACTCCGCATTTCGCAGGGACACGGCGTTCTCATCAAAGGCGGTAATCTCATATTTGTCCGCCCCGATATACACCACGTCGCCCTCGTGGTAGAGGTAGCGGAGAGGGTACAGCTCCGTAAGCTCCTGCGAGAATCGCCACGCATTGCTGCGGCTGTAAACGCTGGTCGTCTTTTTCTGCACAAGGGAGAGGAAGTCTAACAGTTCCTGCACGTTGTCGGGATGCTGTAATGCCTGTTCCATAAGGTCGGCGGGCATATCCGCAAAATCCCTGCATCCAATCACGCCCAACAAGTCTTTTTCATAGCCGTCCAAGTCACGGATGAAGTCGGAGAGCCGCAGGGCGAGCGTGTCCCGCTTGTCCGCAGGGGGCAGCTCCCTTTTTTCCTCAATAAAACGCTGCCTTGCCAGTTTCCTCTGGGTGTCGATTTCATGCTGCGGGGCAGAGATGCTTTCCAGATAGTCGGCGTAATGGTCTTTCTCTTTGGGATTGAGGTAGCGGTTATCCTTAACCAGCTCCCGCAGCCGTTTTTCCGCTTTCGACCAGCTCAAAACAAGGTCGTGTTCGGTGGAGATGCCGTCACGGTCAATGGAGATGCCCTTGCCGCTGTACCACACATACCCCTCCGTGCCGTCTGAAAAATTAACAAAAAATCCGCCCGTGCCATATTCCCTTTTCAGAAAATCAATGTTCTTCTTTTTATCTTCCTGCTTCTGGAACTGGTGGTAAATGCGGTATTTCCCGTTCGCAACGCTGTTCCCTTTTACAAGGACGGCATCAATGTCCTCCTGTGAAACAACAAAAGCAGAGGCTTTTTCGTCCTCTGCTTCAGCTATCCTTTCAATCTGTTCGTCTACGGTCGGGAGATTGACGGCAACTTCTTCCTCGTTGGCAACGCTGCCTTTTTCCGTCTGTCCCTCTGGCTCTGCGGTCTGTGCCGTGTCTGTTTTATCTTCCTGCCTGCCGCCGTCCGACTGCGGCTCTGGTTCTGGTTCTGAATTTTCTAATTGTAAATCAGTTCGCTCAAGATGGTTTCCTCCGCTTGGCTGCGGATGTTGTTCATCATGCCGAGCCACTGCATCGGGGCTTTCTCTTTCAGCTCCTCCGTCACTCCCTGCTCGGCTGCTAACTGCTTCGTCAGAAGCTCTAACCTCTGCAACGCCGTCTGCTCGGTCTGGTAAAGGTGTGCGTTCAGTCTGCCCGCTGTCAGCAGATTGAGATAGGTCACTCTTTTGTGCTG
>Ga0209064_1003555_pt1 | contig 13361 bp, 11 predicted proteins | sample Inofromicrocosms_FD_187498 | JGI IMG/M metagenome (GOLD analysis project Ga0209064, IMG submission 187498) | Mouse cecum microbial communities from Vienna, Austria - Inoculum for glucosamine and mucus D2O microcosms (SPAdes) (version 2) | ecosystem: Host-associated > Mammals > Digestive system >... | reverse complement strand
AACTCGGGCGCCCGCGGCTCTATCGACCAGATCAAACAGCTTTCCGGTATGCGCGGACTCATGGTGAACCCGCAGGGTAAGAAAATCGAAGTTCCCGTTAAATCGTGCTTCCGTAACGGGCTTTCCGTGCTCGAATACTTTATTTCGTCGCACGGCGGAAGAAAGGGACTTGCGGATACCGCGCTGAAAACGGCGGACTCGGGTTATTTGACCCGCCGTCTGGTAGACGTTTCGCAGGACGTTATCGTTCGCGAAGAGGACTGCTCGGCAGGCAAGCGCCCGCGCGGTACGTTTGTAAAAGCGATTTGCGGTGCGAACGGCGAGCTCATTGAGAGTTTGGAAGACCGTCTTACGGGCAGATTTGCCGCGGAGGACGTCACCGACGAGGACGGCACGGTGCTTGTTCCTTGCAACGAGATGATTACGGAGAGCATGGCGAAGCGCATTGCCTCCATTCCCAAATACGGCGCGGAGGATGCAAAGGGCGTCTGCATCCGCTCCATCTTCAACTGCAATACCCGCTTCGGCGTCTGCGCGAAGTGCTACGGTAAAAACATGGCTACCACGCTTCCCATCATGGTGGGCGAGGCGGTCGGCGTCATTGCGGCGCAGTCCATCGGCGAACCCGGTACTCAGCTCACGATGAGAACGTTCCACACGGGCGGTATCGCGGCCACGGGGGACATCACGCAAGGTCTTCCCCGTGTCGAAGAGCTTTTCGAAGCGAGAAAGCCCAAGGGCGTCGCTACGGTCTGCGAATTCGCGGGTATCGTATCCGTCGAGGATCGGGATAACCTCAAACACGTCGTCGTGCGCGAAGAGGGCACGCAGACGGTGCTCAAAGACTACGAGCTTCCCTTCAATGCGGAAATCAAGGTCAAATCGGGCGAAAAGGTTTACCCCGGCACCCAGCTCAACGCAGGTTCGGTCAACCCGCAGGACATCATTCGCGTAGAGGGCGTAAAGGGCGTTCAGGATTATATCTTGGAGCAAGTCCAGTCCGTTTACCGTTCGCAGGGCGTTGACATCAACGATAAACACGTTGAGATCATCGTCCGTCAAATGCTCAGAAAGGTGCGTATCGAGAACGCGGGCACGACGGAAATGCTTCCCGGCCAGCTTGTCGATATGTTCACGTTCGAGGAGCAGAACGAAAAGACGATCATGGCGGGCGGAATCCCTGCAACGGCAAAGCGCGTGTTGCTCGGCATCACCAAGGCTGCGCTCGCAACCGACAGCTTCCTGTCGGCGGCCTCCTTCCAGGAAACCTCGCGCGTGCTCACCGAAGCGGCAATCTGCACCAAGCGCGACCCGCTCATTGGGCTCAAAGAAAACGTGATTATCGGTAAACTCATTCCCGCAGGTACGGGCATGAAGGATTATAAGAACGTTTCCGTGCAGTCCACGGGCGGCTATCGCGACATTCTCGCAGGCGAAATCGCAGTTACCGAAGCGGAATAACCTATTTCGCAAACGGAATAACTTCAAACAAAAAAAGCGGCGCAAGCCGCTTTTTTTCGTGCCCGTTTTATTTCATCATTCTATTCCGCCGCGCTCCGTTATTCTGAGTGTTAGCAAAGAAGCCCTGGAAACGAAGTCCGAATGTAAAGAATAGCTTTTGTAATATTGCGCATATTGAATGCGGAGGGAATTATGGTTATTGCAAATATTATTGCTTATATCCTTGTGCTTACCGGCGCGCTGAACTGGGGATTATTCGGTCTTTGGGACGTGAACCTTGTTTCTATGGTGTTCGAAGGTCCTTCAAACGTCGGTGCGATTATCGTGTATTCGCTCATTGCGCTTTCCGCTATTTGGCTGATCATCTCCCCGATGATTACGAACGGAATGTTAAAGCTTCAAGGCAACCGCGAAGCGAGAAAAACGCGCGAAGCGTAATCGCATTTCTAAAAAAGCGTACGGAAATTCCGCACGCTTTTTTTGTTGTTCCGTCTTCTCGCCTTAATTGTTAAGGGGAGAGAATCGCGGTCAAACTCTTATTTTTTCGTCATATTTGCGCCCGATTCGGCATTATTAAAATTATGACGATGAACGATTTACAGCGGGGCGACAGAGCCGTAGTCCTGAAAGTGGAATTGCCCGTTCTTTTAAAGGAACGTCTGCGCTCTTTGGGGATTTTTACGGGCGCGAAGATAAAGCTCTTAAAGGGCTCTCATAAACGGAGCACGTGGCTGTTGCAGGTGGGAAGCGCGCACGTGGCGATAGACGGCGAAACCGCCGCGGGGATCAGGCTATGGAAGATATAAAACTGCTTCTCGTGGGCAACCCCAATGCGGGCAAAAGCACGCTCTTCAACGCGCTTACGGGCGGGCGCGCCAAGGTTGGGAATTGGCACGGCGTTACGGTGGACGTCTTGGAGCGCAAGGCGGTTTTGGGGGAGAAACGGGTCACGGTGTGCGATCTGCCCGGCATCTACTCGCTCGCAAGCATGAGCATGGAGGAAAAGCTCACGCGGGACTATCTCGCCACGCACGACGGCACGGTGGTTTTTGTGAGCGAATGCGCGGGGTTAGAGCGTTCTCTGCCCCTTTTTTGCGCATTGCTCCAAAAGGGGAGGGCGGGGGTTCTCGTGCTCACAAAACGGCGTTCCTTTTTGAGGCGGGGCGGGAGCTTAAACGAGTCCGCGCTCTCTCAAAAGCTCGGCGTGCCCGTGCTCATTGCCGACGGCAAACGGGGATTTCGGGAAAAACTCGCAAGCGTTCTTCCCGTATCGCCTCCCGCGCAAACGATTCGGGCGGAGGATGCGCTTGCGGACGCATATACTCCCGTACGGGAGGGGCTCTCCCGTTTGGACGGGCTCTTGCTCTCCGCGCCCGTCTGTATTCCGCTCTTTTTTTCTCTCGTGCTTTTTACCTTTTTCGTCACCTTCGCACCCAATCATTTGGGCGATATTTTAAAGTGTGCGATCGAGCGTCTGTTTACTCAAACGCTTGCGGGCGCGGCTTCGGGGATCTCTTCGCCCATTCTAAAAAGCTTTGTCGCGGACGGGCTTTTGGGAAGTTTAGGGGGAGTGCTCTGTTTTTTACCGCAAATATTCATTCTGTTTTTTGCGCTCCTAATGTTGGAAGAGAGCGGTTTTTTGTCCCGTCTTGCCTATCTTACCGACGGCTTTTTCGGGAAATTGGGTTTGAACGGCAGGGCGGTGTTCTCGCTTCTGATGGGGTTCGGCTGTACAAGCGCGGCGATTCTCACCACGCGGGGCTTGGACGATAAAAAAATCCAAAGGCGGGTGGTAGCGTGCCTGCCCTATATCCCGTGCAGTGCGAAATTACCCGTGTTTTTAACGCTTGCCGTGTCCTTTTCGCCCAATCCGTTTTTGGCCGCGGCGGGACTGTACGCACTCGGAATCTTACTTGCCGTGGGCATGGCGTTCCTTTTAAGGGGGAAGGAAAAAGCCCCCTTTGTCATGGAGCTTGCGCCCCTGCAAATTCCCCGTCCGCTTTTCGTGCTAAAATCCTTGCTCTTTCAGCTCAAACAGTTTATAATAAAAGTGGCTACCGTCGTACTTGCGTTCTTTATGCTTTCATGGCTGCTGTCTTCGTTTGATTTTGCGTTTCGTCTTTGTCCCGTGGAGGAGAGTATGCTGGCAACCTTGTGCGGGGGCTTGCGGTTTTTGTTTGCGCCGATCGGCATGAACGATTGGAAAATCGCCTATGCGGCGCTTTCGGGCTTGATCGCAAAGGAAAACGTGGCGGGTGCGATCGCCATGTTCTTCGGCGGGTTTCCATACTCCGGCGCGAGCGGTTTTGCTTTTGCGGTGTTCATGCTGGCTTGCTCGCCCTGCGTTTCCGCGATTGCGGCGACCGCGCGGGAGCTCGGCGCCAAGCGCGCGCTCGTCTATGCGGTTTTACAAACGGTCGGCGCGCTTCTTTTATCCTATTTCGTCTATTTCGCTCTGTCGGGCGGTGCGGTAACGCTTGTTCTCGTGCTCATGCTCGTCGCGGGCGCTATCATCGGAAGAATAATTTATGAAAGAATTCGTCGTAAACGGGGAAAGCACCCTGAAAAATTTCACGGATAACGTTTGCGCGTCCGCGTCCTTTTATTTCCGCGCCTTGCTTAAAGCGCGCGAAATCCGCGTAAACGGCAAAAAAGTATCCGCCGATCTGCCCTTAAAAGCGGGTGACAGAGTGCAGTACTTTCTTACGTCTGCGCAGATGAGCAAGCGTGGCTTTTCCGTACTCTATGAAGACGGATTAGTCGCGGTGATCGATAAGGAGAGCGGCGTCAATTCCGAAGCGGTGTTCTCCGATTTGTCTTCGCTCGGAGATTATCGCTTTATTCACCGTCTTGACCGCAACACCGCGGGGCTTATGATATTCGCAAAGGGCGGGGAGGCGGAAGAGGAACTTCTGCGTGCTTTCCGCGAGCGGGATGCGGAAAAAATTTACGCCGCCCGCGTGCTCGGCAAAATGCCCAAGCGGAGCGCGGTGGAGGAAGCGTATCTTTTAAAGGACGAAAAACAGGCGTTGGTAAAAATTTCCCGCAGCCCTCTCGGAGAGAAAATCATCACCGAATACGCGGTAGAGCGGGAGGAGGGGGAAACGAGCGTACTTCGCGTTACCCTTCATACGGGCAAAACGCATCAGATCCGCGCGCATATGGCGTTTTTGGGGCATCCCGTGGCGGGCGATGCGAAGTACGGCGACGACGGATTTAACCGTGCCCGTCATCTCACCCGTCAACAGCTTATTTCCAAGGAGCTCGCCCTTCATACGCGCGGCGTGCTCGCCTATCTGAACGGGAAAAAATTTACTTCTCCCCAAGAATTGCCGTCAGACGTTCGGTAAAAGGGACAAGTTATGCAAAAGGTAATCAAGATCCGAAACCTGCACTGCGCCGCCTGTGCCATGGAGTTGCAGGAGGAATTGCAGGAGATAGAGGGGCTGAGCGAAGTGTCCGACGAAATCGACGGACAGCGCGTGAGCCTTTCCTACGAGAATGCGGAGAGTTTGGAACGGGCGATCGATACCGTTTCCCATTTTGAGAAGGTGGAAATCGTTGACGGCAACGCGCTCGTAAAACGGGAGCGGAGGCTCAAAGAGTGGCTTTCGATCGCAATCTCTTCGGCTTTTTTTGTCCCCGCACTCGTATTGCAGCTTTTGGGGCGGAACGAATGGGTTGTGTTCGGGCTCTTTCTCGCCTCCTTTGCGGCGGCAGGTTGGTCGGTGCTGTGGTCGGTCTGTAAAAATATTCCCAAAGCATTTCGAGGCGGTTTTCACGGCGGACTTCTGCTCGATGAAAATTTACTGATGACCGTCGCCGCGGTCGGCGCGTTCGCGATTCGGGAGAGTATGGAAGGGGCGATCGTCATGTTGCTCTACCAAATCGGCGAGCTGTTGCAATCGATCGCCGTCGGTTCTTCGCGCGGGGCGATCACCCGCCTTATGGAATTAAAGAGCGATAGCGCGATTCGCATCGCTTCCGCGGGGCAGGAGGAAGTTTCTCCCGAAGAGCTCGAAATCGGCGACGAGATTTTGCTTAGGAAAGGGGATAAGATCCCCGCAGACTGCGTTTTGCTTTCCCAAACGGCTTGCGTGGACGCCAAGTCGATAACGGGCGAGGCGCATTTTAAGGAAATTTCTTGCGGGGAAGAATTACTCTCGGGCTACGTAAACGCGGGCGACGCCGTTCGCGCGCGGGTGGTGAGGCGCGCCGACGAGAGCGCGGCGGCGAAGATTTTGGAGCTTGTGGAAAACGCCGTTTCCCGCAAGGCGAAGCCCGAAAAATTCATAACCAAATTCGCGCGCATCTATACCCCCGTCGTAGTGATTTTAGCGCTTGTCATCGCGCTCGTGCCGCCCCTTTTTCAGGGGTATCGCTTCCGCGAGTGGCTGATCCCCGCGCTCAACTTTCTCGTTATTTCCTGTCCGTGCGCGCTCATTATCTCCGTACCGCTCACCTACTTTTCGGGCGTCGGGAGTTTGGCGCGTTTGGGAGTGCTCGCCAAGGGCGCGGTGTATTTAGATGCGCTCGCGGGCGTGAAGGTTGCCGCGTTCGATAAGACGGGCACGCTCACCGAGGGGAGGTTTACGGTAGCGCGGGTAAACGGCGGGGAGCGCGCGTTACAGCTTGCCGCCTCTCTCGAACGCAATTCCTCTCATCCCTTGGCGCAGGCGTTTTCCGATACGGAATGCGACGAAGCCGAGGACTGCGAGGAATGCGCGGGCATGGGTTTGAAGGGCACGGTAAACGGGAAAAAAGCGCTTGTCGGAAGCCTCCGTTTCATGCGCGAAAACGGCGTTTCAGCCGAGGAAATCGGCGGGAACGCGCTTGTTGTGTACGTCGCAGAGGAGGGCGTGCTCGTCGGAAGCGTGGAGATCGAGGACAAGCTCCGTCCCGAAGCCAAGGAGGCGCTCTCAGGGCTGAAAAGGGCGGGAGTCGAGCGGATCGCCGTGCTCACGGGGGATACCCGCGCACGGGCGGAAGAAACGCTTGCGGGACTGCCCGCAGACGAGATTTGCCCGGAGCTTCTCCCCGAGCAAAAACCGCAAAGGGCGGAGGAACTGAAACGGTACGGAAAACTTCTATATGTGGGCGACGGAATCAACGATACTCCCGTCATGGCGGCGAGCGACGTTGCCGTTTCGATGGGCGGGCTTGGGAGCGACGCCGCGATCGAGGCGAGTGATTTCGTACTTGCGACGGACAACCTGTCCGCGCTTCCCAAGGCGGTGCGGGGCGCGAAGAAAACGCGGAAGATCGTCGCCGAAAATATCGTGTTTTCGATAGCCGTAAAGGTTGCGCTCATGGCGCTGTCGCTGTTCGGGTTCGTTCCGCTTTGGGCGGCGGTGTTGGGGGATACGGGCGTCATGCTCCTCGCCGTGCTCAATTCCATGCGCATGAGAAGAAGGATTAAGTAATTCGTCGGAAACGGTTCCTCGTTTCTTTGTTCGGTCTATGGTATAATGCAAAAGAATAGGAGATGGGTATGCAGAATTTAAAACGGCGCATCGATTGCGCGGCAAAGAGGGAAAAATGCGACCTTGTAATCAAGAACGCCCTCGTGTTCAGCGTGTTCACGGGGGAAACGGAAGAGGGTGATATCGCCGTTGCCGACGGCGTTGTCGTCGCGATCGGCAAAGGGTACGAAGGAGAACGGGAATACGACGCGAAGGGCGCGGCGGCGATCCCCGGACTTATCGACGCGCATATTCACGTGGAGAGCTCGCTTCTCTCCCCCGAAGCGTTCGCTTCCCTCGCCGTTCCGCACGGCACGACGGGCATCGTAGCCGACCCGCACGAGCTTGTAAACGTGTGCGGGATTGCGGGTGCGGAATACGTGCGGGAAGCCTTTTCCCGTCTGTTCTTGGACGGGATCAATCCGCTCGACGTCTATTTACAGCTCCCGTCCTGCGTGCCCGCCACCCCCTTCGAAACGAGCGGCGCGGTCATCGACGGGAGGGAAACGGAACGCGAGCTCGGGCGGGATTTGTTTTTCGGGCTCGGGGAGATGATGAATTATCCCGCTGTCGTCGGGGCGGACGCGGACGTCCTTCGAAAGCTGACTGCCGCGAAGGAGCTGGACAAGGTTATCGACGGGCACGCGCCCGCGCTTACGGGAGAGGATCTCAACGGCTATTTGGCGGCGGGGATTCGCACGGATCACGAGTGCATTAGCGCGGAGGAATGTATGCAAAAGCTCGCGCGCGGAATGTATATCCAGCTTCGCAACGGTTCTTCCGCGCACAATATCGACGTCAACTACAAGGCGATGAACGCCTTTAATTTTCGCCGTTTTATTCTTTGCTCGGACGATAAAAACGCCCCCGATCTCGCGCGGAACGGTCATATGGACGACGCGCTCAGAAAGCTCGTCCGCTACGGCGTGCCCGCCGCTTGGGCGATTTGTTGCGCCACTCTCAACACGGCGGAGTGTTACGGATTAAAGGATAAGGGCGCGATCGCGCCTGCATATTCGGCGGATATCGTGCTCGTGAACAACTTGACCGATTTCGATCCGATCGCCGTATTCAAACAGGGCAAGCTCGTTGCGGAGCACAAAAAACCGCTCTTTCAATGCAATCTGCGCTATTTGCCCCAAGAGGTTGGGAGCACCGTGCGCATCAAGGACGTTACGCCCGACAGCTTCCGCATGAGCATTGCAAGCGGAAGGGCGCGCGCAATGTACGTCGTGCCCGATTCGCTCGTTACGGAGGAGGTCTGCGTTCCCGTAAAAACGGAGAACGGGGACGTGGTTTTGGCAAATACCGACCTTACCAAGCTCGCCGTTGTCGAAAGGCACTTTGCCACGGGGAATATCGGGCTTGCGCTCGTAAAGGGCTACGGCTTGAAAAACGCCGCGATCGGTATCTCCGTCGCGCACGACAGCCACAATCTGGTTATCATGGGGGACGACAACGGTAAAATGGCGCGCGCTACCGAACTTTTAAAAGAGGCGGGCGGCGGCATGGCGGTCGTCACCGACGGCCGCGAGGAGATGTTTCCGCTCGATATCGCGGGGCTCATGAGCAGCGCCTCTTCGGAAGAGGTGATTGCGCGGACGGCGGAGATCGGCGAGCTCGCCAAGGCGCAGGGGATAAAAGAAGGTTACGAGCCTTTCATGACGCTCGCGTTTCTCTCCCTTGCGGTCATTCCCAAATTGCGCTTAACCGATCGGGGACTGTTCGACGTGGAAACTTTTGCTTTTACGGATACGGAAATCAAATAGGGTGAAGAATATGTCAAATACAATTGTAGCGGCAACGGGAAACGCACATAAATTAAAGGAGATCCGCGCGATTTTGCGCGGGTGGAATATTCTTTCGCAGGCGGAGGCGGGCTTTTTCGGAGAAGTGGAGGAAACGGGCTCGACGTTTATGGAAAACGCGCTTTTGAAAGCGCGCGCGGTATGCGGGGCGTTAGCACTTCCCGCGCTCGCGGACGACAGCGGGCTGTGCATGCCCGCGCTCGGCGGTGCGCCGGGGGTATTCAGCGCGCGCTATTCGGGGGGCGGCGACGCCGAAAACAGAAAGCTCCTTTTAAAAAATCTGCAAGGCTCGGCGTCGCGCGAGGCTTACTTTTCCTGCGCCGTCGCGCTCGTGTTCCCCGACGGCAGAACGGTCACGGCGGAGGGGAGAACGCACGGAAGCATTTTAGCGGAGGAGAGAGGGAAAAACGGGTTCGGATACGACAGCCTGTTTTTCAGCGACGATTTAAAAAAGAGCTTCGGCGAAGCGGGGGAGGACGAGAAAAACGGCGTTTCCCATCGCGGGCGCGCCCTCTCTTGCCTTGCCGAAAAGTTGAGGGAAACAGTATGAAGACGATGATGGTATTGTCCGATTCCCACGGCAGGAGGCGGGTGATCGAAAAACTTTCCCCCCTCTTTGCGGAGAACGATTACATCGTGCATTTGGGGGACGGCGCGTCCGATATGCGCGAGGTAACGGAGCAGTATCCCGAAAAGGTTTATGCGGTAAAGGGGAATTGCGACTTTTCGCGCGGAATAAACGAACTCGTTTTGGAGGCGGAAGGGGTGCGCTTTCTCCTCTGCCACGGGCATGCGTACGGCGTAAAGACCGATTTAAGCCGACTTGTCGCGCACGCAAAATCGCTCGGTTGCGCCGTCGCGCTCTACGGGCACACCCACCGCGCGGCGATCGAGGAGATAGACGGCGTTACGTGTATCAACCCCGGCTCCGCAGGCGCCTACTCAGACCCGAGCTATTGCTATCTCGTCGTCCAAGGCGAAAAAGTCGTTCCTAAAATCGTACGGCTTTGATTTCGCAAGCTTTTCGCTTGCTGTTTCAAAAAACAAGAGCCCTTCCGAAGAAACGGAAGGGCTCTTGTATCTGATTTTTATACGATATAGTCGGGATTGCTCGCCGCGTTGTCGAGCTCTTTTTTCTGTTCCGCGTATCCGGGCTTGCCGAGCAGGGCGAAGGTCGCTTTCTTGCCGGCTTCCACGCCGGGCTGGTTGAAGGTGTCCACGTTGAACATCGCGCCCGCGTACGCTGTTTGGAGCTCGAAGAAATACAGGAGCTGACCGAGCGTATACGCGTTTACTTCGGGCATATTGATCGTGTAGTTGAGCCGTCCCGCTTTGGTGAGCGCGTAAGCGGTCGCTTTGTTCTCCGCTTGAATGAGCTCTTCCATCGTGTGTCCGCCGAGGAAGGAAACGTCGGGAATGTCCTCGCAACCGTGGGGAATGGGGAATTTCTCCTTGTAACTTCCCACGGAGAGGAAGGTGACAACCTTGTCGAAAGGTCCTTCGGTATAGAGCTGAACCTGCGAATGCTGGTCGGTCACGCCGAGCGCTTTCACAGGCGTCTGCCCCACGTTGCAGGGCTTGCCGTCGAGGGTGACGTTCTTGCCGAGCGATTCCGCCCAAAGCTGTGCGTACCAATCGGAAACGTAACGCAGATTGTCGGAGTAAGGAATGAGCACGCCGATGTTCTTTCCGTCGTTCATTGCAATATATTGCAGCGTAGCGGAGAGAAGGGCGGGGTTTTCGTTCAGCTTGTTCGTCTTGCAGCGTTCGTCCATGTACGCCGCGCCTTGCAGAAGCCCCTCGATGTCGATGCCGAGCACTGCGGCAGGGAGAAGTCCCACGGGGCAAAGCTCGGAAAATCTTCCGCCCACGCCGTCGGGAAGAACGTAGGATTTTACGCCGCCGAGTTCCTTGGAAATTTTCACGAGGTTTCCGCGGTTTGCGTCCGTCGTGAAAATAACGTGCTCTTTAACGTCCGCGCCCGCCTTTTTCAAGAGGTCGGCAATGATCAGATACTGCGTCATGGTTTCGCTCGTCGCGCCCGATTTGCTGATCACGTTGAAGCAGGTCTTGGTTACGTCGATGACGTCGAGCAGATCCTTCATGCGGACGGGGTCTACGTTGTCCTCCACGAAGAAGCGGGGTCCGCCGCGCTTTCCTTTGGGAAGGTCGTTGTAATGCAAATGGCAGAGCGCGTTGAACGCCATCGTAGGGCCGAGCGCCGAACCGCCGATGCCGAGCACAACGAAGTTATCGAACTTTGCGCGGATCTCCTCGGCAGTCTTCAAAATGTCCGCCACGATCTCGTCTTGGTTATAGGGAAGCTCCGTCCAACCCATAAACAGCTCGTCTTTGCCGCGGTTTTGGGAAACGTATGCGTGTGCTTTTTCGGCGATTTTTTCGTGCTTTTTCAGCGTCTTTGCGGATATTCCCTTCTTGCCGAGATAGCGGTCGGTCATGTTGGTGTAGTCTACTGTTACGCGCAAGCTTTCGCGCGCCTTGTCGTTGAGTTGCATGGTTGCCTCCGAATTGATTTCTGAATCTTATTTTAGTACTCTTCCGCGCGAAAGTCAAGAACGCGCAAGGGCTTTTTTGTTTTTTTTCGTAAAAAATCTTGCGAGGAGCGCGCGAAAATCCATTAGCTTGAAAACGGAAAGCAGGAGGACTTCGGCAATCAGCATAACGAGCATGGTCACGCCCAACGCGATGATGTAGCTAACGCATTGCATGAGCAGGTTGCGCAGTAATATCCCCGTCGCAAGCACGGGCAGCATGGCGAGAACAAGCTTGAAAAAGTATTTGCCCGATTGCAGTTTCCCCGCCTTTTTTCGGAGCAGTACGAGCGAGCAGACCGCCGTAATGGCAAAATCGCACGCCATGCCTAAGCAGAGCGCTCCGCTTCCCAAATAGCGGGGGAGGAAGTACACGCACGCGAGCATCGCCGCCGAACCGATCAGGAAGAACACGAGCGTCTGGCGTTCGCAGTTCATGGAATTTAATAGGCTTGTCGAAATCATGGTGATGCTCATGGGCAGGAGAATGAGCGCGCAATTTTGAAGAAGCTGTCCGCTCTGTGCGCTTGAATAGAGCATGATCCCCACGCCCTCCCCGCACACGATAAAGAAGGGGATCAGCATCGCCGCAATGAGCAGGGTAGAGTTGAGCGCGCGTTCCGCAAGCCGCGCCACTTCCGCCTTTTGCTTTTTGTAATAGCTTTCGGAGAGCTCGGGCACGAGCACGAGCGCGATGGAGCTGATGAGGGTGCTCGGGATCATGAGCACGGGCATTACCATACCGTACACGACGCCGTACTCGCTCAGCGCCGCGGAAGAGGAGTATCCCGCCGCCATTAAGCGCATGGGGAAGAGCACGGAGATAAAGGAGTTCATGAGCGAGGAGGAGGTGCGCATAGCGGTCACGGGGAGGGAGGATTTGAGCATGGGCTTGATCTCTCCCTTCGGGGAACGGAGCTTTCCTCCCTTAATGATGAAGTATACGAGCGCGATCGCGAAGGAGCACAGATAGGAGATGAGCACGGCAATCGCTGCCTTGTTGGTATCCGGTATGCCCGAAGAAAAGCAGAGCAGTAAAAACACGCCCATTGCGATCATAACGATCTCCTCGACGAGCTCTATGAGCGAATAGGCGAAAAACCGCTTGTTTCCCCAAAAGCTTCCGCGGATAATGGCGTACAGGGAAGTAAAGGACAGGGAAAAAAGCAGAATGTAGAAGAGATCGGCACAGCGCGGATCGGAGAAGATTTTCGAGAAGGGTGCGCGCAACAGGAAGAGCAGAAGGGTAATGGGCACGCTGAACGCGAGCGAGAGGAGCATGGCTGCCGTCGTCGCTTTATGCGCGCCCTCTTTGTTGCCCCGCGCGCGGTGCTTGGAAATGGTGCGGGATAGCGTGATGGGGAGTCCGCTCGAAGAAACGGTGATGAATACCGCGAATACGGAGAGAGCCACTTGGTAAACGCCCAGCCCTTCGCTTCCGAGTACGCGGGATAGAATGATGCGGTAAAGGAATCCGAGGCAGTGCTCGAATGCGGAGAATACGGTGACGACCGCGGCCGTCTTATAGAGATTTTGCATGGAATATTTTATTCGGGACATGCACCTTTTTATGTGCGTGCGAATAGGATAAAGGGTGAAACCTTGTTTAAATCTTCCCCGTCCCGAATTCTACCGCGTCAAGCCCGGGCAAACGCTTTTGGGGATTGCCGACGCGTACGGAATTCCCCCCCGTCTGCTTGCCGTAGAGAACGCCCTGAGCGAGGAGCCCCGCGCGGGGCAGGTGTTGCGCATTCCTGTCAAAAATTGCAATTTGTACCGCGTCCGCGGAGGCGAGAGTAAAACACAGCTCTGCGGTTCGCCCGAAGCCTTCGAGCGCAAAAACGGCACTGTCTGTCTTTATCCCGAACAGCTTATTTTTTTGTAAAGCGCGCGACAGGGGAAACAAATTTCACGGGCAGTGCATAGTATGGGGTAGGAACCGACAAGGTTCTTTACACGGAGGTAACAAATGTCATTTTTTTCCAATTTCTCATCGGACCGCTGTCCCGGCACGATCACGGGAAATCCGTTAAACGGTCTTTGCGAAAAGGTGTGTATTCAGGCGGAAAAAATCTTCG
>Ga0209064_1003539_pt1 | contig 13429 bp, 7 predicted proteins | sample Inofromicrocosms_FD_187498 | JGI IMG/M metagenome (GOLD analysis project Ga0209064, IMG submission 187498) | Mouse cecum microbial communities from Vienna, Austria - Inoculum for glucosamine and mucus D2O microcosms (SPAdes) (version 2) | ecosystem: Host-associated > Mammals > Digestive system >... | reverse complement strand
GCCATGCCGCGGCCGCCCAGCACGTAGCTCGGACGCACGATGAGGGGGTAGCCGATGCGCGCCGCGACCTCGGCCGCCTCCGCGAGGGTGGAGGCCACGGCCGAGGGCGGGCACTCCACGCCCAGGCGGTCGAGGAGCGCGGCGAAGCGGTCACGGTCCTCGGCGAGGTCGATGGCCTCGGGCTGGGTGCCGAGGATGGGCACGCCCGCGCGCTTGAGGCGCCCGGCGAGGTTCACCGGCGTCTGCCCGCCCAGCGTGACCACCACGCCGCAGGGGCGCTCCACCTCCACCACGTTCATGACGTCCTCGAAGGTGAGCGGCTCGAAGTAGAGGCGGTCGCTCGTGTCGAAGTCCGTGGAGACGGTCTCGGGGTTGCAGTTGACCATGACGGTCTCGTAGCCCATGGCCGAGAGGGCCTGCACGGCGTGGACGCAGCAGTAGTCGAACTCGATGCCCTGGCCGATGCGGTTGGGGCCGGCCGAGAGGACCATGACCCGCGGGCGCGCGGCCTCGCGGTGCTCGGTGGCGCCGCCCGCACGGTAGGTGAGGTAGTGGTACTCGGTGGCCGCGGCGAACTCGCCGGCGCAGGTGTCAACGGTCTTCACGCAGGGCACCACGCCCAGGATCCGCCGGAGGGCGCGCACGGTGTCCTCGGCCTGGCCGGTGAGGGCGCCGATCTGCACGTCGGAGAAGCCCAGCTGCTTGGCCGCGAGCATGAGGGGCGCGTCGAGCCCGGCGAGGCCGAGCGAGGCGATGCGCCCCTCGGCCGCCACGATGTCCGCGATGCGGCAGACGAACCACGGGTCCACCCCCGACAGGGCCGCCACCCGGCCGGGGTCCCAGCCGCGGCGCAGCGCCTCGGCGAGCCAGAACACACGGTCGGGAGTGGGCTCGGCCACGAGGTCGGCCAGCTCGCCGGCGCCGGCGGCGTCGGCGCCGGCGGGGCGGTCCAGGCCGATGTGGCCCTGCTCGAGCGACCGGAGGGCCTTCTGCAGCGCCTCCTCGAAGGTGGTGCCGAGCGCCATGGCCTCGCCCACCGACTTCATGCGGGTGGTGAGCTCGCAGGACGCGCCCTCGAACTTCTCGAAGGCGAAGCGCGGCACCTTGACCACGCAGTAGTCCAGGGCCGGCTCGAAGCACGCCGGGGTGGCGCCGGTGACGCGGTTGACCACCTCGTCGAGCGTGAGGCCCACGGCGAGGAGCGCGGCGCACGTGGCGATGGGGAAGCCCGTGGCTTTGGACGCCAGGGCCGAGGAGCGGCTCACACGCGGGTTCATCTCCACCACGAGCACGCGGCCGTCCTCCGGGTTCACGGCGAACTGCACGTTGGAGCCGCCGCAGGCCACGCCCACGCGCTCGAGGACGGCGAGGGAGCAGTCGCGCAGGTGCTGGAGCTCGGTGTCGGTGAGGGTCTGGCATGGCGCCACGGTGATGGAGTCGCCGGTGTGCACGCCCATGGGGTCGAGGTTCTCGATGGAACAGACCACCACGCCGTTGCCGGCGCCGTCGCGCACCACCTCCATCTCGATCTCCTTCCAGCCCTCCACGGACCGCTCCACGAGCACCTCGGACACGGGTGAGAGCGAGAGGCCCTCGGCCGCGACGGCGGCGAGCTCCCCCGCGTCCCGGGCAACGCCGCCGCCGGCGCCGCCCAGCGTGAAGGCGGGGCGCACCACCACGGGGTAGCCGATCTCGTCGGCCACCGCCAGGCACTCCCCCACCGTGCGGCCCACCTCGGAGCGGGCGCACTCGAGCCCGATGTCGGCCATGGCGGCGGCGAAGAGCTCGCGGTCCTCCCCCACCTTGATCGACTCGATGTCGCAGCCGATCACCTCCACGCCGAAGCGCTCGAGCACGCCCTCCTCGGCGAGGGCCACGGCGCAGTTGAGGGCCGTCTGGCCGCCCATGTTGGCGAGCAGGGCGTCGGGCCGCTCCCGCTCGATGACCTTGGCCACGCAGGCGGGCGTCACGGGCTCCACGTAGGTGCGGTCCGCCGTCGACGGGTCGGTCATGACGGTGGCGGGGTTGGAGTTGACGAGCACCACCTCGATGCCCAGCCCCTTGAGGGCGCGGCACGCCTGGGTGCCGGAGTAGTCGAACTCGCAGGCCTGGCCGATGACGATGGGGCCGGAGCCGATGACGAGGACCTTGCGGATGTCTGCGCGCGCGGGCATCAGGCGCACCTCCCCTGGACGGCGTGGACGAGGTAGTCGGGGTCGCCGGCCATGAGGGCACAGAAGGCGTCGAAGCCGTAGGCGCCGTCGAGCGGGCCGGGGCGCCCCTCGGGGTGGTACTGGAGCGAGAAGGCGCGGCGGTCGAGGTACTCCACGCCCTCGCAGGTGCCGTCGTTGAGGTTCACGTGGGTGAGGCGCACGCGCCCCACCTCGGGCGACAGGGCCACCGGCGCCACACCCCGCTCGGCCCAGCACCGGAGGTCGGCCTCGTGGGAGGTGCGGCCGCCGGACTCCCCCGGGACGAGGGGGCCGAACGAGGGGAAGTCCACGGCGTAGTTGTGGTTCTGGGCCGTGACCTCGCAGGTGCGGGTGAGGAGGTTCATCACCGGCTCGTTGCCGCCGTGGTGGCCGTAGGCGAGCTTGACGGTGCGCGCGCCCGCAGCGAGGGCCATGACCTGGTGGCCGAGGCAGATGCCGAAGGCGGGCACGCGCCCGAGGAGCCCGCGGGCGCAGGCCACCACCCCGGGCACGGAGGCGGGGTCGCCCGGGCCGTTGGATAGAAAGGCGCCGTCGGCGCCGAGGGCCAGGACGTCGGCGGCCGTGGCGTCCCACGGCAGCGTGTGCACCGTGAGCCCGCGGGCGGCGAGGCCGGCGACGATGCCCGCCTTCTGGCCGCAGTCCACCGCCGCCACGGAGCGGCCGCAGCCCGCGGCGGGGGTCTCGGTCCACGGGGCGTCGCAGGAGACGGCCGCCACGAGGTCGCGCTCGGCGATGGGCGGCTGGGCGCGCACGAGGGCCACGAGCTCGTCGGGGTCGAGCACCTCCGTGGAGACGCCCGCGGCCATGGCTCCCCCGCCGCGGACCGCGAGGGTCACGGCGCGGGTGTCGACCCCCTCCACCGCCACGACGCCGTGGCGCGCCAGGTAGGACGGCAGCGTCTCGCGGCTCCGCCAGTGGCTGGGGGTGCGGCAGGCGTCGGCCACCACGAGGGCCGAGAGCGCCGGGCGGGCGGCCTCGGAGGCCTCCGGGGAGATGCCGTAGTTGCCCTGCTGGGGATAGGTGAGACAGACGACCTGGCCGGCATAGGAGGGGTCCGTCGCGATCTCCTGGTAGCCGGCCATGGACGTGTTGAAGACGATCTCGCCGAAGGCGGTGCCGGGCGCGCCACAGGAGTGGCCGCGGTGCCAGGTGCCGTCCGCGAGGGCGAGCAGCGCCGGCATGGGCGGGGTGGGTGAGGCAAGGGGATTCATGGCCGTCCTCTCCATCGTGGCCTTCGGGCCGTCCCGCGGCCCCTTAAAGGTGCTCGGGCCATGCTAGACGCGCCCGCGCCGGGTCTCCCCGCCACGGGTGCCCATGACACAAGATGGATACACATGCCGGTAATATGCGCTAATCGGTGTATAAATGGCATAGTTATCCGCATACAGGTGCCGGATGCGGCCGGGACGCGACCGGCAGCCGCCGGCCGCTCCTCGCCCGGACCACGACTGCCACCTGAAAGCGGTTGAGGGCGACTCAGGAGGCGCGGACGTGCCGGAATCCGCCCCCAGCCGCGTTCAGGTGCCCGGAATCCGCCCCCAGCCGCGTTCAGGTGCCGAGAGGGTCGCCCCCAACCGCGTTCAGGTGCGGAGAGAAGGCAGGATGCGGAGAGGCCGGCTGCTGGGGGACGGGCGTCACGCCACGTCGGCCCCGAGGGGCGGCACCTCCCCCTCAAAATGGAACGACACCGTGAGCGGCTCGCCGTCGCGGACGTTCTCCACCAGCACGAAGGCCGCCTCCACCTCGCGGTACCCCTGGGCCATGAGCACGTGGGCGTAGTAGCGGGCCTGCATGGCGTGGTGCTCGGCGGCCGCCGCCGCGTCCATGTAGGTCTCGCCGGTCTTGTAGTCCACCACGAGGGCGCGGCCGTCGCCGTTCGACGAGAACAGGTCGATGGAGCCGGTGACGTAGCCCGACGCGCCGCCGTCCTCCGCCGAGAAGAACGGCAGCTCCGGCACCACCGTGGCGGCCGAGAGGGCCCGCTCCCGCAGGGGCGTGGCCCACCAGGCGTCGAGGGAGCGCGCGAGGCGCCCCCGGGCGTCGCGGTCCAGGCCGCGGCGGTCGGCCACGGCGACCACCCGCGCGGCATCGGGCAGCCGGCCGTCGCCCGCGGCCAGGCGCGCGAGCTCGTGGAAGGCGTCGCCGAACCGCACGGCCTCGTCGTCGAAGGCCGCCGGCGCGTCCCAGCTGGGCTCGTCGCCCGCGGGGGGCTCGGCGTCCTCGGGGACCTCCGTGGCGTCCGCCTCGGCGTCGAGGGAGGCCGCCACCTGGGCCTGGTGGAGGTCCTTGGAGTAGCTGCGCACGTCGTCCCGGGCCGACCACGCCGTGGTGGGCGGGGCCGTGCGCACCTCGTCGAAGAGCGGGAAGTCCGGGCGCTCCTCCTCAGGCCGCTCCACGGGCTCCTCGGGCTCCACCGGGTCCTTGGGCGTGGGCTCGGCCACCACGGTGACCAGGCGCCCCTCCTGCCCCCCGCCGTAGTCGATGGGCACGGTGCCCTGCAGCGTGGGGACCTCGCCCCAGAGGGCCTCGAGGAAGCTCTCGGCCATGGCCGGCCTGACCGTGCCCTTGGCGGAGACCGCGGTGGTGACGCCCACCACGAGGGCCTCGCGGGCGCGGGTGAGGGCGACGTAGAGCAGGCGCGCGGCCTCCCGCACCTCGGCGTCGGTCTCGCACTCCTCCAGCCGGCGGCGCCACTGGAGGCCGGTGCGCGGCTCCCCCTCCGGCTCCCCGAGGAGCTTGGCCGCCGCCTCGGCCGGCGATCCCTTCTCGGCCTTGGGCTTCAGGGAGAGGCGCACCTCGGACCCCTCGCGGCTGGTCACGAGGTTCTGCCTGCTCTGGCTGTGGGGGTCGTCGAAGACGCCCGCCACGGCCACCACGGGGAACTCCAAGCCCTTGGAGGAGTGGACCGTCATCACGCGCACGGCATCGGTCTCCTCGCCCGAGAGGGCGCCGGGACCCTCCTTGGCGCTCGCGAGCCAGTCGCCGAAGACCTTGGCCGCGCGGGAGAAGCCCAGCCCCGCGTCGTCCACGAGCCGGCGAATGTGCCGCACGGCGGAGAGCACGTTGGCCGCTCGGGAGCGGCCAACGACCCCCTCGCGCTCCAGGCGGGGGAGCCAGCCCGACTCCGTGCACACGGCCAGCACGGTGTCGGCCACGCCGGTGTAGCCCATGCGGCGGCGCGCCAACTCCATGACCCTGAGGGCCTGGGCCAGGCGCGGGCCGGGGCGCTCCCCCAGCACGCGCTCGGCGCCCTCGGGTCCGGCGAGCAGGCCCTCCACGAGGCCGGCGGACGAGCCGCCGCGGGCCAGGAGCACGAGGTCGTCGTCGCCCAGGGAGAAGATGGGGCCCTGGAGCACCGGGAGGAGCCCCCGCTGGGTGTCGCGCGGGTTGGCGAGGGCCCAGAGCAGCGCCTGCACCTGCTGCACCTCCATGGCCGAGGCGAAGGTGGAGCCGCCGGCCACCACGGCCTCGAGGCCGTGGTCGCGCAGGGCCCGGAGGTAGGGGTCGGCGACGTTGAGGCCGCGGAGCAGGAGCGCCATGTCGCCGGGGCGCACGCCCTGCTTTGCGAGCTCCTGCAGGCGGTTGGCCACCTGCTCGGCGTTCCGGGCGACGAGGACGTCCTTGGTGGCCTGCTTGAACCCCTTCTCGGCCGGGGGCGCCTGGGTGTGCTCCACCATGATGCGGGGCATGTCGCGGGCGGCGTAGCCGTCGGGGCGGCCGGGGAAGGCCTCGAGGTCCATGAATCCGGGGAGGATCTCGGAGTCGCCGAGGGCGCGGCTCACGAACCGCAGGATGTCGTCGTGGCTGCGGAAGTTGCGGTCCATGCGCACCACCCGGGAGGCCCGCTCGCGGGCCAGGTCGTACTGCTCGACGTCCGCGCCGCGGAACCGGTAGATGGACTGCTGGCGGTCGCCCACGAAGCACAGGCGGCTCTCGTCGGGCGCCAGCAGGCTCACGATGCGGAGCTGCTGGGAGTCCGTGTCCTGGAACTCGTCGATCATGACGAGCTCGAAGGTGCCCTGGAACCGCTCCTTGACCACAGGGTGCTCCGAGAGGCCCTTGAGGGCCAGGCGCAGGAGGTCGCCGTTGTCCAGGGCGCCGCGCTCGCGCTTGACGGCGCGGTACCGCCCGTCGATGGCGCGGGCGAGGTCCATGAGCGGGCCCTCCAGCCGGCGGATGCGGGAGTAGGAGCCCTCGAGGACCAGGGCAGCCACGGCCTCCTTGGCGTCGGCGAGGAGGTCCAGGGCGTCCTTGGCCTTGATGAACGTGCCGCTGGGCAGCACGACCGACGCCTCCAGACCGTCCCAGGCGTCGGCCGGGGCGCCGGCCTCCAACCAGGCGGTCAGGGCCTGGGAGGTGCGCGCGAGGTCGGCCTTGTGCTCCATGCCCTTGGCCCCCTTCTTGGGCACCCAGGCGTCGAGCAGGGCGTCCAGCGCCGCCACGGCGCGGCGGGCCAAGGGGCCGAGCTCGGCGTCGCCCCCCTTGAAGGCCACGGCGTCGAACCCCTCGGGGCTCTCGTTGGCCTTCTTGGTGATGAGCTCGGCCATCTCGGGGGCGGACATGGGCCGGTTGAACCCGCGGCGGCGCTGAGCCACGCCGGACTCCGAGGCGGCATCGAACGAGTCGCCGAAGGTGGCGAAGAGCTCGGTGTAGCGGGGGTCGCCGCGCACCTCGAGGAGCACATCGGAGACGGCGCGGCTGCGCAGGTACTGCTCCTCGTTGTCGGCGATCACGGTGAAGGCCGGGTCGATGCCCAGCTCGAGGGCCGAGGAGCGCAGGATGCGCTCGCACATGCCGTGGATGGTGGATATCCAGGCGCGGTCCACGGCCAGGGCCTCGTCGTGGAGGCCGCGGGCCATGAGCTCGGCGCGCACGCGTTCGCGGATCTCTGACGCGGCCTTGTTGGTGAACGTGATCACGAGGGCGTTCTCGATGGACGAGAGCGGCGCCCTCCCCGTGGCCCGGTCGGGCTCCAGGGCATGGGCCAGGCGCTGCACCAGGGTGAACGTCTTGCCCGAGCCTGCGCCCGCCTCCACGAAGAGCTCCTCGTCAAGGGTCTCGACGATGGTTCGCTGGGGTCCGTCGAGCTCGATCATCGGTCGATCCTCTTCTCGCAGGCGACGGCGGGGCAGCCCATGCAGGCCCACCGGTCGCGGGGTCGGGGTTCCACGTGGCCGGCGGCCATGGAGGCCACCGCCTCGGCGGCGACCTCCTCGGCGCGGGCGAGCACGTCCTCGAAGGACGCGGCCGCCACGTGGTCGGGGGTGACGACATTGGGGGTCTTGCCGCGGTACGCGCCCTCCATGGACTCGGCGAAGCCGCGCTCGGCCATGCCCCCTACCCCGGGGTCGTCGCCCGTGGTGAGGTAGACGGCGGCCACGGGGTCCAGGCCGGGTGCCACCTGGGGCAGCACACGGGCGTAGAGCAGGGCCTGGATGTTACCCGGCACCCAGGAGGAGAGGTCGTCGGCGGCCTCTGGGCGGTAGCGGGAGCCGCCGGAGTTGCCGCTCTTGTAGTCGATGACCGCGGCGCGGCCCCTCGCGTCCACGTCCACGCGGTCGATGGTGCCGCGCACCCGCACGCCGGCGTAGGTCACCGGGTCCTGGCCCGGGTTGCCGAAGGTCTGCTCGAACAGCCGCGGCGTGAAGCCGACGAAGGAGCCCTCGTTGCGGTCGAGCGTGACCAGGAGCTGGTCCTTGAGGTGGCGCACCTGGCTCTCCTCGCTCACGGAGTGGGGCATGAAGCCGGCGGCCGGCCCCTGGCCCGTGGGCGCGGAGGCCACGGCCCCGTCGAAGACGCGCGAGAGGACGTCGCCGGCGAGCCCCCGCTCGAAGGACCCCTGGGCCTGGAGCTCGCGGCCGGTGCGCTCGAGCACGCCGTGGGCGAAGCTGCCGCGGTCGAGGCCCGAGAAGTCCGCGTCGAGGCGGTCGGCCGGCACGGCGCGCTCGAGGAACCAGCGGCGGGGGCAGCCGAGGTAGGTCTCGAGGTCGGTGGCCGACACCACCGGGACGTCGCCGGCGACGTCCGAGCGCATGACGGCGAGGTGCGCCGCCCGCCCCGACAGCGTGCCCACCTCCAGCGGGGGGACGAAGCCCGAGGGCTCGGGCTCGCGGCCCTGGGGCGACAGGTTCTTGGAGACGCGCTCCTCGCCCAGGGCCACGGTCTCGGGGCGCTCGCGGTAGCAGGACAGGAGCTCGGCGAAGAGCGGCGAGGGGTGCGTGGCCTCGGCCGAGGCGTCGCGCAGGGAGCGCTCGACGGCCAGGCCGTGGGTGGGGGCGGCCCAGACGTGCCAGGCGCGGGCCCGGGCGACGGCGTCGGGGGCGGCGGGGCGGGCGAGGCCGAGGAGGCCGAGGAGCCCGTGGACCGCGTCGTGGGGCGCCGAGATGGGGTCCTCGGCCGCCGTCTGGCCGCAGAGCAGCGCGTCGTCCACGGAGCCCGGGGGCGTGGAGGCGGCGCGGGCGGGGTCGAGGATCTCCACCGTGCAGCGCTGGGCCTCCCCGTAGCGGCCGCGCTCGGGCGAGCGGGCTACGCCCATGCGCGAGAGCACGGACGCGAGCACCGTGAGGCGGGCATGGGGGTCGAGGCCGTCGCCGAACAGCCCGTCCACCGCGGCGCAGGCGTCCTCGACGGCGCAGAGGGCCTGGTGGGCCTCGCGGTCGCGGGCGGCCTGGGCGTTGGGGCGCAGGGCGCGCGCGGCGCCGGCCCAGTCGCCGGCGGCCACGAGCTCCACGGTGCGGGCGAGGGGCTCGCTCTGGGTGGCCACGCGGGCGACGTCCGAGAGCACCGCGGCCGGCGAGAGGGCGCGGTTCTGGCGCCAGGCGGCGTCCAGGGAGAACACGATGTCGCGAGGCAGGCCGGAGAGCTCCGAGAGCAGGAAGTCCGTCACGGCGCGGGGAGGCCACCAGCTGCGGTCCGCCTCCACGGAGGCCGAGAGGACCTCCTCGGCCGCGGCCGCCGCGTCGGGGGCGCCCTCGGCCGCGCGGTCCAGGCGCCACTGCGACGCAGCCGCGGCGATGGCGGAGAGCTGCTCCACGAAGGCGAGGAACTGGCGGGTGGCGCGGAGGTCTGACGCCGGCTCCACCCACGAGGCGCGCACGGCGATGCCGCGGTTGGAGGCCTTGGGCGACACGGTGCGCCAGGCCTCGCGGGGGTCGCGGGTGACGAGGAGCACGCGCTCGGCGCCAGCCTCGGCCAGGCGTGCGAGCTCGCGGGCCACGAGCTCGGGCTCGGCCTCGGGGCCGGCCGCCTCCAGCAGGCGCACGGACCCGGTGGGCTCCACGGAGCCTCCCCCGCCGAACACGGAGCCGAGCAGGGCCTGGAGCTCCGGCGAGCGCGGCGGCGCCGGGACCGCGGCACGGGCCGGGGCCTCGGAGACGGGGGCGCCGGCGAGCGCGGCCTCGGAGGCGACGGCGGCCTCGCAGGCCCGGGCGGCGTCGCCGGCGGCGCCGGGGTGGGCGGAGGCGGCCCAGGTGAGGCCCACCCGGGCGGCCAGGCGCCCGAAGAGCCGCGCCTGGGAGGCGTCGAGGTCCTCCCAGCCGGCGGCCACGAGGGCGCAGCGGGCCTCGCCGGGATGGGCCGCGAGGGCGTCGGGAAGCTCCTCGAAGACGCGGGAGCGGGTGGAGAGCCCCCGGGCCACGAGGGCGTCCGCCAAGGCGAGGGCCATGGTGCAGGCGTCGCGCTGCTGCGGCGAGAGCGCGTCGCCGGCAGCGGCCGCGGCGGCGGGCAGCTGGACCGAGAAGGTGCCGGCGAGGGTAGCGACGACGTCCACGTAGCCGGGGTAGACGCCGGCGGACTCGGGGCGGCCGTCCATGAGCGCGTTGCCTCCGAGGACCTTCCAGGCCGTGGCCGTGACGTCGGCACCCCGGGCGAGCGCGGTGCCGTCCCCCAGGCGCCCCCAGAGGGCGTCGGCCCAGGGCACGGGGCAGGTGACGTCCACGCCCACGCCGATGCCGGCGCGCGCCAGGGCGCGGCGGGCGTCCAGCGCGGCACGCATGGAGGGGACGATCACGGTCACCGGCCGGTGCTCCGCCAGGGCCTCCGTGACGGCCGTCAGGGCCGCGGGCCCGAGGACGGCCCCCTCTGTGTCGCGGACGACGGTCAAAGCCATGGCGGCCCCCTTCGCATCGGTGGACGGCGATAAAGACGTCAAACCACCCTACCACGGCCGGCCGGGGCCGGGATGGCGCCATGGGGCAGGGACGGCGCGCCACCGTGGTGCGTCCCACCCGCCAGCACGCCACCGTGGTGCGGGCGGGGACGGCAGGGCCTCTCGCCCGACAGGCTTCCCGCCCCCTCCTCCGCACCTGAATGCGGTTGAGGGCGACTCCCGAGCGCCCCGGCGACCCGAATCCGCCCCCAGCCGCGTTCAGGGAGGGGGAAACCCGACCTCAGACGCGTTCAGGTGCGAAAGGGGTCGCCCTCGGACGCGTTCAGGTGGGAGATGGGGTGGGCCGCCCGGCCGGCGCGGCATAGCAAAGCAGGCCATCGGGCTACCCCGATGGCCTGCGACTTTGCTGGTCGGGTTGACTGGATTCGAACCAGCGACTTCTGCGTCCCGAACGCAGCGCTCTACCAAGCTGAGCCACAACCCGTTGCAGTTGTGCAGTGTAGCACGTTTCTCCCAGGACGGTAAAGCCCTCCTCGGCCTTCCCCCTCCCCTACCCGTGCCAGGTGTCCGAGACGATCGCCGGGCCGCCCCCGCGGGTGGACGTCCCGCAGGCCCACCATCCCCGACGGGCGGCGTCGGTGGCCGCGCCCTCGGCGGCGGCGTGGGAGGTGCAGAACCCGAAGACGCAGCTCCCCGACCCCGACACCTGGCTCGCCAGCACGCCCGGCCGGGCGGCGAGCCAGGTGGCCACGGCCTCCTCGGCGGGCATGAGGCGCCGGGCCACGGGGTCCAGGTTGTTGGCCACGGCGAGGGGCACGGCGCAGGCGTCGCCGGCCTCGAGGGCCGAGACGAGCGGCGCCGGGTCGGCGGCGGGCACCGGGCTGCGGTCGAACTCCCGGTAGGCCTCGGCCGTGTCGACGCCGGGGCCCAGGGGCCGCACGAGCACCACGGGCAGCTCCACCGGGTCGAAGGTGCGCTCCAGCACGTCGCCGGCGCCCCCCATGAGGGCCGGGGCACCGTAGAGGAAGAACGGGACGTCGGCGCCCACCGCGCGGGCCGCCCCCACCACCTCGGGGCCGGCGGGGTCGAGGTCCCAAAGCCTCGCCAGGGCCACGAGCGTGGCCGCGGCGTCGGACGACCCGCCGCCGAGGCCGGCCTGGGACGGGATGCGCTTGTCGATGACGATGCGCACGTCGGGCACGCGGTCGATCGACTCCGAGAGGACGAGGGCCGCCCGTGCGGCCAGGTTGTCACGGGGGGCGCAGCGCACGGACGGCACGCACACCACCTCCAGGGTGCTCGCCGGTTGGAGGGTGAGGGTGTCGACGAGGTCCACCGCGGTCATGACGGTACGGACGGCGTGGAGCCCGCGGGGCGTGCGCTCCGTGGACACGCCCAGGTAGAGGTTGACCTTGGCGGGCGTGGTGACGACGATCTGGGGCAGGGCCACGGCGGCTCCTCTCGACTGCGCACGGAAAAGGGGCACGGACCCGCCGGCCCGCGCCCCTGAAGTCTAGCCGACGGGCGTCGCCCCTAGGCCTCCTCGACGAAGTCGAAGATGGGCTCGCCGCTCTCGGTGTCGAACAGCTCCACCGAGCCGGTGAGGACGTCGACGTACTGGTAGCTCTGGCGCGCGATGCGGCCGCGGCGCTCCTCGACCTCCACCATGAAGAGGGAGGGGTGGGCCGAGACGAGGGTGCCGGTGCGCTCGACGATGCGCGAGCGGCCCATGTTGGCGCGGACCCGGATGCGGCTCCCGGTGAGCGATGCCAACTCCTCGTGGATCTGGTCGACGCGGTTGACGGACGGGATCTCGTTCTCCATGCCTGTTACTCCAAACGCCGGCTCTGAGACGCCGCTCACCGGATGGGTGGCGTCGAGACAGAATCCAGCCAATATTGAATGTGCGGTGACTTATACTATCTGGTTTTGCTTTTGGGAGGAAGGGCCCTCACAGAGAGCGTACAGTCGGGCGAAACGGGCACGTACCCCCGAAATGTCTCGAGAAAGGAAGCCCATGAACGTCCAGCGCCTGGACCGGGTGCGCCAGAACCTGCGCGACCTCGGCCTCACCCAGACCGTGGTCACCGACCCGGTCTCCATCGCCTACCTCACCGGCTACGACAACGACCCGATGGAGCGCTTCGAGGCCCTCTACCTGGCCGTGGACTCCGAGCCCGTGCTCTTTGTCAACCGCCTGTTCCCCGACCCCGGCGACTGCGTGCCCAACGTGGTCACGCTCTACGACACCGACGACCCCGTGGCGTCCCTCGCCCAGGTCACCATCGCCGAGGCACCCCTCGGCATCGACCGCACCATGGAGGCCCGCTGGCTGCTTCCCCTCATGGAGGCCGGCGCCGCGTCGTCGTTCCGCCTGGCCTCCTCGGCGGTGGACGACGCCCGTGCCCGCAAGGACGCCGACGAGCGCGAGGCCATGGCCGCCGCCTCGGCCATCAACGACCGCGCCATGGACTGGCTCAAGGACCAGCTCAAGACCGGCGTGACCGAGCGGCAGATCGCCGAGGCCCTCGAGGGTGAGTACCGCCGCCTCGGCGCCGACGGCAACTCCTTCGACCCCATCGTCTCCTTCGGCGCCAACGCCGCCGACCCGCACCACGAGCCCGACGGCACCGCCCTCGAGCCCGGCATGGTGGCGCTCTTCGACGTGGGCTGCCGTCTGGGCGGCTACTGCGCCGACATGACCCGCACGTTCTTCTTCGGAGCCGAGCCGGACGAGGAGTTCCGCCGGGTCTACGAGGCCGTGGAGGCCGCCAACGCCGCGGCCGAGCAGGTGGCGGCCCCGGGCGTGGGCTTCGCCGCCATCGACCGCGCCGCCCGCGAGGTCATCGAGCGCGCCGGGTACGGCGAGTACTTCACCCACCGCACCGGCCACTCCATCGGCCTGGAGGTCCACGAGCCCGGCGACGTCTCCAGCGCCCACACGGCCCCCGTGGAGCCCGGCATGTGCTTCTCGGTGGAGCCCGGCATCTACCTGCCCGGGAGGTTCGGCGTGCGCATCGAGGACCTCGTGTGCGTGACCGAGGACGGGTCGCAGGTGCTCAACCACCACCCCAAGGACCTGGAGGTCGTGGGCGCGTAGCCCGGCCGC
>Ga0209064_1003533_pt1 | contig 13450 bp, 15 predicted proteins | sample Inofromicrocosms_FD_187498 | JGI IMG/M metagenome (GOLD analysis project Ga0209064, IMG submission 187498) | Mouse cecum microbial communities from Vienna, Austria - Inoculum for glucosamine and mucus D2O microcosms (SPAdes) (version 2) | ecosystem: Host-associated > Mammals > Digestive system >... | reverse complement strand
TTAATATCTTTTACAAAGTGAAGATGTTTATTATTCGGGCTCTTATATGACATATTATCTCCATTATAATTACAGCAGAAATTATGCCAATCATATATTACTGATGCTGATGGTATATTAAAATGTATTGCTGTCTGCTCATAACTTAAATTATTTGATGCCTTATAAGTTAACACATTTAATTTAAAAGCTCTACTATATTCATTGCGGGTAAAGATATGATGTAAACTTGATTCGCCTGAATGCTTATATCTGTTATAGATATTACATATTACTCCTTTATGAATTTTACAGCGTCTTGATAATTCACTGGCACTCATTATTCCATTTTCTAGGACTGTTACTAGATATTTCTTAAACTCATAACTGTATTTTCTTGCCATATACACTTCTTATATGGCTCGTCCAACTTTTTTGGGTAAGTTCAAAAAAGACAGATAGTTTAAATATATTATTCACTGCTGTAATATATAATTATGTTATAATAATTACTATAAAAAAGAAAGCTGTGAAATATATAATCCCACAGCTTAAAATCTTTTGTCAAAATAAAATTTTAATGCAAAAAAAGTAATATATTCAACTAATCTGCTGAACTTACTATTTTAACATTTTGAGCCTGCAAGCCTTTATCGCCTTCTATTGCTTCAAACTTTACATTGTCTCCTTGTTTTAATGTTTTGTAACCATCGCTTTGAATAGCAGAAAAATGGACAAATACATCTGCACCATTTTCATCAGTTAAAAAACCATAACCTTTTGAGTTATTAAACCACTTAACTACACCACTTTGACTCATTATACAAACCCCTAAAAAATTTACATTCAAGCATAAACACTCATTATATATAAATACACAATTTATATATCAATGTCAAGTTTTTAATATTGTTTTTACTAAAAAAAGATAATCTAATCATAAAGCATAGAAAGATACTGACAAATTCATGATAATTCTGTATAACTTATTCAAAAATTATAAGGATAATCAGTTTATGATATATAATAATATTGTAAAAGCAGTTTTTAAAAACAGACCTAACAGGTTTATTGCTGAATGCAGTATTGATAATAAAAATATTATTGTTCATGTGAAAAATACAGGCAGATGCAGAGAGCTTTTAATAAAAGATACAGAAGTTTATTTAGAATATTTTTCAGAAAGCAGCAGAAAAACTAAATATGACCTTATAACAGTTAATAAAAATGGCAGATTAATTAATATGGATTCATCTGCACCAAATAAAGCAGTATATGAAGCCCTGCATAATGGTAAAAATATATTAAACATTGATGAGCCATTAACATTTATAAAAATGGAGCAGAAATATAAAACATCCCGCTTTGATATATATGCAGAAACAGCAGATAATAAAATATTTATAGAAATTAAAGGTGTAACATTAGAAGAAAATAATATAGTAATGTTTCCAGATGCACCAACAAAAAGGGGTGTAAAGCATATTATGGAGCTTATAGATGCAAAAGAAAATGGGTTTGATACATATATTATATTTGTAATACAAATGCAAAACCCAGAATATTTTACACCAAACTATAAAACTCATGAAGAATTTGGAAAGGCTTTGCAGTATGCAAAATCAAAAGGCATAAAAATACTAGCATACGACTGTATTGTTACAGAAAACTCCATAAATTTAAATAATCAGATAAATATTAAACTTTAATCCCACCAGTTACTTTTTAAGTCTGATTTATTAGGGCATGATGTAGTTGAAATACTTGAATATACTGTTTCTACAATAGTTTTCATATTTTCTAATGTTCTTTTTCCTATTGTAGAGTTATTCCATTCATCAAGCCCTGCATATCTAAAAGTGCCTGCTTTTTTAATCACTCTGTTTATATCTACACGGACAACCCTGTCTGACTGGATAAAATAACCAACAGAGCCTTTTAAATATATGCCGTCCTTTTTATCATCAATGACTATAACTGCTGATTTATCTGGATTATCAGTGCCTGCTATTTCAAAAAGTTTAGATGGGTTATCATAAAGAGACGGCAGACTTTCTAAGCTGAATGAACCTTGTAAAGCATACATTTTGATAACATTGATTTCATAACCGGGCATTACAAGATTATACAATAAGGCAATATTATTATCTTCTTTTACAGTGCTCATATCTATATATCTGATTTGGTCAGAAAAATCTATTTTCATACATGGGTAGTTAAAATCTTCCAAAGTATAAGCATTTACAACAGGCTTTACTGCCTTATTAGCACAGGAAGAAAACATAAATGATACAAGCAAAATAACTATTAATATATATACTTTTTTCATATAACACTCCACTATTTAGTAATACTTAAAGACTAGCAAAAACTATGCCTTTTATATACTATACTGATTAATAGATTATTACAAGAAATTTCACTTTATATTTTTTTATTTTTACCGATAAAAAATTAATGAAAACATATAAATTTATTTCCGCAGTTACATTTTGTCTGTTTTTTATTTTTTTTACACAAAATTTGACTTATTCACAGTCTTTATCTGTATTTGATACTGTAAATCTGCTGAATTCATATATATGTAAAAACTGTTCATGTGATAATTCTGGAAACTGTTCCTGCGATAACTGCATATATGATAATACAACTTTAACAGAACTTTTAAGCGGAAAAGACTGTAAATGCACTTCATGCTCTAATACAAAAAATAATACAAATAACAGCATAACAGGTAATAAAGATACAAACCTTGATAACCTGCTTGATATGACATGCAAAAACTGCACATGTGATAATGAAACAGTCAGGTATCTAAAAGAAATGTTTATGAATGCTACAGACTTCAGTGTATGCAAAAATAAATGGGATTTAGTAAAATTTCCAAAAGGCACTAATCTGGAAAAATGTGTAAGAGAATTTACAGGTTTTAAAAGATGGCCTGTATCATGTGCTGAAGCTGAAGCAGTAACTATGATTAAATGCAAAGACCCTAATATTACAAGCCTTGAAGGCTTGCAGCAGTTTGTTAATCTAAAACTTATAGATATGGGGGACCAAGGAACAAAAATAGATGATGTTATGCCACTGCGTAATTTAAAACGGCTGCAGCGTCTTGAAATACCTAACTCTGAAATAAAAAATATAGAATATCTTACAAGACTGCCTATGCTTAACACTTTAAATTTAAGCGGCAATCATATTACAGATTTAAAATTTTTTCCTTATATGTATCCACTTTATCAGCTTGTTTTAAATTATCAGGGACCTGATTATATTACGGATATTACACCGCTAAAATTTATGCCTTTAAGTTTGCAGCAATTATCTCTGCAGGGAAATAGAATTTCAGATATTACAGCCCTGTCATCATTAAAAGGATTAAAATATTTATCAATTAGAGATAACAGAATAACCAGCATAGAAGCTCTTGATAATATGACAATGCTTTCTGGTATTGATATGTCTATTAATGCCATAACAGATATTAAACCATTTGAAAAAAACTATGCACTACACACAATTATTGCAGACCATAATAAAATATCATCATTAGAGCCTTTAAAAGATTTAAATAAACTTGGTGAAGTATCATTTAAACATAACTATATTTCAGATATTGCACCAATAGCAGATAAAAGAGATTTAAAAAGTATGATATTTGATTTTAACAGTATTACAGATGTAACACCTATAAAAGATATAAAAATAAATACATATATATTATCTCTGCGGTTTACATACAACTGTATTCCAGAATCAAATTACAGGCAGATAAGATATTTATATAATATTCAAGATGTGCATTTTGAAAACCAGTGCGAAAATTATCCGCCAGATAATGTTTTTATAGATATGGAAAACATTGTAAATGTAGATATGATAACTGGAGAAGTGTGGGAAAATCCACTTGATAATAATACAGATGGTGAAGCGAAAGAAAAAGATATTATTATGGGGACAGGCTGCTCTATCATAAAAGGCAAATCAACAGGCGGAGATATTGTGATTATACTTGCTTTTATATTTTTATTATATAAAATAGCAGGATTTAAAAGCAGGAAAAAAAGATTATGATAATAATAGTTAATGTTTCAGAAGAATATTATGAAAAAATAAAAGAAAAAAGTGTTTTTGGAAAAGAATTATTAGTAGAAACTGATTTTATACATGCAAGCACTGTGGAGCAGTTTCCACTTATTATACCACGCCTTGAAAAAAACAGCCTGAATTTTATGGTGCTTTTTATAGATACTGATAAATTATTATCTAATATTCAATGGGAATATTCTAAATCATTAAATCAAGATTTTCCACATATATATGGCGAAATTAATAAAGATGCAGTAGTTAAGGCTGTAAAGCTATCAGACTATAAAAAATAAACAAGGGCAAAACTGAACTTATCAAAAAATATTAGACAAAGCTATATATGTTATTATAAGAGAATATAGACTTACACAAAAAACCTAGAATACAGCCATTGTGAGCCTGATTTTATAGGCGAAAAATCTAAATTATATATATTGCAGTAGTGTATAATCTACTTAAACTATCTGCTTTTTTAGATACTTCGCTATATTTCAAGCTCAGTATGACACAAAAGCAGGCTCAATATCACTTTATTTAATTTAAATGCTCTACTATATTCATTGCGGGTAAAGCTATGATGTAAACTTGATTCGCCTGAATGCTTATATCTGTTATAGATATTACATATCACTCCTTTATGGATTTTACAGCGTCTTGATAATTCACTGGCACTCATTATACCGCTTTCTAATATTGTTACTAGATATTTCTTAAACTCATAACTGTATTTTCTTGCCATATACATTCCTTATATGGCTAGTACAACTTTTTTTGGGTAAGTTCAAAAAAACAGATACTCTAAATACATTATACAATACTGCAATATATATAGTTTAGATTTTTCGCCTGTAAAAATCAGGCTCAAAATGACTTATAGTGTGAAAACCGTATGACTGTAATATAAAATTTTTGGATAAATCTAAAATTTTATTGATTATTACTGTATAAGATGTTATACAGCACAATATAAAATAGAGTAATAGAGATAGTTATGGAGCAGAAAAAATTGTATGTAAAATACAAGGATTTTGTAGATGGAATAAGACTGTTTGTTCCAATTGGTGCAGGCTATCTGCCATTAGGGTTTGCATGCGGTATAGTATGTGCAGAAGCAGGTATGAGTGTTATGCAGATATTTCTTATGTCGCTTCTTGTTTATGCTGGAGCAGGTCAGTATATTGCAGGTGGGATGATTGCAGCAGGTGCATCACCGTTATCTATTATTATTACAACATTTATAGTTAATTCCCGCCATATTTTATATACATCAGTTCTATATCCATACATATCTAAATGGAGCTTTTTAAAGCAGTCGCTTTTTGCAGCACAAATAACAGATGAAGTATTTGCCATGCATTCAAGCTTTATGAGCAGAAACAATGTTTCAACTGTTACGGCATTCACATTAAATATATTTTCCCATTCTTCATGGGTTATAAGCAACACTATTGGTGGAATATCAGCAAGCCTTATTCCTGACAGCTCAAAATTTGGTCTTGATTTTACACTGTATGCTTTATTTATTGCATTAATTCTTCCCCGTCTTGTGAATACTGCTCAATTTGCAGCACTGATTACTGGCGGGATAGCTGCAACAGCTTTTGCTCTTTTTGATATGGTCTATATTGGGGTTGTTGCAGGTGCAGTGGCTGGTGCATTTGCAGGATATTATACAGGAAGGATGATGAATTATGCTTAGCAATAATCCACTTGAATATGTTTATATGATTATTATAGGAATGGCAGCAGTAACATATTTTTCACGAGAACTGCCATTTGTGATATTAAAAGGTAAAAAGTTAAACTCATCTATTGTTGAATGGATGGGTTATGTTCCTATTGCTGTGCTGGCAGCACTTCTTATTCCTGCACTTTTAATAGATGGTGAAAGTAAAAAGTTATTTATTTCTTTAGATAATTTGTTTCTTGTAGCAGGGATATTTACATTTTTATTTGGTATTTTTATTAAAAATTTGTTTGCAGTTATTATTTTTGGCATATCACTGCTGGCTGTTATCAGGTATTTTTTTTAAAAAGCCTGCATCCCCTGTTTTTTAAATAAATAAAAACAGCATTAAGTTAGTTTGTATATATTTTTTGAAAATATTAATGAGTTCACTGCATATTTTACATATTTTTCTATGGTTTTAAACTTTTATTTTATTATTTTAATTTTACCAGTGAAAAGTATGGATATTCCAGTAATAAAAAGCCTATTGCATAATATATAAAAATATGTTATTAATCAAGAATAATTGAATGATAATGATTTTTAAAAGGTAGGTAAAATGGCTTTATTAGAAAGATATAGAAGAAGTGTTGCTTCAAAAGTTCTTATTCCTCAAATTGTGGTAATTATAGTGTCTCTTATAATAGTAGTTTTGGTTGCTGTTATTGGTATTGATGGATTAAAACAGCAGACTATAGAAAACGAAGTTCATCTTATTAAATCAAGGCTTACAACATTCATAGATATGAGAAAAACTGTTCTTTTAGTTGGAACTGCAAGTTTATCAAAAGATACTTTAATAGCTGATGCCATTGAAAATGGTGATAATGCGGCTCTTCAACAGTTAATTAATAATCAAAAAGATAATGTTATTAATGAAGTATTGAGAATGACTAATAAAGAAGCAAAGGGGACAACTACTAGAATACAGGTAATTAATAAAAATGGTGTAATAGTTGCTTCCACATCAGAGAAAAATGCAGATGGTGTAATATCTCAGGCAGTTGGTGAAAATGTATCTGACAGCTGGGCTTTTAGAAAAATATCAGCTAAAAGTGGCTTTGTATCTACTATTGACTATGACAAACAAGGTATAATTTTAAGAGCATTAGCCCCTATTGTGAAAAATGGCGAAATGATAGGTGCATTGCAAATGGTGGAAGATTTAAGAGATACAGTAGATAATTTTGTCAAGTCAAATGGCTTTATATATATGCTGAACCTTTCTCCAAAATTTAATTCTTATGCTAAAAATGTTAAAGGCAGCCTTTATTATAATGATGGATTAGTGATTAATAGTGATGATATAGACATTAAACTTTTAGATGTTATTAAGGCTTATGGACTTAATAAAGATACAGTTACTCTTTTAGCAGCAGACCACTTTTTTATGCCAGTAAATTTTAATATGTTTACTTCAACATCATCAGACAGATCTATAACCAGTGGCGATTATGTGGGAACATTATATCTGGCAACACCTGCAGAAAATATATTTGCTATTGTTAATAAAGCAAGCGGAGTTGCAATACAGCTGCTTTCAGTATTTATATTAGCATTTATTATATCTACAATCATTATTATGATGCTTTTTGCTGTAAATGTTATTAAACCAGTAAAACATTTAGCTGATGTGTTAAAAGATTTATCTGAAGGTGACGGTAACTTAAGAACTCGTTTAAATTTTACAAGTATAGATGAATTTGGCAGGTCAGCAGGATATGTTGATAAATTTATAGAAAAAATTCAACAGACAATAGTTGTTGCAATTGATGCTTCTACAGAAACATCTTCTGCTTCAGAAGAACTTTCTTCTACATCTTATGAGCTTTCAAGCACTATTTCAGAGCAAATGCAGCTTGTATCTAATACTGAAGACTTGATTTCAGATATTGGTAAAAATCTTGATGTTACAGAAGAAAAAGCAATAAGCACTACTGAAGATTTAGAAGAAACACGCAAAATATTTAACAGCTTTGTAGAAAGTTTAAATATACTTGTGGCAAGTGTTAATGAAGAGAATGAACAGCAAAAAATTGTGTCTGACAAAATGAATGAAGTTACTGACAGAGTAAGAGAGATTACTACTGTTTTAACTATTATTTCTGAAATTGCAGACCAAACAAACCTGCTTGCACTTAATGCATCTATTGAAGCAGCAAGAGCAGGTGAACATGGCAAAGGCTTTGCCGTTGTTGCAGATGAAGTAAGAAAACTTGCTGAAAGAACACAAGACTCTCTTGACAGCATTAATAAAATGGCAAAAATGGTTATCCAAAGTGTTGATGAAACATATAACCTTGTGGAAAAGTCATCTGATGGCATAAGAGAAGTTGCAAACAGTGCAGGCAAACTTATTGAAGAAGGTAATGAGGCAGTTATCCGCCTTACAAATTCTACTGAAGTATCAAGTGATGTTGTTAAGAAAACATCTTATATTGCAGTAAAAGTTAAAGATTTAATTGAGGGTGCTCATACACTTGTTGATTTGTCTTCAAATAACAAAGTTGCTAGTGAAAATGTAAGTCAGGTTTCTGAACACTTAGCATTTAAAGCTGGGGAACTTAATAAAGTATTAGGTAAATTCCAAGTATAATTCATAAAATAATTTTTTACAGCTGTGCTGATATTCTTTTCAGCACAGTCTTATTACTACCAATAATTTGGAACTGTCATGGATGAAAGTTTTTTAAAAAGCCTTAATGTATTATATGTAGAAGATGAAGTTGATATTATTCAGCTTGTTGAGAAAAGATTTGCACCAAAGTTTAATCAGTTTTTATCTGTAACTTCTGCAGAAGAAGCATTAGAAATATTTAAGCAAAATAGTAATTTTGATTTAATCTTGACAGACTATCTTTTGCCAGGACTTAATGGTATTGAGTTTGCTAGAAAAATACTGCAAATAAAATCAAAAGTGCCATTCATATTAATTACCGGCTATGTGGATATGCAGTTTCTTATTGAAGCAATTAATGTAGGTATTACTCAATTTGTATCTAAACCAATACAGTTTAAACTTCTTAGAAATGCTATAAATAATACTGTAGAATCTGTTGTATTAGAGCATCTGCTTAATAAAAGCAGAGAGAAGGAATTAGAGCTTTTAAAATATAAAGATATGTATAACACTATACAGCATGATGCAACATTAAGAAAAGAGCTGCATATTATGCGTAATGATATGTTTAAAAAGTATTTTCATGATGGGGATAATCCTGTTACTTATAACGGTTGGCAGGTAGAAGTTTTTTATAAAAGTTTGGATATTGTAAGCGGCGATACTTATACATGCAGAACTCTTGATAATGGCAATGTAGTTATATTTATTGCAGATGCTATGGGAAAAGGTGTTTCTGCTGCTATTACATCATTAGTATCTGTTTCGCTTACTAACTATATAATAAAGCAGCATGACAGCAATAAATGTATTTCTAGTGAAGAAGAAATCAGGTTTATTGCGGAGCAGTGTGTATCTTTTATGCGGGAAAATCTTGTAGAAGATGAAGTATTATGTGCAATATTTGCTTATTTTGATTTTAAAGAAAATAAACTTCAATATGCATCATTTTCAATGCCACGAATTCTTCTTCAAACAACAACAGGCAGCATAGAAAAATTACCATCTAATAACCTGCCAATTATGCCTTATGTTGTTGATATTGCTATTGATTCTGTTGATTTATCAAATGTTTCAAAAGTTGCATTATTTACAGACGGCATTGTAGAATCAGAAACAAAAGATGGTGTATTATACTCTGCTTACTTAAATGAAAATTTTTCACAGTCACCATTTCTTAAATCTTTTTTCAATAATGCTTATACTTATTTAGATGATTTTTATGATGATGTAACTTTATTTTTTATTAGACGACCATTTACAAATATAATAAAAGAAAAAGTTTATTATTTCCCTACAAAGTATGATAAACTTGATGAGGCATCAGAAACTATTCGTCAGGAAATGGTTGACTGCGGTATAGATGTAGATAGACATGATTCATTTTTTACAGCACTGTCTGAATGTATTATGAATGCTTATGAACATGGAAATCTTGCAATTACATTTGCTATTAAGCATGAATTAATAAAAAATGGCGATTATGAAGAAGAACTCTTGAAAAAAGAAAAAAATAATGATAAGATGATAACTATCAGGTATGTATATTGTAATGATAATGAAAGCAAATACATTATCGTAGGTATTCGTGATGAGGGTGCAGGATACCCAGAAACAGTATTCAAAAATGCTATTGGAGATACTACTAAATTTAATGGTCGTGGTATCAAGATAATAGACTATTATACAGATATTTTCTTTTTTTCTGAGGATAGAAGAGAAATATTTATAGGTATAAAAATTAAATAGAAAAATAAAATTTTTTTATGAGGTATAGTATGGAAATACAAAGACAAGGTTCAGAAATAGTCATTACTGGTAATATAAAAAACACTAGTGATTATCAGTCTATTAAAGATAATGTTAATGCACTTGTGCAGTCAGGTGCAAAAAGTATTATTGTTAAAACTCCAGAAAGTTTTTCTATGACATCTTCTGTTATTGGTTTTTTTATTAAGGTTATCTTTCAAGATAAAGTATCTATTCATGTATATGTAAAAGATGATAGACTTTACAGTCTGCTTGAAGATTTAAATTTAATTGAAACATTTAAAGTTAAGAAATATTAATTGTAATTAGAGTTTGTATTTTATTTCTCTTATTACTTTTTTCTACTTATTTAAGCCTGCATATAAGCAGGCTTTATTTTTTATAAGTAACAACTATTATATATGATAAAAGTAAATAACTTAATCTATAAAAATTAATATTGTCCTAAAAGGCAAACAATTTTAACTGCAATTTATCACATAAATTGGATTTATTCACTTAGTAAAGCCTGCAGCTTTCACACTACATTAATTTTAAATCTCATATACAGCAGAGACATATGCAGAAACAGCAAAGCTTTCAATAGATTAAAATTAATGAATTGCCTTTTTTATTGTAAAATGATACATTATACACTAGTAAGATAGTAATGGAGTAGAAAATGATATTAGAAGCAGATGATGCAGTTGAGATTATTTTAAAACATATAGAGCCAATCAGCACAGAAAGAGTATCTATTTTTGATGCAGTTAATAGAATTAGTGCAGAAAGCGTGGTTTCAAGAAGAAATTTACCGCCTTTTGATACATCTGCAATGGATGGTTATGCAATAAAAGCAGAAGATACAGCAAATGGCAGTGCATCTTTAAAAGTAAAAGGGGTTATTGCAGCAGGGGATAATGTTGCAGGGCTTTCTATTAATAATGGGGAATGTTATAGAATAATGACTGGTGCATTTTTGCCCTGTGGAGCAGACAGTGTTATCCAGCATGAACTTACAGATAATGGCAAAGAAATTGTAAATATTTCTCAGCAGGTAAAAAATGGCTTTTGTGTCCGCTATAAAGGAGAAGATTTAAAAGATGGCAGTGTTATAGAAAGAACAGGTGAAAGATTTACTGCATATCATATAGGCAGATATGTTTCAGCAGGTATATTTTATACAGCAGTATATAGAAAGCCAAGAATTGCATTAATATCTACAGGTAATGAAATTGCAGACCCTGCAATGCAGGATAATCCTGATATGATATTTGATTCTAACAGCCAGATGGCAAAAATCTTTTTTCAGCAGCTTGGAGCAGAAGTTTCATATATAGGTGTTGTCCCTGATGATAAACAGGCACTGCTTGATACATTTAAATCCTTGAAAAATTTTGATATGATTGTTACATCAGCAGGAATTAGTGCAGGTGATTTTGACTATATGAATTTAATTGCAGACCAGCTTGGTATAAAATGGCATTTTAATAAAATTAACCAAAAACCAGGTCAGCACATGGCATTTGGTTTTATGGGGCATACACCAGTATTTGCATGTCCAGGCAACCCTGTTAGTGCAATGTTTTGCAATTTTTATTATACAAAACCTGCACTTTTAAAAATGATGGGTTTAAAAGAACATAGAAACAAGCCTGTAAAAGTTATTTTAGCAGAAGATGTTTTTAAGAAAAAAGGCAGAGTTCAGTTTGACAGAGTGCAGCTTAAAATAGAAAATGGAGTAATGAAAGCATATCCTTTTACTACTCAGGATTCCCATATTATACAATCCCTTGTTGCTGCAAATGCTTATGCAAAATTTACAAATGAAATGGTGGGAACACTAAAAGCAGGAACAGAAATATATGCTTATGTATTTAATGCAGAGCAGGTGCTTGGTTAATGGATATATCTTATGCCATGCTAAGTGGTGGCAAAGCTAAGCGGTTTGGAAGTGATAAGACAAAAGCATTATATAAAGAAAAACCTTTATATATATATGGTCTTGAAACAGGCTTAAAAGTAAGCTGTGATGTTATGCATATCTCAAAAGATGCAGAAAAATATAAGCCTTTTTTAGAGAATGTGCGGTATATTCAGGACGATTTAGAAGAAATCTGCCCTATGAGCGGCTTAATTAAAGCAGCAGAAGAAGCAAAGCATGATGATATTTTTGCAGTTAGTGCAGATGCACCACTTATTACATGGGAGTTTATAAAGTTTTTATATATTCGCTTTAAAGATTGTGACGGAGTAATACCTGTAATAAATGGCAAAAGTTATACATTGATGAGTTTTTATAAAAGAGATGTATTGCAGGCTATGATTTATGACTATAAAAATAAAAACTATAAAATAATAAAAAGTCTGGAAAAATTTAATATAAAGTATATATGTGAAGATGATATTTTTGCTGCTGGGTTTAAAAGGAAAATATTTACAAATATTAATTTTCAAGAAGACTTAAATAAACTGGATGTAGAAAATGAGTAAAATATTAAAAATTATAACAGCATTAATACTTTTATCTTTATTGGCTTTTGTAATTAGGACAGTGTATTTTAAAGTGTATGGTATTTCTGTTGATGAGATAGTAAATAATGCAGTAAATCAGGCAGAGCAGGTTGTAGAAGATGCATTAAAAAAAGCTGATAGAGCAGTTGAAAAATCATTGAAACAGACAGAAAGTGCAGCTGATAAAACCATACAGCAGGTAGAAAAAGACATAAAAGAACAATTAAATAAATAGGAAACTTTATGAAAAAAATTACAGTAATTATATTAATAATTTTTATAGCTTTTGCAGGCACAGTTTATGCAGAAGATGACAAAAGTGATAATGAAACTATTTCTCAGGAAGAAAAAACTGATAAAATGATTAATGATTTTTTTAATAACATAGAAAAAGTTATTGTAGATTCTACAAAAAAAGTGGCTGATGAAATAAAAAATCTTGATAAATAATTTTGCATACACCTATTTTTTAAGCTAATATTATATGGATATTTGGTATGAAAGCTGTTGGTCATACTGAGCCTTTGGCGGAAGTATGAACTTACCCGAAAAAGTTGTACTAGCCATATAAGGAGTGTATATGGCAAGAAAATACAGCTATGAGTTTAAGAAATATCTAGTAACAGTCATAGAAAATGGAATAATGAGTGCCAGTGAATTATCAAGATGCTGTAAAATTCATAAAGGAGTAATATGTAATATCTATAACAGATATAAGCATTCAGGCGAATCAAGTTTACATCATAGCTTTACCCGCAATGAATATA
>Ga0209064_1003515_pt1 | contig 13584 bp, 7 predicted proteins | sample Inofromicrocosms_FD_187498 | JGI IMG/M metagenome (GOLD analysis project Ga0209064, IMG submission 187498) | Mouse cecum microbial communities from Vienna, Austria - Inoculum for glucosamine and mucus D2O microcosms (SPAdes) (version 2) | ecosystem: Host-associated > Mammals > Digestive system >... | reverse complement strand
GCAGGCGTTTCAAGGCGTTACCCTATCATTCCACCTGTCGGAATATCAGTTCTCCAAGAACCGTACTCAAATATTTTATTTTCATACGACCTTGTGCGTAACCTTTTCAGTTACGAACGTGTCGCACACTTGCCTGCCCCAACGCAATGTGCGAGCAGAGTATTTCCGCCCAATTTGCCGCGCAGAATTGCATTTTGCTGATGTGGACGCAGTTTAATAGCAGGATTCATGGCAGGAAAAGACTGATGACTTCCGTCGTACTCACGTCCGCGAATAGCATTAAAAAGATTATTGTACTTTTCAACATATTTTTCGCGGCGGTCAATATCCTGCCAAATCCAGTTTTTAAATCCCTCTTTCATTTGTCTTGCTTTTTCCTTTGCAAGCTGTGTTTCCTTTGCGTTGACTTCGTACCATACTTTTCCATCTTCTTCATGACGGTCACGAACAACAATATCACGCTGATTTAAAAGATTTTCAAAAATGCAGTAGCTGTTCATACGGGACGTTCCGTAAGTACCCGAAGCCGCAACGGAATAATCGCGGTTCTTGCCCTCAATTTTATATTCGCCCATTCGCGTCCTGATAACGGGGTGCAAAATCATATCCGCCTTTGCGTACTCTGTAAGAAAATTATTGTAGTCATCAACGTCTATCCAGTTCGCTCCGATACGGACGGAGATTTCCCCAGCTTCAAGATTTTTCGGGATAACTTTTTCAAGCGCGTCCGCATTTTTCTGAAAACTGCCGTCAATATGTTTTGCGTAATCCTGCGCTATTCTCAGCTTTTCGCGGACGTTTCCCGACAAATATTCCGACGCGTCCTCATAGCCTGAATATGGCTGACCGTCCCTTATTTTCGCGGGATTTCGGAAAATCTCGTTACCCAAATCAGCAATAAGTTGTTCGGGAGAAGTACCCGTAAGCGAAGCCATATACTCAATATCCACCTTGCCGATACGGTCTATGGAAACCTGCAAAGCCTCCTGCGGAGTATCAACGGAAGTAATTTCAAGCTCTGGTTGAATAGTCCTCTTAAAAAATATTTCGGACTTTTCCACCGTCTTTTTTTCTGTATCAACAATTTCAAGGGCAGCGAGAGTATTGTAATCATCGTCGTGACGGAAACAACGCTCGTTCATCACGTCGGTAATATTGCCATAGGATTTTTTGAATTTATCGTACACCGAATTTAATTCCGCCTGCAATTTCAGTAATTCCTCGTCGGAGCAGTCCGCCGCCTGAGCGTCGATGACAGTCATTGCCGCCTGACGAATTTTGTGCATACCAAGCATACGGTCAAGAGTTTTTCCCGTTTCCGTAACCTCGGTCATAATCTCATTCTCACGAAAATACAGCTTGCCGTCCACCAAAGTATGTGTAAAATTTCTTACCGACGGGTCGGCTGAAATAACCGATATATTAGGATTTTCCGATATTTTTTCCTTGACCGTTTCAATTTTTCCCTCGATTTTTGAAATGGCATTTTTAAGCTGCTCGGACAGAGGTACAGACTTATCGGCAACGCAAACGGTAACTTTGCTGTCGTCGCCAAACTTGCCTTTCATACGCTCGTCCCAAGCCATTTTGCCGAGAACCATTTCGGGGTTATCCACAAAATATTTATTGCAGGGGATACCGTCCTCGGTCTGTGACATATGCACCCAATCGGGAATTTCCACCGTCATAGTTTCACGTTTTTTTAGAAAAAGAATATCGGTAGTAACGCTGTCCGCGTCCTTAAAAGTCCCCGCGGGAAGCCGCACCGCGCCAAGCAGATCGCACCGTTCGGCTAAGTATCTTCTTGCCTTTTCATTAAACTTGTCCATAGTGAATTTACTTGTTACAAGAGCCACCACTCCATTTGGCTTGACCTTATCAACAGCTTTCGCCGCAAAGTAGTCGTGAATTTTAAAATTGTACTTGTCATATTTTTTGTCAGAAACGCGGTAGTCCCCGAATGGGATATTACCAACCACAACGTCAAAAGAATTATTATTAAAATTGGTCTGCTCAAAGCCTTTTATCTGTATACGCTCATTGGGATAAAGCTGCTGCGCGATACGCCCCGAAATGCTGTCAAGCTCCACGCCGTACAGCTTTGAATTATCCCGCATATCGTCGGGCATTTTTGCGAAAAAGTTACCCACGCCCATTGACGGTTCAAGGACGTTTCCACCCTCAAAGCCGAATTGAGAAAGCGCCTGATAAATACCGTCCGCAACGTCGGGCGGCGTGTAAAAGCTTGTCAGCGTTGAAGCACGGGCAGCTTTGTACTCATCGGGGGAGAGAAGTTCAAGCAGTTCCTTTTGCTCGTTCTCCCACCCCGACGGCGCGGCTTCTCCCAAATTTCCCGAAATATTTTCCGCGACTTTATCGCTGACAAATGCCTGTTGTATGCCGCCCCAGCCTACATATTTAGCCATTAACGCCTGTTCCTCTGGAGTAGCAAAGCGGTTCTCCGCCTCAATTTTCCGCAGAGTTTTTATTGCTTCAACGTTGGAATGAAATTTCGATTTTGCGCCTCCTGCCGCAACGTTTTCGGGGCTATAGTGATATGTAACAGGTACGCCGCTTTTAGGTTCTTTTATTTCGGGAACGGTTATTTTTTCGGGAGAATTTACAACAGGTTTTTCGGATTTTTCGACGGAAACATTATGATTTTCACTCGGAATTTTAGCGTAAATATCCGCTTTAATTTTTGCAAGTTCCGCGGAAATATCTCTATCGGAATTACCCTCCGCAAGCTCGATAAAATTATCGTAATTTGAAACAGGGGTAATATTTTTTTCCATTGTTGCAAGCAAATCAGCCGCCGCGGATTTTAAATCCATACCCTCGTCCATTTCCCAAATGCCGCCGTCGATAAGGGTCAGATCGGCAGCAAAAACGGAATATTCTATACCCTCGTCCACCTGCTGTACCGCAATAAAGGTTTCGTCCCGAACGTCCATAAATACGGCTTTTTCCTCGGAAACAGTTTCAACGGGAACACCCGCCGCTTCTGCCTTTTCGATAATTTTTTCGACGGGAGATTTATCAATTTCCACACCGTATTCCGCAAGAATTTTTTTAGCGTGTTCAACCACAGCCTTGTCGTATTCGGACTCAATTTTATGCTGCTCCACGGTACGCTTCGCGTCGCGAATATACTCGTCAATTTCCGATTGAGTAATGTATTTGTCCTCGGCAACCAGCACGTCAATACGCTTCGCAGCTTCATTCCACTTCATAATGATTTCGCAGTCGTTTGGTGAAAGCGCGTCCTTTGTATATTTCAAGCCTTTGGAATCGTGCCAAGTATTAAAGCCTGACCGTCCCGACCCGCCCGTGCCGTACTCATTTTTAAGGAAATCCGCTTTTTCCTTTGCGGTATGCTCCGCCTTGAAAAATTTTTCTATGCGGAATTTTCCTCCAACAATGCCGCTGCCTTTTGTGAGAAGCCTGTCCTTTTCGTCCTCGGTAATAAAGAATTTCGGCTCGAATTTAAAGTCGGCGTTCGCAATAAATTCTTTTCGCGGAATCTGCAAATCCTTTAACTGCCGCAAAAGCTCCTTATATGTGTAGCGGTAACGGTTCTTTTTCTGACTTTTTTCAAACCAGTCCACAAATTCCGTCATTCCCTCAATATATTTTTGCAGGGTATCTTTATCAAGCATACTCGCTTTTACGCGCTCAATATTTTCGGGAAATACGCCATTGAACATTTCTTTTGGAATAAAGAAATCCCTTTTGTAATCGTACCTTACGTCCCGTTCAAGCATACACAGCTTGTCCGCAATATCGGTCATTTCAAGCTCCGCCGAACGGTCGATTATATCCTGCGAACAGTATTCGCCCTTGTCGAGAAGCGACGATATTTTTTCGGAAACCTGTTCCCAAGAGAGGTGAATTTTTTCGCCCTGCGGAAACGCCGTATTGCTTATGGCGGCGGTAATTCCACTATTGTCAAACCAAGCCGCAAGCAGCGCGGAGTGGGTATAATCCTGCGATACAAAGCTGTATCCGCGACCGTCCTCGCCGAATTCTTTTCTTAAAAATTCAGCGTTTTCGGCAGTAGTTTTTTCTTTCTGAAACTGCGCCACAATACGCTCCAAGCTTTTCGGCTCATTGCTGCCGCACTTCAAAATGTAGTCTATCATTTCGTCGTCGGGCGCAGTCCTTGAAATTGCCACAGGTCTTTTAGGAATATTTTTCGGAGGTTCAGCAGCAGGAACAGGCTCGGTATCGCCGAAAAAGGAAAGCTGTTCAATCTGCGGAACGGGTTCGGGGTCTGGAAATTCCTTTGCTTCGGGTTCGGCGAAAACAGGCTCGGACAAATCATTTTCGGGAATTTTTTTATCAAGATATTTTCCATTTTCGATAAGCTCGGCGGTAAGGCTCTGCACCAAATCCCAAGAAAAAACCGCCTCGCTTGTGCGGGACAAAAAATTACCCTCCCACATCAGAACGCCGCTTTTATCGGCTTTGTAGCCGAGACGGGTATTGCCGAAATCAAGCTCCGTATAATCGGAATTAAAGACCTTTTTCATAAATTCCGCGCGCTTTTCGGTGTCGGGAGTATTTTCAAAAAATTCCGCGATTTTGTCCCGCTTTATCTTGAAAAATCTGTCGTTTGTCAGAATTTCCGCGATATATTTTTCATTGAGGAACGGCGGCAATTTTGATATTTCAACAATTTCATTGTTGAGGATAACAGGCTCGTTTTGGGGCGGTTCATTAGGTACGCTTACGTCGATAAAGTCGTGAGTTTTTTCGCGGCTTTCAATGGCAGATTTAATTATATTACGAATTTCATTAGCCTGCGTTTCCGAAAATCTATCCGCCTCAAAACGGTCAAAGAAAGCCACCGCACCGCCTTTAAATTCGTTGTAATCCGCTTCATAAAGCATACGCCCCGCAATTTCATAGCTGTCAAGACGGCGGTTAAAATCCGCGTTTTTGTAACGTTCTATCAATTCCTCAACTGAAAAATTATTTCCTCCATAATCTGATGTTCTATCGTCAGAAGCCGCATTTTCTCCCACGACTGCATTTCCGCGAACGTCTGCGGACGGGGATTGTCCCGACGGTACTGCTCGTCCAGTTCCCGAAAGCGACTCTCCGCCTCCCTGTCGATTATTCTCGGAATTATCTGCCACCGTCCCTCCGTTATGTAAATCTGCACCTCTGTTGGGTACTCGGTCCTCACCCACTCCTGCCACATTCTGCCCCACCGACCTATCGGATTTTGCAGTAGCTTCTGTTCGCTGCTGTCCTCCGTATACTCCACTTCGGGAAGATACTGCCCTGTCGGGCTTAGTCTGTAATTCATTGCTCTTTTCTCTCCTTTGCCTTAAAATTTGTACGATTTCCCGCTCCATTTCAAGCAGGGTATCCTTTGCGGACTTCTGCACAATGGTACAGAACCGCACAAGGTCACGCTTCTCCTTGAAAAAATCCGCGGCGGTAAGATTTATTCCGCCCGATAATTTTATATCGGAATTAAGCTCACAGCGGGTCGATACCATAAATCTGACCGCAGACACAACGGACTGCTGATACGTTTTCAAATCGTCGTCCGTCAGCTTCATCTGCCCCGTCGCGTACATCATTTCCGACAAATGGGGACGTATATTATCCACAGACATTGCCGCAATGGTTTCCCGAATATCCTTGCAGTCCTTACCGTATTTTTTGTTAATTACAGCGATAAGCTCTGAGGACAAATCTTCCGTCAGTTTCCAAAGTTCGGGGATACGCTTGCCGTTGGTTTGGGTAATGTCAAAAAGGTGTTTTGCCCTGCTGTCCTCACCGAATACGGCTATGCTATGTTCGCCCTTGTTTACAAGCCTGCCCAGCTTGTTCCAAGTTTCCAAAGTAGCGACCTTTGTTGCATTTGGATTTTGGTGATAGATCAACGCCGCGTCGGAGAAGCTCTGCTTATACATCCCCGCCGAGAAGCGGAGAAATTGGGCAAGTTCCTGCTTGTCCTGCATAAGCTTTGCTATGATTTCCGACCAGTTTTCTTTTATGGTTTCTATTTTACTCAATAAAAAAGCTCCTTTCTTGTAAAAAAATGTTGACTTTGGAGATTGGGAGTGATATAATATGATAAAATATACTAAATAAGGATGTATTTTCTTATGCCAACACCGTCACAAATGCAACTACCTAAAAGTAAGTCTGCTGATGAATTTGAATGTATGTGCTGCGATGTTTTATCTATTTTTTATAATACAAAGTTTCAACAATATGGTAGAAATGGTCAACAGCAGCACGGAATTGATTTATACTCTAATAACCAATTTTCTATAGTAGCGCAATGTAAAAATTATTTTAAATCAACTGATATTATTAAAATGTTAAAATCTGATTACGAATCTGCAATGAAACAATTTAATCCTAAAAAGTTTATTGCAATGACAGCATTAGAACGAGACACAAACATTCAGTACCAAGTATCTCAAATAGGTGAGAACATATTTATTTGGTTTTGGGAAGATATTCAAAATATTATTTGCTCAAACAACAAATTACTCATTTCATACTATCCAAGTTTTGTGCCATATCCAAATAAACTTTATGATACTTCAAAAGGAAATATCGATTTACAAGATGTTTTTAATGTAAACCACATAAAAATTTATAATGATTACTATGTTAATGATTCTGAAATTATTTTTATTAAATACTGTAAAACAAAAATAATAACACCTACTAACAAACTACATAATAGAATAACTTGGTTTGCTGATGAGACTTACGAGATAACATCCTTAACTGATAATGCCCATATAGAATTCCCAGATTTACGTGATACAAATATTAACTATGATGTTGTTTTTGATAAGGAATTTAAAGAATCAGATATAGCCGAATGCACTGTTAAGGCAATTTTAAGCAATAATCATAAACACTTTGAAAATTTTCTTTCAACAGAAATTATTAACCCAATAAATGATTTATATATCAATCTAACAATAAATAATGCTTCAATCAAAAAAATTTATACACAAAAATTATATGCTTCTCCAATGAATCCAAGAAGTGAACCACCAAAAGAAAATATTTTAGGACCTACGTTTCATTGGCATATTCCAAATCCAGATTTACACTTTGAATACAAAATATATTGGTAATTATTTTTTTAACGTGACCCTCCAAGTTTAAAACATTTTGATTACAAATCCATAATACTCAAAAAATCTTTGTTTGCACATTCCTGCTGCAAATCGTAGGAATTGGGCAAGTTTCTGTTTGTCCGAATGCAGCCGGTCAATTATTTTGGACCATTTTTTATGGTTTCTGTTTTGTTCAATAAAAATGCTTTTTTGTAGGGAAATGTTGACTTTTGAAATTAAAAATGATAAAATGAATTTAATAGAGTTTAAAACCAATTTTTAAGGAGAGTATAAAATGTCATTATTTATTGATATTAAAGATATTAGAAACATAAAAAAAGCATCAATTGAATTGCCTTTTGAAAAAGGAATGTATGCCCTTGTAGGTAACAATGGATGTGGTAAAAGCACACTAATGTTATTACTATCTTTGGTTATAAAAACTTCTTCTGCACATTTATTAACGAGCAAAGATATAACTGATAATTCGTTTGTAAAGATTATTGATGAGGACAAATTTGATGTTTGGAAACCAAACACATCAAAAAAATTATCTACTGGAAAATATAATAAAAACAAATTAATTTCGAGTGTACGTTATCATGGATTTTATGAGGGAAGTATATTTTACGGTAGTAGATTTAATGATTATAATAAAACAACTGCCTTTTTGGACCAAGAATCGTTTGAAGATAAATTAGTAGATGCGGATCCTTTCGTTTCAGAAACGCTGGGATACATTTTACACAACGATAAGAACAAATATAAATCACTTAAGCGAATTAAATCTAAAGAAATTGCGCGTCAAGAGGGATTTATTGGTTTTCCATATTTCAATAAAATAGGAGATAAAGTTATTAGCCAATATCAAATGAGTAGTGGAGAAAGTATGCTTATTTCTCTGATTGATTTTATTAATAATTTGGTTAGAAATGGAAATTATAGAAAATTGCTATTTTTAATTGACGAAGTAGAATTAGCACTTCACCCAGCTGCTATTGATAGACTGCAATTATACTTAAATAAATTGATAAATGATTCAAAAACACAATTGGTAATTTATTTTTCTACACATTCTGCCGAATTAATTCAGCGAATTTCTCCAAAAAATATATACTTAATTGAAAATAATGATGGCATTCTTGATGTTATAAACCCATGCTATCCAAATTATGCCATCAGAAGTTTGTACGTTCCGAATGGGTTTGATTTCATATTATTAGTTGAAGATGAATTAGCTAAAGGAATAGTGGATAAAATAATACGAGAAAATAATCTTGCAGAAAGCAAATTATGCTGTGTTCTTCCTTCTGGTGGATGTACACAAATGCTTAAACTTCATTATGATATGATAACATATAACACCTTAGGAACTGGTAAACGTATTATTAGCATTTATGATGGAGATGTTAAAGATAGCATTTCAAAAAAAGATGAATATAAAAATTTGCCAAAATGTTTTTTACCTATACCTAGTGTAGAAAAATATCTTAAGAAAAAATTATTAGATGATCCAGATCGTGTGTTTATTAAAAAAATTGGTGACAAATATTTTAATCAACGTTCTTTAGATCAAATTATTAAGGACTATTCCACCGATTCAAGAACTAGCAAAAGCAATGATAATGATGGGAAAAATTTTTATGCTGTTATCGTTGCTAACTTAAATAGGATAGGTATCTCTGAAACTGATTTTATAAAATATATTTCTGACGACATTTATAATTATGAAAAGCCAAGTGAATTTGTTAACTCATTAAGGAAATTACTTTCTTAGTATAATTGGACAAAATTAAAGTTTATATATAAACATTAAAAACGTTTATTTTTACAGTACACAAACTTTAGAAATTTTAAATTAACATATTTCCACGTATCTTCCAATGAGAACACCGCATTATACTTATTACCGTTTGAGGAAACGCAGTGTTTAAGCGTGACCCTGCCAGTACGGAGCAGTTCGGAAATCTCGGCAGCGGTATAATTCCTGCCTATACGCTTGTCCGACTTGAAGATAAAGAAGCCGCAGTTTTCCCGCCCCGCGGAGCAGGAAAATCCCTTGCTGTTTTCCACAACAGGCTTTCCGCAGCGAGGACAAGTCCCCACCGTTTTTGTCCTTGAAACCGCTGTGCGGCTGCCATTGCTCTTTTCAAAATCCACAATATCCGTAACATTTTTTATGATTTCCGAAATCAAATTATCTGCGCTGCCGACGCCGTTTTCAATATCGGACAAAGCCTGTTCCCAACGGGCGGTAAGCTCCGCAGACTTAACATTTTCGGGCAAAGAAGCGACAAACTTTCTGCCGTATTCGGTTGAAATAAGCTGTTTCTTTTTGCGCTCAATGTACCCCGCGGCTATAAGTTCCTCAATAATTGCCGCCCTCGTCGCAGGAGTTCCAAGACCTCTATCTTTTACAAATTCGCTCAAAGTCTTGTCGGGAATAAGGCGGTCTATATTCTCCATAACCGCAAGAAGCGAGCTTTCCGTAAACCGCTTCGGTGGATGTGTTTCGCCCTGCTTCACGGAAATATTTTTGGCGGTAAATGTGTCGTTCTCGGAATAATTTATCGTCGTATTTTCCTCCGATTTAAAAGCTACATAACTCCTCCACCCAAGCTGTTCGGGAATTTTCACCGTCAGCTTAAAAATCTCGCCCTCACAAGTAAACTCATATTTTGTTTCGGTATATAAATACGGCTTGTCGAGAGCGCATAGAAAACGGTTAATAACCAACTCCGCAACATTTTTCTCATTTTCGGACAAATCCGTACTGCCGAGCCTTCCGATAAGGTTTGTGGGAATAATAGCGTGGTGGTCGGAAATTTTATTGTTGTCAATAACGCGGCTGTCAATATTCAAACCGTCAGCCAAAAGCCTTGAAATTCTTTCCCCGTCGTAATTTGCAAGGCATTTCACAATGCTCTCAACAAGCGAAATCATATCATCGGAGAGATAATTGCTGTCCGTCCTCGGATATGTAATCAGCTTCTTTTCATACAGCGACTGCGCCGCTTTTAAAGTGTCGGCGGCGGTCATTCCGTAAACGTCATTCGCCTCTCTCTGCAAAGAGGTAAGACTATGGAGCAGGGGACGGTTTTCCTTTTTCCGTTCAGACTTTACGGAATATACTGTAACAGTCTTGCCCTCACATTTTGCACTAACCGTTTCCGCCTGTTCGGATGTTTCAAAAACCTTTTCACACTCTGCGCCGTTTTCAAGAACTACCTTGTAAAAAGGTACTTTCGTAAACGCCGCAATAGCCTCGTCCCGCTTTGCGATAATGTTCAGCACAGGCGTTTTCACACGTCCAACCTTATGACGGTCATCGTTCAAAATACTGTACAAGCGTGACAGCGACATACCGAAAATCCAATCGGCTTTTGCCCTCGCAAATCCCGCCGAGAAAAGGTTATCCTTTTCAGAACCGTCAAGCAGATTAGCCATTCCCTGCCTGATACTTTCGTCCGTCAAAGAAGAAATCCACAGACGTTTTACGGGTTTAGTACAGCCAAAATAATTGTATATGTATCTGAAAATACATTCGCCCTCGCGCCCCGCGTCACAGGCATTTATGACCTCAGTAACGTCATCACAACTTAAAAGTTTTTTCAGCATTTTTATCTGTTCGCCATAACCTTTAAGGGGGAACAGCTTAAACTCCCGCGGGATAATAGGCAGGGTATCAATATCCCATTTTTCAAAGCCGTAATCATTAGGCATACCGATACCGAAAAGGTGTCCGAGAGCATTTGTTACAATGTAACCATTTCCCTGCCAATAAAAAGTATTACCCTCCGAGATTTTTTCCGTCGCACCGATACAGTAAGCAATTGCTGCCGAGACTGACGGCTTTTCTGAAATAATCATTTTATGCAAAGTCATATATTTTTACCTCCAAATTTTCAAAAAATTTACGCGCAAAAAATCTCATCAATAGAGCATTTAAGCTGATGTGTAAGCTCGGCGTAAAAGCCGAAAAAGTCAAAATCCTTGAAGCAGGCAGCTTCCGTTCTGTAAATCGTAATGACCTCCCCCGCGCGGAACGTGACCTTGTAGAACAGACGGATAACATTTTCGTCGCAGTCGTAAACCACCTCGTAGCCCGCGACTCCCGTCTTTTTGCCGATAGGCAGATTTTTGCGGGTAATATGGCACAGCACAATTCCGTTTTCGCAAAGCACGTCGTTATTCTTAACATTTCTCGGCAAAATCCGCTTTTCGTCAATGCCGCAGTTCAGAAAACGGTATCTGCAAATCCTGTCCGCCGCAATATCGAAGTGGGGCAAACGCCTGTCGCAGTATTCAAGCAAGCCGCTGACCATAGCGGCAATGGTGTCCTCATCGGCAGTCTCGCTATCGTCCTGCTCGATACAAAAATCAGTCAGCGCGTAAAGCATTTCGTTCATTTTCATCTGTAATTATCTCCTTTTCATCATTAATTTTTTTATTGTTATCCTCTGGAATTTCCTGCACATTTTCCTCCGTTTTTACGGCAAGAATTTTTTCAAGCTCTCCGTTCAGAGCCGCATTTTTAAGCGCGTCAATATCGTAACCCTGCTCGTTGAGAAGCCTGTAAAACGAGGAAAACTTTTCTTTTTCGAGCCTCTCGGACAACGCTTTCTCCTTGCTTTCAAGGTTTTTGAGAATTGTTTTGTGGTACTCGATAAGATTTTTTGTGCGACCTATACTTTTCCTGCAACCCTCAAGCTCCTCCGCGATTTTTTTCTCCCTGTCGATCATCACCCGCGCCCCTTTCCTTTAAAGTGAGAAATAAGGTAGGCAATAAAAATCACGCCGAGAATGATAATGTCGGAAATATTTATTTTAAATTCAACCTCCGCACTTTCGGGCGAAAAAATATTATTAAAATCAAAAATTCCCGCAATGCAGTTTATCGCAATAATCAAAATACACATAATAATTATCGCCAAAAACGCCTTATCATTTTTCGGCTTATCCCTCGTTTCTCTGCCCTCAAAATTACGCTCCTTCAGCCTTTTGAAATAATCAAAAATTTTCATCAACTCCGTTCATAGACTTGATTTGCGCGAGATACATCTCGTACAGATCCTTTTCCTCGTCGGTAAAATCATACTCTGAAATCACATCATCAACAGTATAATTTGTGACCTCCCCGTACAGCCATTGGTGCTGAACGTCGCAGTAATATTTCGTACTTTTAACGGTGTACTCATAAGGCGTACCCTCGTTGTAAATCGTAACCTCAGTCTTGCATTTACAGTACGGATAGTGACAATTCCCATACTCATAGCGGTATTCAAAATCGTAAAATTTTTCAATTACCTCCGCAATTTCATCATCGGTAAATTCAAATTTTATCTCCTGTTCCTCATCGCCGCCGTCCTCCTGCAAGTCCCGATAGCGAATTACTGCAAGTATGGCAAGCACAGAATTTTCGTCAATATCCGCAATATCTTTGTTGCCGTACTGATTTAATTCCGTAATTTCGTCATAGGGAGGATACTGCCGCTTGTCGCAGACAAATCCCTCCACAATATCGTCAATTTCCGACTGCTTTTCCTCGACGTACTCAATTATGGAAGTTGAATAATCGTCAAGAATTTTATCGGTATCCTTGCTTTCGTCCTCGGAAATTAACCAACTGAAAAGACTTGTAATCGCAGCGGAAACAAGTGTAACCAGTCCGTTTATGAGCAGTACCAACATAAGAATAATTGCCAACGCGAGCAGGATAATTATTCCGACTTTTGAAGTCAGAGCCTTGCGTACAACGGTAAAAAACTTGACCGCAGCGTCCTTTGTCCGCTTTGCATTTTTCTTAATACGCTTCATTTGCACACGAGTATCGCGCGGCATATTTTTTACTGCAACGGCAGCTTTGGCGGTAGTCCGCGCCGTGTTCAGAACAGCCTTGCGAGCATTGTCAATATACCGAATTTCCGTGATACCCTGCTTTACAGTTTCCGTACCCGTATCGGTAATTTTGGACTTGTCGATTTTGGTTTTCAGAAGCTGATTTCCCGCGTCGGACGCGACATTTCTAACGCCGCGTCCCACCGCAGTAAAAATTTTTCCGACGTCCTTTTTTGTACCGACCTTAACGCCGTTTTTAACCATAGAACAGACGGAATTTATCCCACTTGCGGCAACAGACACCGTATTTTTAAAGGTTTCTCCTGCCCGAATAACGGTATCTGCCGAGGAACGAATTACATCAACACTTCCCGAAAGCAAATTATCATCATCGCTTTTGGCAACGGTATACCGCTTATTTTTCAGCCGCATTTGCTTTATCCGCATATTTCGCAGAATTGCATTTTTGCGAAAAATTTTGTCGGCGGACTGAATTTTTTCCTCCAGATTTTCCGAAGCGGCAATAACGGTTTTCACATCTTCCGAGTAAGAAATTTTTGCGGACTTGATGTAATCCGAATTTCTTTGCGTATGAATAAAATCATTATCCACCGAAGTCCGCAGAACGCTTTCGGTACGGACT
>Ga0209064_1003514_pt1 | contig 13585 bp, 10 predicted proteins | sample Inofromicrocosms_FD_187498 | JGI IMG/M metagenome (GOLD analysis project Ga0209064, IMG submission 187498) | Mouse cecum microbial communities from Vienna, Austria - Inoculum for glucosamine and mucus D2O microcosms (SPAdes) (version 2) | ecosystem: Host-associated > Mammals > Digestive system >... | reverse complement strand
GGGATACGGCGGGGAGCTGCCCTTTAACGACAAGGCAGATCCGGAAAGGATCCGCCAGGAATTTGGCATAAGCAAGGCGGCCTTCAAGCGCGGGGTCGGAAGACTTTTGAAGGAAAGAAAAATAGAGATTCTGGATCAGGGGATCCGGATGAAATGAAATATGCGGACAGGCGCCTGATTTTCAGGCGCCTGTCCGCATTGTTGGGGAGGTTACAGCACCTTATTGCTTTTTGCGGGCCGGAAGGTCAGAATGTACTTCATGGGGCACATTCTGGCGGAATATCTTTGGCGTTGTACCCATAATGCGCTTAAACAGTCGCGCAAAATAATAGATATCTGGAATACCGCACTTCTGGACAATGGATTTAATGGGCAGATTCGTGTATAACAATATCCAAAAATAATACAAAGAATCCAAAAAATTCTCTCTATAAATGAATAATGTAGAAAAATATAATGAAAAATAATACAAAGCAATGTAGAAAAACAGAAGGGTTTTTATATGAAATGCCCAAATATAACTGGATATATACATTGCGGAAATAAGGAGGAACAATATGCGGAATATTGTCAATTTGAACAGGGACTGGAGATTTATACAGGAGGACGCGGGACTGCCGGAGGAGTTTCCGTTGCGCTGGAAGCAGATTGATCTGCCGCACACATGGAATGCGGTGGACGGCCATGACGGGAACGGGAGTTATGCCCGCGGCAGATTCTGGTATGCAAAGAGCTTCCGGAAGCCTGTCCAGCCGCTGGAGGGAGGAAGGGTCTATGTAGAGATCCCGGCGGCGGGGCAGCAGGCCGAGGTCTTTGTAAACGGAACCAGCGTGATCTATCATGAAGGCGGATATTCCACATTCCGCGCGGATATTACGGATCTGTGCAGAGAGGATGAGGACAATCTTCTGGTGATCGCATGCAGCAATGAAAATAAAAGCAGTGTATATCCCCAGTCAGCAGACTTTACATTTTACGGCGGGCTTTACAGGGGCGTGAACCTGATCAGTGTGCCGAAGACACACTTTGAGCTGGAATACTACGGAGGGCCGGGTATCCAGATCACGCCAAAGCCGTGTGAGGACGGCGGAGCAGTGTTTGAGATGGAGTCCTGGATAGCAGGCGGGGATGAAAATTTTACCGTGATGTATTCCGTCCTGGACGCCCGGGGAAAGGAAGTGGCTGCGGGAGTCCGGCCGGCGGATGATACGAAGCTTACGCTGTATGTTCCCGAAGCTCATCTGTGGGAGATCGACGATCCCTACCTGTATACGGTGACAGCTACTTTGCAGCGGCGCAATGAAGCATATGACGAGATCTCTGCAAGAGTGGGCGTGAGAAGCTTTTCCTGTGATCCGGAGAAGGGATTTATCATCAACGGAAAAGAGATACCATTACGCGGTGTGAGCCGCCATCAGGACCAGCTTTATAAAGGAAACGCGCTGACCAGGGAAGACCATTATGAGGATGCCAGGCTTATCAAAGAGCTGGGCGCGAATACCATCCGGCTTGCGCATTATCAGCATTCTCAGGACTTTTACGATGCCTGTGATGAGATGGGATTTGTCGTATGGGCGGAGATCCCGTTTATCAGTGTGATGAATCCGGACCCGGACGCGCATCAGAACTGCATCAGCCAGATGAAGGAGCTGATCATCCAGAATTACAACCATCCGTCGATCTGCTTTTGGGGAATTTCCAATGAGATCCTGATCGGCGGGATCTCGGATCAGCTGGTAGAGAACCATAAAGAATTGCATGCATTATGCAAGGAACTGGATCCCACCCGCCTGACTACGATCGCGCATGTGACTATGACCCCTGTGGACAGCCCGATACATGATATTACCGATGTAGAGAGCTATAACCACTACTTCGGCTGGTACGGCGGAAGGATGGAGGATAACGGCCCCTGGATGGATCATTTCCATGAAGTACATCCGAAGATCTGTCTTGGCCTGTCCGAATACGGCTGTGAAGGGATCATTACCTATCACGGCCCGAATCCGGCCTGCAAGGATTACAGTGAGGAATACCAGGCATTGTACCATGAGCATATGGCGAAGATGCTGGACGAGCGTCCCTGGATCTGGTCCAGCCATGTGTGGAATATGTTCGACTTCGGCTGCGCGGCGCGTGACGAGGGCGGTGTGGCAGGACGGAACAACAAAGGCCTGATGACCATGGACCGGAAGACGAAAAAGGACAGCTATTATATCTACCAGGCATATTGGAGCAAGGAGCCTGTGCTTCATCTCTGCGGCAGGCGTTACGCGCAGAGGGCCGGAGACACGACGGAGATCCGGGTGTACTCCAACCAGCCCTCAGTGGCCTTGTATCTGAACGGGAAGCTTTTGGAAGAGAAATCTGCGGACAAGGTATTTGTATTCCGGGCAGCCCTGGAAGAGGGACAGAATACCGTGACAGCGGTCTCCGGAGACTTAAAGGACAGTATGACGCTGGAAAAGGTAGAGAAGGAGCCGGCAATCTATGTGCTTCCGGAAGTCAATGAGAGAGCGGAAGGCGTGGCGAACTGGTTTAAGCTGGCCGGCGATCTGGATTTGAAAGCGCCTATGGAATTTCCGGAAGGAAAGTACAGCATCAAGGATACGATGGAAGAGATAGCCAAATGTCCGGAGGCCTTTGCAATTGTGGAGGAGGCCGTAAAGCTGGCTATGAATATGAAGGTGACTCCCGGTGAGGGAATGTGGGACATGTTCAAATCCTTGAGCCTGGAAAAGGTTGGAGAAATGGCGGGCTCCATGATGCCGGAGGGGTTTGTGGAAAGTCTGAACGGCAAGCTGACCAGATTCGATAAAGTCTGATTCTGGCGGCAAAAAAGGGGAAGCTTCAATTTGGTCCGTGAACGTATCCCGGTAGAGGCAAATAACCAAAAGCTGGAAGTGGGGAAACTGATCAAGAGCCTTGTAACAAACCGCACGCTGCTCGGTATTATCGCGGCGGCAATCCTGCTCCTGCTGTTCATCTATCCGCTGAACAAAAAGCGAGTGGAAGAGAACTGTGCGGAGCTTGCGGCAAGGCGTGGATAGCGCGGTAATTTCATGTGATAGAAAAGCGGCCATCGGATGCGGCCTCTCGTTTGCGCCGGTCAGGCAATGCTGAATATGGGAATATCCTAAGTGCGAAAGCTGGGATGATAAAAAATAGAAAGAAAGCCGGGGCTGCCTGAAAAGCTGACCTGGCTTTCTTTTGCCATGTACTGCCTGAGATTTTAAGCGGCTACTGTGCTTCCCTGGACGGTATCACAAAAATAAACAGCAGGGAGCTGATGAGGAGCATGTAGGGATAGAGCAGGTTCGGGATGATATCAAAGGCCGACACCTCAAAACCAAGCTCCGTTGCCGCCGAGATCGCTACCAGCATCTGCGCGCCGTAGGGGATCACCCCCTGAAAGACGCAGGAAAAGGTATCCAGGATCGAAGCGGTCTTCTGCGGGGAAATTTCATATTCTTCCGCCATTTCCTTTGCGATCGGATTGGCCATGACGATGGCAACCGTATTGTTGGCAGTAGCAATATCCATGGCGCCGACCAGAAGGCCGATCCCAAGCTGTCCTCCTTTTTTTCCCTTGAAGATCTGCTTGATAAATGCCAGCAGCGCGGCAAAGCCGCCGTATTCGTGGATCAGTGCGCAGATGGCGGATACCAGGATGGCCACCATGGTCGTCTCAAACATGCCGGACGCGCCGGAACCCATATTGCCGAGCAGCTCCGTCGCCTGTGTCGCTCCGGTCACAAGCATGATAAAGGAACCGGAGACGATGCCGATGAGCAGGACAATGAATACATTGATCCCAAGGATCCCGCCGAACAGAACAAGCACATAGGGGATGATCTGGATCAGGTTGTATTCTTTTACGATGGCATCCCCCACTTCAGCATTCAGTGTCTTTAAGAAAAAGATGACCAGTGTCACAAGCGCCGCCGGCAGAGCGATCCCGAAGTTCTGCCGGAACTTGTCCTTCATTTGGCAGCCCTGTCCGTTGCATGCCGCAATGGTGGTATCGGAGATAAACGAAAGGTTGTCTCCGAACATGGCTCCGCTCATGACAGCGCCGATACAGAGCGCGGTTCCGAATCCGGAGCCGCTTGCCACGGATACCGCAATGGGGGTGATCAACGTGATCGTGCCCACAGAGGTTCCCATTGCGAGGGATACGAAGCAGCTTACCACGAAAAGTACCAGAACGGAGAACCGTGCCGGGATGATGGAGAGCAGGAAATAAGCCACACTTTCTGCGCTGCTTCGACCCACCACGCCTACAAAGATACCGGCAGTCAGAAAGATCAGGATCATGGTCATGATGTTCTTGTCCCCCACGCCCTTTGCCATGACCTCCAGCTTGTCGTCAAATTTTAACTCCGGATTCTGGATACAGGCCACCAGAAGCGCAGTCAGAAACGATACCACGATCGGGATATTGTAGAATCCCATGGGGATTTTTAAAACATACTCAAATAAAATCCCCAATCCCAGATACAGTACGAGAAACACTCCGATTGGCAGCAGTGCCTTTCCATTTCTTTTTTGCATAATCATTCCTCCAAGATTTGATAATGTACAATGATTGTATCATTATTTGAAGAAAATCTCCACCAGAAAAAAAGAAAGTCATTTAATACATCATTTTCGGCGATCAGGTAAACTGCATTTACATTTTTTCTTTATGTGCTAAAATTATGATTGTAATTTTAAGGAAAGCGTCCGGAAGAAGGAGGGGAAGAGGATGTTCAGAGCTGCGGTCTGCGACGACGATCCATGCGTGAGGGAGGAAGTCAGCCGTATTATAAAGGAATGGAAACCGGAGGTCTGGGTGGACTGCTTTGAGTCCGGCGAAAGCCTGACAGAGGAATATGCACATTACCATGCTGTCTTTCTGGATATTGATATGGAAGGGATGAACGGCATCGAGACAGGAAAATGGATCCGCGGGCGGGATAAGGAGACGAAGATCGTGTATCTCACCGCATATCAGGATTATGTGTCCGGGGCATTCGGTGTCCATGCCTTCCAGTATCTTTTGAAGCCGGTGAAGGAGACTGAGATCCGCAAGGTACTGGAGGAAATCTTTTCTTATATGCATACGCCGGGAGAGAAGCCGATGCTGGATTTCCAGACTGTGAACGGCCTTTTGTGCCTCCCGACAGAGGAGATCTATTATTTTGAATACGTGAACCGCAGGGTAGAGATTGTGACATCGGATGGTGTGTACGCCATGACGGAAAAAATAGGAAAGGTGGCAAAACGGATGGAGAGCTATGGATTTTCCATGCCTCATCAGAGCTTTGCGGTGAATATGCAGCATGTACGGAATGTTCTGTCAGGCAGGATCCTTCTGGACAACGGCATGGAGATCCCGCTGGCGCAGAAGCGGCAGAAAGCATGGAAGCAGGAGCTGATCGCATATCTTTCGGAAAGAATGGGAGGAACGCCATGACAAGTGTGATTCAAATAATTTTCGTTTTACTTGATCTGGTATCATTGGTTGTCTGCGCCTGGTTGCTGGTTCGTTCCATACCCTCTGACCGGGAGGAAAGCCGCTGGAAAAAGGCCATCGGCTGGATCGGTTATGCCTCTGCCACGATCTTGCTTCCTGCGCTCTGGCAGGATGATAAGCTGACCATCGGAGTGCTGTGCATTTACTATGTTGTGATGGCAAGGCTGCTGTATTTTCGGAGCAGGCAGGGGATCGTCTATCAGATCATCTTCTGCGTGATCTTACTGGCTACTGAGCTTACAGCCAGCTTTGCGGCACGCTATCTTTGGCTGGTGATGCGCCTGGAGGGGATCGTAGTATACAGCGTCCTGATCGTGTCCCGGGTATTTCTGCTTTTTGTGGGAACTTTCATATTGCGAGAGATCATACGCAGAAGACTGGCGGATGTACAGTATATCAAGATCCGCGGGATGGTCATCGTCCCTGTGGCCAGTATGGCGCTTTTGTTCCTGTATCTGGTGGCAAGCGATATTTTTCTTGTCAGGTACGGATATTACTGGATCGTGATCTATACCGTGCTTTTGCTGGTCATTAACCTGTACTGCATCTATTTCTGGTATGACGTGGCAAAGAGCGGGGAATTGAAGCATCGGCTTTTGATGATGCAGCAGCAGAGGGAACTGACACTGCAGTATTATGAAGAACTGGAGGAGAATTATAACCGTTCCAGGAAGATCATCCATGACATCCGGAACCATCTGCATGTGATTGAGCAGAGCAGCAGGATAGAGGACAGAGCTTATATTGAGGATGTCCATGCAATGCTGAATTCTATGGGAATGAAATTTTACACGGAAAACAGGATGCTCAATATCGTATTGAATGATAAGCTGAAGGCCTTTGCCCAGGATCAGGTGCAGTGCAATCTGGGCGGCGTGGGTCTGGATTTTATTACTGATCTGGACATCACCACGATCTTTGCGAATCTGCTGGATAATGCGGTGGAGGAGGGGAAAGGGAAAGCGGATTTCTGGATCCGGATCCGTGGGGAGCAGATTCAGGATTTTATCCTCATTAAAATAGAAAATCCTTATGTGGAATGTCCGTCAAACGGGAAATCCACCAAGCCGGGGCATGAAGGGCTGGGACTGCAGAATGTCCGGCAGGCATTGGAAAAATACCAGGGGGATATGGAGATACGGAAGGAAGAAGGGATTTTTTCGGTGACACTGCTGTTTGCGGTGCAGAAAGAGTAGTGCATTGCTGTTTATAACCGGGCAGACATCGCCAACTGCTTCGGAATGCGGCGATGTATGGATAGCTGTATTTTAGTTTAAACGGGGAGGTCAAAACTCAATGAGCGGTATCATAGAAAGAATAATGGATCTGGCAGGACTGCTGGAACGGATCGCAGGAATGCTGACAGGTCTGTCTATGGTGGTATGTCTGCTGACAGGCTGCCAGTCTTTAGGCACAGAGCTGCCGGAATCCTTTGACGAAGAACGGATGGAGGAGGAAGCGTTGCGCGCCATTGACTGCTTTAACGAGAAGGATTACCAGAGCGTTCTGGATATGGGCTGTACGGAATTTCAGGAGTTTCTGACGGCAGAGGAATTTGCGGAGCAATGCGATCCGATCCTGGATAAGCGGGGAAAGTTCCGGGAGATCATCAAGACCGTATCTATGGGCTGTAAAAACGAGGAGGGGGAAGTGGAATATGGAGGGCTTATACTGGTTGCGGATTATGAGGATGGAAGGATCTGCTTTCATATTACGATCAATGAAAATATGGAATTGATGGAATTTTTAGTCCAATAGAAGAGGAGGAAAATGAGAATGAAATTATCACAGATTCAAAAGAAGCAATTGGGGATTTACGTGATCATAGCGTATGGTATCACATTTTTGATGGGACTGCCGATGGGACTTGGTTACAATCATGGTGTGGATGTCAGTGTATTTCCCAATGCGCAGATGATGTATCCGGCAGCAGGGGTCATGCTGGCCTATCTGATAACGGAAAAAGGAAAAGCGGAGCTGCCGAAACGGTTTTTTATTACATATCTCGCAGTTGCGGTACTGATACTGGCCAGTGCTGTTGGTAGTGTGTTCCTGCCGGATATCGCCTGGCTGGGAGTCTGCAATCTGATCATGATCGGCGGAAGTGTACTGGCGTGGATCATGCTGCTTACGGAAAAGAAGGAAAAGCGGATCGCTTATGGCTTGAAGGGGAAGGACATAAAAGCATCTGTATTCTGTGTACTGTTGTTCATAGGTCTGTACTTGCTTCGGGCGATTCTTTCCTATGCGGTATCCGGGCAGATATCCGCGGTGGGAGAGATCGCGGGGAATCCCATGACCTGGATTATGGCAGGATCTCTGATCATCAATTTCTTCCTGGTATTTATCGCGTTTTTCGGGGAGGAATATGGATGGCGGTATTATCTGCAGCCGCTGCTGCAGTCCCGCTTTGGAAAGCGATGGGGCGTGCTCCTTCTGGGCGTGGTTTGGGGGCTTTGGCATCTGCCGGTGAACTTCTTCTACTACAGCCCGGGAACCGGTCTGATCAGTGCGGTGGGACAGCAGATCACCTGTATTACGCTGGGGATTTTTTTCGCCTACGCCTATATGAAAACGGAAAATATCTGGGTGACGGTGGTTCTGCATTTCCTGAATAATAACCTGGTGCCGATCATAACCGGGACGTACAGCGCAGACATCATCCAGGGACAGACCATGAACTGGGCGGATCTGATACCGCTGCTTGTGGTGAATGGGATTTTATTCGGCGGCTTTCTGGCGGCGAAGGAATTCCGGAAGTGAAATTTGTCCAACCGCACAGCTGGGAATTTGTTTGCTTCGCAGATTTACAGATACATATGCAATTTGAAGAGAAATAGAAAACGCATAATTAATTTCTTTGCATTTTCTTCTCACATTTGGCACATAATACTTCTCATGAAGGTGAGGAGGAATCAGAATATGTATCAATATTTACCAATACGTGATGTTTACGCCAGAGAAATTCTGGATTCGCGGGGGAATCCGACGATTGAGGTGGAAGTACTTGCGGGAGAAAGCGTGGTAGGACGCGCGTCGGTCCCGTCCGGTGCTTCCACGGGAAAATACGAAGCAGTGGAGCTGCGGGACAAAGAAGTGCGCTACGGCGGCAAGGGTGTCCAGCGTGCCGTGGAGCATGTCAACGACCAGCTTGCGGGTGCGGTGATCGGGATCAATGTATTTGACCAGACGGAGATCGACCGGACGTTGATCAAGACAGACGGCAGCACAAACAAATCGAATCTGGGGGCAAATGCTCTTCTCGGCGTATCTCTGGCAGCAGCCCACGCGGCAGCAAGAGCGCTGCGCATTCCTTTATACAAATACCTGGGCGGTGTCAATGCGAAAAAACTTCCTGTACCTATGATGAATATTTTAAACGGAGGCGCTCATGCGGACAATACACTGGATATCCAGGAATTTATGATCATGCCCGTGGGCGCGGAAAATTTTAAGGAGGGCCTGCGGATGTGCGCGGAGATCTACCAGTCTCTGAAATCCCTTCTGAAGGATAAAGGATTGAGCACCGCGGTCGGCGACGAGGGCGGCTTCGCGCCGGATCTGCCGGATACCAGAGCCGCACTGAACTGTCTGAGGGAAGCGGTGGAAAAAGCCGGATACCGGATGGGAAGAGATCAGGACATTGCGATTGCGATGGATGTGGCATCCTCCGAATTATATAACCGGGATTATAAAAAATACGAATTCCCAGGAGAAAGCCGGATGCGCGGGCAGAAGGTGGTGCGCTCGGCGGAGGAGCTGATAGACTATTATGCGGAGCTGACGAGAGAATTTCCCATCTGTTCCATTGAAGACCCGCTGGATGAAGAGGACTGGGAAGGCTGGGAAAAGCTGACAGCACGCCTGGGAAAGGAAATCCAGCTAGTGGGTGACGACCTGTTTGTGACCAATGTGGAACGGCTGAAAAAAGGGATTGAAAAAAAGGCCGCAAATGCCATCCTGGTAAAGGTGAACCAGATCGGGACGCTGACCGAAGCGATCGAGGCCATCCAGCTTGCGCAAAAATCCGGCTATAACGCGATCGTGTCCCACCGCTCCGGTGAGACCGAGGATACCACCATTGCAGATATCGCGGTGGCATTCAATACCGGACAGATCAAGACCGGGGCGCCCTGCCGGACAGAGCGGGTGGCCAAGTATAACCGGCTGCTGCGGATCGAAGAGCAGATTGAGAAGTAAGGAACTGAAAAAAGAAGCCATGCATAAAATCGGCCGGGAGTCAGTTCTGCAGATACAGATATAGATAAGAGCTGTCGGAAAATGACTGTATACCTGCTGTCTATTGCCGGGATTTACAAAATCTCGCAGCAATAGGCGGCGGGCAAACAGCGTGTTTCGACAGCTCTTTTTTACATGTGGAAATTGTTGTTACATGTCACACCCCGACCAATCACCACGCTGATTGGTCGGGAGGATGCACATAAAAGCTGCTATTCAGGCCGTCCATTGCCGTAGGCAATTTTAAATGACGGCCTGAGTTACAGGGCACGCCTGGTCAAGGTGTGACCTGTAACAAATTGTTTTCTATTACGCTGTTACGGCGATCTTATAATTGAAAGCCCGCAGATCATATGATAAAATGGATTCTATGAGAATACATGGCAGATAAAAATCACATGACATTGGTACTGCGCCATGTGATACAAAAGGAGCTAAAGAGATGAACCTTACGGAATTTATGAAGAAAGTGGATCAGATATCCGGGAGTATGCCGGCAGAGAATATTTCCGCATTCCTGCACGATTATGCGCGCGGTATCCCGGAGTACAAAAGGGATGAATTTCTCGAACGGCTGTCCTTTTTCAAAGGGGAGAATGTGAATCCGGATTATGCAGAGAAGCAGGATAACCTGAACAAAGAGCAATTAAAGCAGGAAGTGAAAAAGATCCGGAAGCAGCTGGAGATGATCGACAGCGGTGAGCTGATGCTGATCGAAGTGCTGAATGAACAGTACAATGAATGGTATGACAGCTCCGACGAAGAATATTTTTATAAGGATCCGGACTATATTGGGGAGGCGATCCAGAAAGCCTGCGGCCTTTTGCATGCCTGTGTGGACAGCGAGCTGTATGAGGAGGGGTATGGGTTGGCGGACCTTCTGCTGCTGATGCATGTAGAAGTGAACGGAGAGTTCGGCGGGGAAGACTTCAAGCTGCGGGATCTGGAATATCACAGCATCATTACGCTGGATTATGAAAAATTTGTCTTAGAAGCGCTGCTGGCCGCCTACTGGGGAAACGCGCCGGAGGAGAGGCCCAACGAGCTCTATTGGATGCTGGTCAATGCCGCTTCGAGGGAAGTGACTCTGGAAAAGCTGATGCAGCAGAGCAAAAAGGAGCTGGACCAGTTCCAGGAATTTTTGAAATTATGGATTGACTATCTGGGACAGAGGGGGGACCGGGTGGCAGAGCGGTTCCTGGAGGAAGCGGTTTCCCTGGCGGATGATCCGGGAGCGCTGCTGTGCGCAGCCAGAAAATATACGGATCTGCATCCGGGCTTATACGTGCAGGCTCTGGAAAAATATAAAGCGGCCGGACAGCCGGAGGAAGGGCTGACGATCGGAAAAGAGGCTTTGGAGCGGATCCGGCCCTGCTATCAGATCCGGAGCAGAGCGGCGCTTTTGACAGCAGAAGCCGCCCTGACGCAAAATGACCGGGAGAGTGCGGAGCAATGCTGGCTTGAGGCATTTCGTTCGGACAGCAGCATCGAAAATTATCTGCGGCTGGTCCTGGAATGCGAGGAGGCCGATCGTTACAGGAACGAGGCGGAACAGATCTATACAAAGCTGCTTTCCAACCCGGCAAAAATAAAGGACGGGCAGTACCAGTCCGGGGAGAGAAAGGAGAACCGGCCGGAACGAAGGACCTGCGGTTCCCTGCTGTTTTTTGACGGGAAATTCCGGCAGGTGATCGAAACATGTATGGATGATAAATATGCGCTGGGATGGACGGGGACATTCATGAAGGAAGGCATGGCGCTGTTCTTCCTGTACCTCTATGACGGAGAGGAGCTGCCGGAGGGCTGCAGGGAAATGCTCCGCAAATATGTTTCATCCGTGGAATTCAGGGCGGAAGCATATCTGAATGGCACAGGACGCGGCACAAAAGAGGACGATCAGACATTTTTCTGGGAGCGCTTCCGGAAATGGCGGACGAATATCCATGCTTCGGAGGAGGAGATTGAAGCCATCCTGGAGCGGCTGGAAAAATGGACCCAGATGCGGGTGGAAGGGATCATGGAGAAGAGTCACAGGAACTATTACGGCGAATGCGCGGCTTTTGCGGCCGCATTGGGGGAAGTCCGGGAGTCCAGGGGCGAGCTGTGGGCAAAGGCAAAGGTCATGGAAGAATATCGGAGCCAATATTCCAGACGGACCGCATTTCACCAGGAGCTTCGGGCATACGGGATGGCAGATACCAGAAAAAGCAGATGAAGTTCTGCTGCGGATGAAAAAAGGAAAGGGATATCCTATGAGCAAAAGGAAAAAACCCAAAATGGAGTTTCGGTACTATAAGATGCCGGAAGGGAGCCCGATTCTGGCCTTGCTGGGCGAGAAGTGGCTGCAGTCCTATGGCCGGGATGTAGATTTTCTACATTTTCATAATTTTCTGGAGATTGGGTACTGCTACGGCGGGCAGGGAGATATGGTGCTTGGGGAGCAGAACCTGAGATTTAAGGCCAGCCAGTTTACCGTGATACCGAAGAATTATCCCCATACGACCAACAGTGACCCGGGCACGTTCAGCCAGTGGGAGTATCTGTTTGTGGATGTGGAAGGTTTCCTGCGGGAACACAATGGGGGGGGCACCCCCATGAGAACAGAACGTATGATCCAGAAGATCAATTCCCGTGCCTTTCTTGTAAACGTAAAAGAATTTCCTGGGATTGCAAAGCTGATTCGACAGCTCCTGGAGATTATGCGGGAGACAAAGGAGTACTATCTGGAAGAGGCAAAAGGGATCCTGACTGCGCTTCTGATCAACATTGCCCGGGAAAACCATATCGAAGAACCGGAATATGAGGAAAATGAGGAATTGGAGGGGAATGTGACAATTCCCATCTCGCGTGCCCTGGATTACATCACCCTCCACTATATGGAGCCGCTTAAGATAGGAGAGCTGGCGGACTGGAGCCATATGAGCGAGACGCATTTCCGGAGGATTTTTTCTGCGTATATGAAAATGAGTCCTCTGGAATATATCAATCTGGTACGTGTGCGGACGGCCTGCGAGTATTTGAAAAAAACAGACGTTCCGGTATCCGATATCGCGCATAAATGCGGTTTTAACACCCTGTCCACGTTTAACCGGAATTTTAAGCAGATCATGGGCTACGCGCCCTATGAATGGCGGAAGCGCCCGGAAAATTTCGAGCAGCAGCTTTTGAAGTTCCAGATTCATTCGGAGGCTGGCTGGTAAAGCTGACAGATCAGTCTGTATCGGAGGAGATTGCGGAATATGAAAAAAATAGAAAAGGGGCCGTCGGGTTAGTTCCCGGCAGCCCCTTTTTCAGGACTCCTGATTTATAGTTGTCTTAAAGCAGCGTTTTCCGGAAGAAAGGACCACTTCCTATCGGTCAGATTCCCCGGAACCGGAAGGTAAAGGTCATCTTTTTGCTGATATCCAGCAGATATTCCGGAAGCGGACGCGCTCCCCAGCTGTCGTCCCCGGCAATACCGATCTGCTGCATGGCTGCCCGGACGACGGTGTAGTGCGCCTCCGGCAGCTCGTAGGGATGCCGCGCGTTTTCCATCTCATGGGGCGTCCAGGGAAGTGCGGAGAAGCTCATGGAATCTCCCTCGAACATGAGTCCGCGGCCCCGCCTGTCGGTCACCTTCGCCCAGCGGACGCCGACCTTGTTTCCACATTCCTGGGGAACCATGTAGCGGGCTACATTGTCCATCACTTGATTCCTGTAGATCCCCAGCTTCGCGCCTTCGCAGCGGTCCGTGTAGGTCTCGGCAGGACCCATTCCATACCATTCCACATGGTCATAGTCGGCATTCATTTTCAGAATCATGCCGAATTCCGGCATATCGCCCAGCTC
>Ga0209064_1003510_pt1 | contig 13599 bp, 7 predicted proteins | sample Inofromicrocosms_FD_187498 | JGI IMG/M metagenome (GOLD analysis project Ga0209064, IMG submission 187498) | Mouse cecum microbial communities from Vienna, Austria - Inoculum for glucosamine and mucus D2O microcosms (SPAdes) (version 2) | ecosystem: Host-associated > Mammals > Digestive system >... | reverse complement strand
CCAGCAATTACATTCAAACGTCCCTTACTCGAATCCAGAAGGTTTAAGTGCTTCAATAAGCTGATTGATTTTCCAGTATCTGTAAATGGTACGTCTACAGAAATATAACTGGTTCCTTTTATGTGTTCTATTAATATTTCACCATTTGCCTCGAGTTGAATTCCTATATCATTTTTATATCGATTCAAGCTATTTACGGTTTCTCCTGATTTTAGCTTTACAGGGAAACGGGTAAAACGAGCAGCTTCCTGAACCATATTTACGTCGATTGCTTCCGCCCGAATCCCATAGTCCTTAAATACTCTATTCAGTTTAGCGCATTTCTCTTCAATCTTTTCCCGTTTCACCAGATCAGACTCATATTCTTCTGCCTCTGGCGCCTTATGCACAGTCATATTAGATATACTTGGTTCTTGAGAAAATTCCTTATGGTGATTCGACTCGGTTCCGTCCACATTCTTTGCATCAGGCTTTTTAGACGCTCCTGTTTCCTCATACAAAGCATATATATCTCCTTCTTTTCCACCGATACTTGTCGGAATATCATTAGAAAATCCCTTCTCAATAATTGACGCAAATGCTACATCTGCCAGAATACTCTGTATCTCATCGCTTCCGATAGTAGTTAACCTATAATGATTTCCTTCAAACCCCTCGTCACCTTCATACTCGACAATAGAGCTTGCAAAATTTTCAAAATCAACGAAAGCAATATTCTTTTTGATGCAAACCTTAAACTCTCCAGCAAATAATGAATTCAGTTCATCACAATATTTAAGCTTTTTTGTAGCCTCAATACTGGCATGGAACAAGCATCCGAAAACCTGTTCTCTCAGAATTTCTCTACGTGAAACAGTAGTGATTCTTTCTGTTGCACCAAACATTTCAGAAATCAGCTTTTCAAGAACAGTAACCTGCTGAACAGCGTGTCCAGAAATCTTGTTTCTCTTGATCTCAAACGCATTGGCATTATTTGAATAAGTCTTTACCTCAACAATATCCACTATGGCCGTTCGATCGTCATGAAGATTAATGGCAACCAGATCTGGAAGTTCACCTTCTTCACGATCCGAAAGCCATTCTTGAGCCAATTGCGTATCTAAGCCAACTAGAATGGCATCAGGATTTTCGCGTTTAAAATGTATCGAAGCAATGGCTGTCCCCAAACTTCCTTTTCCATGCTTCTCATCAAATATTTTATTAGAAGTATGCGAAACAATACTAAGAAGGCCATCATCATTAATGTTTCGAATCGCTTCGATAACACCCTTTATTCCAGAATCTCTTGGGATAAAATTTCCAAGCTGTTTTACCAGGGTGTCGTATCCCATCATAAATTTATTACAATTAGCTGAATAGATCCCAACAGAGCGATAATCATTCTCCCTATAGAAAAGCTTTTCACTTGCTGCTCTCAATGAAATATCCCAACTTTTCAAGCTCTGATCCAAAATAACAAGCCAATCACACTGCTTAAGCAGATTATCATAGGTATCTCGTTTCAACGGTGTCCTAAAAAACGTGCTTGTATGGCTGAAAGTAGACGGATGTTCATTCAGCTTTTCAATAATGCTGGAATAAATAGTAAATATCCCGCCTTCACTTGCCGGTCTTATTTCGACCTCTTCATTAAGCGGATTATATTTATAAATTTTCGGCACACACAAAGGATGTATATGAATCTGCCGACTATTTTGAGCCGTTTCAATTTTTACCTCATTAGGATCAAATACAACAATCATATGCTGCTCTGTGGATATTTCAGAGAGAATTTGGTTATAGGAGCGCCTCTTATTGATTATCTTAAGCCTAAATTTAAGTGACCGTTTTCCCTTATATTTTCCAAGCATCCCCTCATTCATAGAATCATCATCAATCTCAATCCAATTTCCCGGAACCTCTTTTGTCCTAAAAACCGTTACTTCGATACCACTGATATTGAATTCCTTGTCAGTATCCAATGCCTTAAGCATTGATACAATTACTTCTATTGAAGGCGGATCAATAAAACACAAGCGAAGCATCATACCCGCATGCGGATACAAACAAATATAACGTACAATTGCCTGCTTTAGAGTATCTATTCCGCTTTCGCTCTGATTAACCTGCGGAACATTGGAATAAACCGGAAGCAAGCCAATTCTTCCCGCTAATGGCAAGAATGTAGCTACCTGCTCCGTTACTGTAACCGGTAAAAGCATAACAGTCAATGGATCAGGAATGTCTTCAGCCTTTCTAATAATAAATGCTTTATCATCCTCTGAAAGGCATCCGTCTTCTATAGAGCTTACACCCTTGCTTGAAAGAATTTCCTTTGCAAGCTCCACGTATTTCCATAAATACAGAGGATGAAGAGGAGTTGACATAGCATGAAACTTGCTGTCACCAACAACAAAAACATAGTCGAGTGACATTATCACATTGATAATTGCCTTAGCATTAGAAGCCGCGACACCCCAAATTTTAGGAAAATCCTCATTAATAACAACAAGAAGCCGCTCGTAAGCACAAATATATTCCTCAAATTCTTTATGCTTTGCCAGTATCTGAAGCATTGGCGCATCCTGCAGTCTCTTTCTATATGGAACAACTACATCTCTCGCTTTAAGGAACTTTTCTAAATACTCAGATATCTGTTCCCCATCAGCTAGCAATGCAGAAATTCTTCTTAAATCATTTCTAACGTCATCCAAATAGCTTTTCTTAATCGGAATAAATTCATACTTTTCCAAATCTTTAATCGCCTCATCCGGAGACTCTACATCCGCATGTATTATTCCGCCCATATCTTCATCGGTTATTAACTGATCCGCAACTTTTTCAGTAAGTGGTTCAGCCTTTACCTGTACTTTTGCTCCATCATAATCAACATCAATACGTTCACTCTTCCTAGTAGTAGTTCTACCATCAACCCCCTGCTCAATCTGCTCCAGAACATCATCGATTTTATCAGTATTGCCATCAAACACAAGCTGTGCAGCAAGTGCTGTAGGTTTAATAACTGGCGTTTTATTGGGCTTTGAAGGAACTGCAGTTTTCTCCTTAGCTGCTTTTAAGCAGCCTTCCACATCCTCCAAATCCATTTTCTTGAGTAGTTCGATATTCTTTGTTTTATAATAGCTTAAAATCAACCTCGGAATATCCTGGTTAACAGATACTTTGGCATAGTAATTCGTGATGCTCTGCCGTTCTGCCTGTTCAAGATTACTGATTCGCTCAAGAATGGCGTGATTTCTCTTTATTCTTGAAACAAAATCATCCTTATCTGGATTTTTGCTGACTATTTTTTTATCTGCAAGCAGACCGAGCTTATAGTAATTTTCTCTTACCGTATCAGGCAATTCGTCTGCATGCGCCTCAATCAAGAGCTCCAAATATTCAAGAACTCTTTCAAATCCCAAAATGCTTCTTATAGGCTTACATCTCAGGGCCTGAATAAGCGACTCAATAACCGCATTAGTATTCTTCAGCGCCCTTTTGGCATAGTCACAGCTCTGTGTGTATACCTTCTCAAGTCCAATCTCATTGAACCAACGAAGAGAAGAAATCTTTTCCAACTCAGCCCTTTTTATAACCAAAACACGAAATACACTCTCGTCACCAGTATTTCTAGAGTTCTCTGCATCTTCGACACTAAAACTATACTTCACATGATCCATCACAGGTAATGTATTTTCTAACTCCTGCACACTATCACCCGAAAATCCCAGAAAAAAGATATCAATAGATTTCTTATCCGAAAGCCCTGATATAAAGTCACTATAATTAAAATCAGGAATATTGACCAATGAAACGCCATATTCCTGAGAAGCGGCATATTTATTTACAAGATTAACAACAACATTTGTTAAAAGCTTTCTGCTCATATTATAACCTCCATCCTATCAGTGTAACGCCATCTGCATAGCGCTTTCCTAATCCAAGAGAAATATATGTATTTGCCAATTGCTTTGCATTCAAGCTAAGATCTCCTCGCAAATCACCAGGAGTTGACTGAGCAATATTTGCTTCCTCCAAAATTGAATACTCTGTCTCCGAATCTGCACCAATCAAAATGCTGTAGTTATGAACCAGTTTAGCACTTAAATCCTTCAATTCGATTCCGTTTCTCAAATCATCTTCTGAAATAGCACTCAAGGTTATGGTCTCCAATGTAAAGCTATTTACAAGATATCTCTTTATCTTAGCACGATTTCCCTTTGGGCCTACTATACCAGCTCGTACTCCAAGAACACGGCAAAAATCAGAGGGAGAATTACTTTTGTATTCGAAAGTATAAAGAGCTATCTGCAAAGCCCTTGCCAAGGCATATTTAGGTGTATCTCCCTCGATGCAAAAGCTGGAAAAATAACTTGTTATAGCATTCTTTGCAGTATCCTCCTTGTCTGCGGAGGTAAAAACCATTTCCTTAATCCACTTTTTACATGCCTTCTCTGTATCATGCGGTATTTCTTCATCAATTACACGATAAATCGCATTGACATAGTAATCCTCCACAGATTTCTTTGCCGCAGTAAAGGATTGCTCACTTGCCTTTTTAATAGAGTCTACTTTTGATCCAGCATCAATTACAATAGGAACTCGATTTCCACCAAACACGGCTGAATTACCGTGAATCAAATAGAGCAACGCTGCAAAAACAGCATAATTAACCATCCTCCTCAATACGAGAAGGCTATTCTTGCTCTCTTCAATCAAGACTAGATTTTTAGAGAGTTGGTCAAAGCCATGTCTAATAGATTCTTTGCAATAATCCCATCTAATTTCACTATCCTCGGGATATTCGACTTCAAAAACATCTCTCTTTTCCTTTTCTGATGGAAATGCGATGATAGGCTTGACAAGCTTTGTCATATCATCTGTGTCATTTGAGAGTGCATTCCTTAAAAGCTCAATAACCGGAGAACGTTCACCGCCAATTTTCTTTGACAAAATTTCAAAGATAAAGTCTCCTATACCAGCTTCGGCACTGACCCTTTTCTTAACCATCCAGTGTGACGAAATAGTCATCACTGAAAAGTCATATGATGGATATGTAGTATTATCCTGATTAAAAATCTCATTAAGGAGGAAACGAAAATCCTTAATATTTGAAGCTCTCTCCAATTGTCCTCGTTCAAGAATTTCATAATAAGAAGCTATGATTCGTTCCGATGAAACTGCATCCTTCTTTCCTTCACAAATAAGCCACTCATGAACATCCTTCGTTTTACAGACTTCTCCAAGGCATGCACGGAATAATCCATTTGCTATGTGTGGTGGTTTAGTAGCGTTCGAGGTTGGAGCAAAGCCTAAACAATCCGTGCATACAAATTCTCCAATGCGTTTTAACGTATCATTAGCCATTAGTTTTCCTCCCCAAAATCATATTTACCATTCTGAATATGAATTACCTTTTTATAGCTTCGAGTCCTGCTTGCTATAATAATCTCTCCGTCATCGTTCGACTCCGAAAAGCCACTATCATCAAGCTGCTGAAGAAACATTGCTGCGGCTTGCTCATATTGTGGGGCAAGCAATCCAATTGGGTAGCCGTTTTCGATGGCATTTAATGTATGTAAGAAATCTACATTTAAGGTTAACACTGGTGCATCTGCACTTTTGGGCTTCATTATGATATGGTCTGGGACATATTCCAATCCCTTCAGCCAATCTGCCGGTTTCGGCATCAAAATTTCCAATTCACTGGCATCAACTGATTTGCTAGAGACTGCCACAGCAGCGTCTTGGCTCATATCATATCGATGCGTAGTCCAAATATGAAGCTGCTTTTTATCGTCGGAGGACGGCAGGAACAGCTTGTTGATAGATCTTATTAAAGATTCCTTTGTTTTTTTCTTCTGTGCCTCAAATGTAATGAATATCTCTGTGCATTTTTTAATTTCATCCGGCTGAAGTACAAATAAATTCTTGCCATTCCTATTTTCAAAATAATACTGTCTCTTAAGCTCTCGGAACACATCCAAGGCTACATCAACATCCTCGAAATCCTTAGGATATTTGTTCGGAACCCCAAAGATCCACCCATTTTTTATTTCGCCATTCCAAAGTGCTTCATCCAAAAACGGACAAGTTAAATAAATCGGATCAAACTGCTGTATCGAAGCAAGCAAATCATTAGTGCCTTTAAATACAGCAGAATAGTATCTACAGTTTTCAAAGTCATCCATAGTGCAGGCTGTAAAGATAAAGGAAAAAGCTCCCAAAATATCTCTAATGGCAAAGTGCTCACATTCTGCTGCTGCAAGTTGAAACAGACTCAATAACTGATTTTTAACAAAGTCGTTCGATAATGCAGTCAGATTATACTGCAGCGTTGCATTATATCCTGCATCCTCCTTCAAAATATCAATAAGCTTATCAATTAAGCCTGTAAGGAGATCATAATCTGTGCCAAGAAGATTGCGCTCATTTAAGTCAATCACAGCGATGCGGCTTTTCAACGGTTGAGACACGCCATAAACTATGGCCTCCCTTTTAACCTCCTGAATTTCATCATAAATTTCTCCAGAAGCCCTTCTAATTTGCTTACACAATTGCATAAAAGGATACTCATTGGCAGCAATAATAGCCCCTTTATTTCCCCTGTATAAAGCTACTATGTCCTCCACTATCTTTGAATAATCCTTGACATTGTTTAAATCTGTTTGAATATACAGCTTACTTTCATCTACTGCAGAGCTAATAGTCTTGATAATAAAGGTTTTTCCATCTCCCGGGTTACCAGTAAGAAATACAATACGATTATGAGAAAGCATATCGCTTATTATACTCTCTACATTGGACGCAATACGGAGCAACTGCAGTTCAGAGTCATTCATATGGTCTGAATAGCAGTTTTTTCCGTTATATAGTTTTTTTACAAATTCAATTTTTGTCATTGCTGTCCCTCCTTAAATATTCCCTAATAGAAGGTCCGATAGTTTAAAGCTCTTAAGTCTCTCCTCTATATCTACCGTTGTAAGCCGTTTTTCAAGCCATCTTGTATACCAGAATTCAATTATTTCCTGTGTTTTCTCATCAACATCATTTGTATCCTCCAGATCAAACCCATAATCCACATCCTCTTCAACACCAAGTAAAAATTCATTAGTGTTTTTAGCCAGATTAATAGAATATACAATTCTGGGAGAATAATGACGTAAGAAAGCATCCGCTCTTATACCAATAGCATTTAATCCTCTACTAATCATTCTGAAACGTGGGCTTGTACCTTCGCCAAAAACATGATTAATTCGCTTTCCACCATCCTGAAGCTCCAGAATTTTTGAAAAAAGATTAGTCGTTTCTCGAGAAAAAAATACAGTTCCGTATCCTTCGGTTACTCCCATTTTTCTGAATTCTAAAGTGCCTTCGTTACTAAGAGGAACCTTTATTCGATTATATTGACTACTACCAATCGCATAAAGGCTTGTTGTTCCCAAATACACTAGCCTACTGTCACGAACAACTTTCTTTCCCTTCATTCTTGAAGCTATTTCGCTAATTTGATTGCTATAATGATTTGTGTAATCTCTAATTACAGCCGGCGAGCATGCAAGCATACTCACAAGTTTTCCACCGAGCAATTCGTTATAGGGAGGAATTGCCCCACATACGATAATATCCATCATATTCGAACCTATTTTGCATTTACGATTTGCAATTAGGGCTGTATTAATAGCTTTTCTGCCTTCTTCATTTGAGAGCAAATACTGCAATCGTTCCTTGTTTGTCTTTCCTTTCGCCTTGTTAAAAATTATTCGTGTTGATAATAGCTTAGCTAACTCTGATGCTCTCTTTCGTTTAAACAGATTTGTTTGTGCCTCAGCCTCCCAATCCGGAGAAACCTCATTGTTCTTATTATTGATAGATTTCTCCGCATATTCCGCAGCTATCTTCAATAGTTGGTCCACCTGCTCTTGTTTAGGATATCGAGTTTGGCGATGATACCCTAGATCCTTCACATACAAATCATCAATTGCAGCCGCTATATTCTTTAACAGCAATGGATAAATTTTATCCGCATATTCCGAAATACGCTTGTCGTATTCTTCTTTGGATTCAATTGGCTTTGTAATTTTCACTTTAACTGTTTTTCCATCCGTTTCGCTCAATGCTTGATTACAATAGTTGATTTCCATTCTCCGCCCCATGTTCTTTTTTATTGCTTCTACTGTCCAGCCGATATCATCATCTCTGACAGTTAAATTTAAAACAGAATTTCCAAGGGCAAAAATACCAATAATCGGATGGCATGGCTGCAATCTATCCCTCACAAGATAAAATAAATTTCTTCCCGGCATGGACTTGTATGGAATGGACCAAGTATATCTAATGTATCTCCAGATATCAGACAACTTGTACCCCGTATATTCATCTCTATCAGATGTAACAAGCTGAATATATGGATCGCATACTCTTTCGTGATTTTTGATTTTGTTAAGCAAAAACTGCGGATCTCCAATCAGTGATTTTATGGAGACTATTCTATCTTTATATTTCTTATCTGCCTCCATCCGGCGAATGAAGCTTGCAACACTATCCGTTTTAAACTGCGCATTTCGTTCTGCACTTAATCTGTAACGAAGCATCTTCTTATCATCGACATTATCTGTTTCCATCTTTAAAACAAGATTCCCATCCTCAATGTCGAAAATCCATCCCTGCTGAGATAAATCAACCAACACACTTAATGCTGCGACATATTTAAGCCGATTCAAAGACTCTTCTTTATCCTTCATGGCCGCTATTTCTTTTCTAATAAAGCTTACTCTATTCGCTGGCAACAAATTAGCAAGTTTGTTAACTAAAGCCTTATATCGTGCTACATAATCACCTGACAAATGGGGAACAAATGCCTCAGAGGCAATAATTTGTTCATTGCTTTCCTTATCAAATTCCATGGTTTAACCCTCCATAATTAAGTATTAATATTGCTTTTTATTTAGATGGGCTGTTAAACCATTCAGCTTCTAAATTCTCATATGGAATATCATGAGCTTCACAAAAGCTCTTAATTGCTTTCATTGCGATAAGATTAGGCTTTCCTTTTCCATTTTCCCACCTATTAACAGTTGAAAAAGAAACTTGGATTTCCTCAGCAAATGCAGTCTGCGTAAGAAACGCTTTCATACGCACTTTTTTAATTTCGTTTGAAAAGCTCATATTGCATCTCCTTAGCAATAATATTTCAAAAACATAGCTTTATTATAGCATTTTTATCCTATTTTTCAATAGTCTCGTTTTAATCTCTGTTCTATTTTGAAAATGTATGTATAAAAATCCATCCGCATCACATACTAAAAAGCTTGCGAAACAAACGCATAAGTGAATAAATTATTCAAAAATACAGGTTTGAGACACCTTCCTTGCGGAGGATGCCCCAAACCTGCCCTCTTTGTACTACTGTGACTGCATCCCGGCAAAACAAGCCAAAACATAATCGTCAAGTCCTTTATAGCGGGGATCCCACAAATAGGTTCCAAAAGTAAATCCCATATCGCCCAGAAGCTGCAATAAGCTGTTATACCCATTCTGCACATGATGATTTGTGGCAAAATCCATATCAAAGGCTGTTTTAATCTCAACTAACCCTTCACTCCGCAAATCCTCAAGCGTCATCTGAAGCTGTGTCAGAGAGTTTACGCCGGGTACTGCCAATACCGTCAGACCGGTCAGCGCGTGGATCACATCCGCTTTCATCGGGCCTTCCGTTAACAATATGGTAGACCGTACTTTTCCTGCAAGGTGCGTCCATCCCTCTGCCCGGCATCCGTCTTCCATTTCCGCACTGGAAACCCATCGGAATTTTCGTCTGCTTACATTATCCCTACGTATCTGCAGTCCCTGAATCCTTCCAAACCGGTCTCTGACCGGAATCAGAATACCACGCTTTTCATGAATAAAAGTCCATGCTCCGTTCTTATCCCTGTAAAATCCCGGAACGCCAGCAAGGCTTAATCCTTCTGACTGCAACTGTTTTGCGATAGCCGACATGCCTACAACCGGCGTTGTTTTATAACCCAAACGCTCAATGTCCGGTTCTTTCAGCCCTCGGCTCAAAAGGTTCTCCTTGTGATCTGCCGCCAAAGACAGTTTAGAGAGCAGCGCCGCATAAGCACGATTCCGTGATTCAATATCCGCAAGCGGACATTCCTCTTTCTGTTCGGAAACAACTTTCTTCTTTTGATGCGTAATAAGTTCAGGCGGACCAAGTCTTTCCACCAGCTCTTTTCTGACCTTATCCCGCGGAACTCCCGTATAAAGTGCATACAAATCAAAAATACCGCCGGATATTCCACATCTCGGACAGCGAAACACTTCTTTTTTCAGGTTGATATTCAAATGCTTTTTCCTTGGATTTTCATCGCAACACGGACATTGTATGTAATACGAGCTTCTGCCAGACGGCATAGGCAATCCAAGCAGTGAGACGATATCCCACATGTGAAATATCTCCATCTCCATACAGCCTCCTTTCCGGGGATGGCGAAGCACCATCCCCATATTTGTGATATTACATTACGCAGTAGCCTGCTGCGCTGCATATTCGCAGATAAACCTTGCCGCCTGGGTCAGTTCCTCATCACCTTTGAATTTTGTGGCAACCCATGTGATCGCTCCGGGATCCAAAGACAATACTTCTCCCAGTGTTTTACCGCTGAATTTCGTAATCGGGCAGGGTTTCGCCATGGCCTGCTGCAGTTTTTCCTCCTGTGTCAGTTCTTTAGGAGCTACAGGCATTGCTGTATACTCCTCTTCCTGCTGAGGCGTCTGTACCTGTTCCGGTATGGGGGACTGTGGTGCTTTATTCTCTGCATTATTTTCTGTCATACCCAGTTCATTGGGGGCATTCTCCTCAAAGTCCTCTCCTGCCATAGAAAACTGCAGACCGAAACCGGCGTTGCGGAGCGCTATCCCGACGGCCGCCGTCTGTGCCCATTCTCTTGGGGAGACGGAAGGCTTGTCTGCAAGATAGCCCCTGGAAGCTGTTGCTTCCGCAAGATATGCTTCCACAGGATCGCTGTACTTAGGATATACCCTTGCGGTCGCAACAAAGCAATCCTTTGCCGGCGTGACCTGAACCGCTATTTTCCCTTCCGGATATTTCATGCGGAACCATGCCATCTGCATCATAACAGGGAGGCGCTTACGCACCTCTCCCGTAGCCAAATCCGTATAGTCCACTGCAAACGGTGTGGGGTCAAACCCTGACACCTCATTGATTTTTTCGATCATAGCGAGCATAGCCGTCTTATCATTCGAGTTATTCTGACTCATAACAAAAGCCTCCTCCTTAAAGATTGATATTATTGTAAGTATTCCGATACTGCATCCAAACAGGCAGAATCGTGTTGATATACTGGCTGATGCAGTTCTTATACTGCTCCTGTGTACCTGCAGCAAAGCTGGAAAAACGCTTCCTGCCATCCTGGACTACACTTTCAAAGGATGTAAGTGCTGTCTCCTGTTTCTTTTTACCCTCTACATCCGTTTTCGGGCCGAATCTTCTCTCTGTCAATATGAAACGCACATAAGCGTCCACAAGCTGAAAGTGATATCCCATTACACGGGTATCCATGGTAATCGGCGCCGATTTGCAAAACGCCTGGAAGGTTTCCAGAACACAGATACGATAATTCAGTTCCTGCATCTGGAGAAGCCCTTCCGGCGGAAGGCTGTTCTCAGAAATCTGGGACCAGATAACGGATTGTTTTTCACGGTACTTATCTAAAATTGTAGCCATTGTTAGCTCCTTTCTCTATTTCTGTCCGCTTCTCAGGGCATAATGGTACACCCTTGCGGTGTTTCCTTGTTAGATCAGCTCCTGCAGCCGTAAGGCCAGGCAGGTGCCACGTTTCTCTGTGTCAGTTTTTTTGATTGCAATGCAAAGCGCACGTTTTTCCCCAACGATAATCACCCGTTCTTTGCCTCTGGTGATTGCCGTATAAATAAGCGGCCTCGTCAGCATATTGTAATGCGCACATTGCAGGTTAATAATAACAGACTTATATTCAGACCCCTGCGATTTATGGACAGTAAAGGCATAACCAAAATCCAACATATCCAGTTCTGCAGGTTCATACTCCTTGATGCGCCCGTCACCGAAATCCACCTGTACGGTTTTGTCCTCTCCGCTGCCGGAAATATCGCGGATATACCCAATATCGCCATTGTTTACGTCATCATGGTTTTTAATCTGCATGACCTTATCGCCACAGCGGAATACCCGTTTGCCACGGATGATTTCCGGTTTTCCCATATCTCCTGGGTTTACCAGCTCCCGCAGCCTTTCATTCAGGGCATTTGCTCCGGTTTCTGTTTTCTGGCGGTACGGCGTAAGCAAAGCCACATTGTCAATGCCATACTTTTGGGTTTCCTGCAAATAAAGCTCTGCTATTTTCTCGGCTGACACCTGCATATTGGGGGATGGGATAAACTGAAAGTCTTCTCCATACTCCAGTGAAACATTTCCATGGCGGATCCTTTTTGCATTCGTCGCAATACGGCTGCCAGAATCCTGCCGGAACACTTTATCCAGTCTAACAACCGGAATACAGCCACTTGCAATAATTTCACTGAGCACCGCTCCCGGTCCCACCGAAGGAAGCTGGTCTGCATCGCCAATCAGGACAATCCGCTTACCGGACTCGATTGCTCCAAACAAATAGCCTGCCAGATAAATATCCAGCATGGAAACCTCATCAACCAAGATCAAATCTGCTTCTATGATTTCCGGCTCCCCGTAGTTGCCGTCTTCATCTGCAACCAGCCCAAGCGCTTTATGGACTGTCGATGCCATAAAGCCAGTTGACTGCTCCATCCTTCTGGCTGCACGTCCCGTAGGAGCACCACAGCAGATTTCAGCATTCGGATACTGACGGCGGTAAATGTCTAAGATAGCCTTCTGAATCAAAGTCTTGCCTGTGCCGGGACCTCCGGTAATTACTGACAAACCTTGTGTCAGCGCCATTTTTACAGCATTGCGCTGCTCCGGTGCCAGCTTCAGGCTCATCAACCGTTCCTCATAGTCCAGTTCATCATCCAGATTGACACAGATATTCGCTTTCCCAGTCCTTACTTGTTGATAAAGCTGTTCAGCAAGCTGTGTTTCTGTGTATGCAGTTTTGGCCCGGTAAACATTTCCCCGATATGACACCAGCTGGCCGCTGTATACAAGCCTTGCGGCACGGTTTGCAACCATTTCTTCTGTGAGCTGCGGTGTATCCAATATCTTCAGGCACGCCTTTATAAACTGATGCTTTTCCATGCACAGATGCCCCTTGCTTTCCGCATCCGTCAATGTAAACAACAGTCCTTCATCCACACGCTCTGTTGAAAACAAATCGACCCCCATACTCATGGCAATCTTATCTGCTGTCTTAAAACCGATGCCGGTCATTTCACAAAGTTGATACGGATGGTTTTTGACAGTCTCTATCGCCTGATTTCCATATTCCTTATACAGTTTTACAGCGCGGTTCGGCGTGATACCATGCGGTGCCAGGAAGGCAACCACATCGCGTGCGCCTCTGTTTTCGAGATACGAATCACAAATTTTTTTCAGTTTGTCTTCTCCGATACCAGGTATGGACAATAGCCTCTCCGGCTCCTTAT
>Ga0209064_1003503_pt1 | contig 13625 bp, 15 predicted proteins | sample Inofromicrocosms_FD_187498 | JGI IMG/M metagenome (GOLD analysis project Ga0209064, IMG submission 187498) | Mouse cecum microbial communities from Vienna, Austria - Inoculum for glucosamine and mucus D2O microcosms (SPAdes) (version 2) | ecosystem: Host-associated > Mammals > Digestive system >... | reverse complement strand
TGGAACAGATGAGGACCTACGAGCCGGGGGGGAATTGGATGACACCCGTTCCCGGCATCAGGGTCCTGCCCCTCTACGTGGACCACTCCGCCCTGGACGCCTATATGTTCTGCATCCAGGCGGCAGGCAAGACCATCCTGTTCACCGGGGACTTCCGGGACCACGGCATCGCGGGGCAGGTGGGGCGCATGGAACGGATGGTGCAGAAATATGTGCCTAAGCCGGTGGACCTTCTGGTCACCGAGGGCACCATGCTCAGCCGCACCGGCGAGGTCGGGGACACCCTGGTCAAGTCGGAGGAGGAGCTGGGCCAAAGGGCGGAGGCGCTGTTCCAAACGCACAAATATAACTTTGTGCTGGTGTCCTCCACCAACCTGGACAGCATCATGGAATTTTACCACAACACTCCCAAGGGGATGCACTTCGTCTGCGATCTGTACCAGGCCCGCATCCTCCTCACCGCCATGCGGGATATGCAGGAGGAGCGGGGGTTCAAGGAATACCGGACCTCGAAAACGCACCCCACGATACGGGTGCTGGGCAAAGGGGACAGCCGGTGGGCGGAACTGCGGGAGATCAGGGAGTCCATGAAATACCCTGTGTACTGCAAAGCCATTACAGAGGAAGAGCTGGAGCGGGACGGCTTTGTGGTGCTGGCGCGAAAAAACACCCACCCGGACACCTATATCAGCCCCTTCGACAAGCTACGGGAGAAATTCCTGGACAAGGACGGACAGATCATCTATTCCATGTGGAAGGGATATCTGGAGGAGGAGCACGCCGACAAAGACCTGCTGCGCTTCATCGGCGATCATCCTTACGAAACCCTGCACACCAGCGGCCACGCCTATGTGGAGACCATCGCCAAACTGATCGATACCGTGAATCCCAAGTGGATCCTCCCCATGCACACGGAGAGGGCGGATGAATTTGCCTCCATCCCGGCCTTCACCCTCTGGAAGGATCGGGTGAAGGTCCTGCATGACGGACAGACGCTGGATCTGGATGAACTGTAAGCAAATGCGTGACCGGCCCAGGCCGGTCATGCGCTTCCCGAAAAAGCGTCGGGACGTTTGTCATACTGCGGGGCAGGCGTGTGCTATACTGGCCCCACAACCCGGGCGGATATGAAATGAAAGGGGATACCGTATGGGCATAAAACGACCGACCAACGAGAACATCCACATTGGAAACATCTTTAAGCATTCCAGCTACGATGAGTGCGGTAGCGGCTGCTCCTTCTATCAAGTGGTGGGCCTGCGGGGAAAGACGCTGGTAGAGCTTCGGGGTATCCGGGGTGAGAGCTATGTGGATGAGTCCTGCCAGCTTGGCTATGGGCAGGTCAAGGTGCGTCCTCTGCCAGGGCAGTTTTGGAAGGACGCGGAGGTCATGACTGTCAGGGTTTGCAGCGATGACTCGGACGATGGCAGGCACTGGCTACGCGAGCGGGGTGAGACCAGCCGGGTGTTCGGAACCTACTATTCCCAAGTGCTGGAAGGAGAGATAGGCCAAATGTCCGGCTATGACGGTTTCTACGTCTTGGACAGGATGAAAAAGGAGGGAAAGCTGCCGTCATGATGGAGGAACTGACGAAAACCAGCCGAATCCTCTCCGTCTACCACCTGTTCCTCAACTGCCAGGAGGTCTCCTTCCAGGAGCTGAAGCAGCAGTTTGAAGTCAGCGAAAAGACCTCCCTCCGGGACATCCGCCTGCTGGAGCGGGCGGGGGTCCTGGAGACCCGCTATGACCGAAATGCCAAGGCCTTCTATCCGGTGAGCCTGGAGCTTCGGCCCATGGCAGAGGAGGAAAACCAGACCCGGCGGAAATACCTGGAGCGGGTCCGGCGGCTGTGCCTTCTCATGGCCCGGATGGCGGAGGAGGACGACTCTGACGGCATGAACAAGCGTGAGCTCTACCGGGAGCTTTTTCCAGACTGCTCCGACCGCACCCGCCAGCGGGATTTTCAGGAGCTGGAGAAGCTGGGCTACCGCGCTTCATACAGCCGGGAGTGGCCGGATGAGCCGGGGCGGTGGTCCTACGAGATTCCCGACACTTATGGGCTGGAGACGATGCCAAGAATGAGGTGGTAATTATGTGGGAAGCTGTTCAGCTGCCCCGAGAGACCGATGCCCCAGAGGAAACGGAACGGCTTATTCAGCAGTTCACCGAGGAAAAAATGCAGGAGTATGACGGGAGCGTCTTTTTCTGCATCAGCCGCAAGGATAAGGAGCGCCGCCTCACCCTCCGGCAGGCGGCCCAAGCCTGTAGACTTAGCGCCCGGGACGGAAGGGCGATGTGTACGGCGTTCAGCGCCCAGAAACTGGCAGACCGCCCCGGAAGGGACGTCCTCTTTGTGGAACCCTCCATGCAGCAATATTTGGACGAATACCTGGATGCCTGCCCTGCCGGAAGGCGGCATATGCTGATCTACTGCCGCCGCAAGGGAAACGGACCTTGTCTGCGCACGAGTATCTTTATGGATTTCTGGTGGAATCGCGGCGTGGATATCTGGGACTTGGGTGAGCAATGAATCTGCGGAGGCCGGAAGCATGACTCCGATTTAAGGAGGCTCTATGGGCTGGCCCTATTCAGAGCACCGCGCAGCTGAACGATTTTAAGGAGGGGGAAGAGCATGATGTTTGAAGACGCCGTAAAAAACGGGATACTGGGCCTCGTTGTGGGTGACGCCCTGGGCGTGCCGGTGGAGTTCTGTTCACGGGAGGAGCTGGAGCGCGATCCCGTGAAAGGGATGCGGGCCTATGGAACCCATCACCAGCCCGCCGGAACCTGGTCGGACGATTCCTCTATGGCCCTGTGCCTGCTGGAAAGCCTGACAAGCGGCGTAGACTACAAAGACATGATGGACCGGTTCCTGCGCTGGGTAAATGAGGGGTACATGACCCCCTACGGGAAAGTCTTTGATATGGGCATCGCCACCCAGCAGGCGCTGGCGAGGTTTGCGCACAGTACTCCCCCGTTGGAGTGCGGCGGCTCTGGGGAATATGACAACGGCAACGGCTCGTTAATGCGCATTCTGCCAATGGTCCTGTATCTCCACCGCACCATGGGGCCGGACTTCCCACGGATGACCGAGGCCTACCAGATCATCCACAACGCCTCCGCCCTCACCCACGCCCATCCTATCAGTCTGATCGCCTGCGGACTCTACTGCGCCGCCGTCAATGAGCTGCTCTGCGGCAAACCCAGCGTGTGGGACGGGATCAAGGCCGCGAAAGAATTCTACCGCAATCAGACGGAGTTTGTTCCCTACTTAGACATCTTCCAGAGGATCGAACCCGATATCCTCCCCGCCCTGCCCAGGTCCGAAATCAAAAGCGGCGGATATGTGGTCCACACACTGGAAGCCGCTCTGTGGTGTCTGGAGCGGCACGACAGCTTCCGCGCCTGTCTGCTGGAGGCTGTCAACCTGGGCGAGGACACCGACACCGTAGGCGCTGTAGCTGGAGGACTGGCCGGGCTTCGATACGGCGGTATTCCGGAGGATTGGCTCGACCTTATCGCCCGCCGGGAAGAGATTGAGGGGCTGTGCGGGGGCTTTTCCCAGTCATTCGAGGAGGGACGAACATGCTGATCAAAAATATGGAGTATCTTTCCCAACGCCTGCGCTGCACTGATGAGGAAAAGGACACCTGCCTGGAGGCGGTTACGGTGATCCTTCACTTCTGGACGGATGCCCGAAAAAATGGCTTGCTGGCCATTGGGGGCGACCGGGCGGAGCAGGACCCCAACCCTTTTTTCCGTGCGTGCCTGCTTGACGCCATCGAATTGGTGAGTACGGACGATGAACCGCTGCTTGAGGACTTGTTCGCTCAGTATCTGATCGCCGGGGATTACACTGGAGCCGGCTTTCTGCAAAACGTGGTGATCGCCGAGGGGATCCTGGCATACTTGAGGTTTCTCCATGAGCATGAGGATGGAGGGAGCTTCCAGCAGTGGGGAGACCGGCTGGCTGTGGTTGTAGGCGGATACTTCGGTGTGGAATACCGGGAAAAGCTCCGTAAAACCATCCGCCAGGAGATTCGGAAGCGGGAACGGGAGGTCAAAAAGACTTCCTTCCTGCCGGAGTTTGACGCCCTGGCGGAGCTTCCCCTTCCGCTGTGCGAAAAGCTGCTTCGAGATACATATGATGATCATTATGCTTATGGAGATCGTACCGTTGCGCTTGCTTTGAAATATGCCAGCGGCGCGGTACAGGATCATATTTTATCCGTTCTCTCTCCGGAAGAACGGGAGACATTGGAGATCGAGATGGATGCGTGTCTCCTCGTACGGCAAACAGATGTAGAACGCGCCCAGCGGGAGATTTTGGGGAAAGTCGCAAGCTATCGTCAACGCAGTTAAAAAGAAGCAAAGGAGGAACCTGAATATGTCCATTTACAAAAAAGAGGCATCCCTGGAAGAAATGAAGCGGGAAGCTATCCGCCGTATGGGGCTGCTGAAGCTGGATGCCCGGACGATCCGGGATTTCGAGCGGGACGGATCGGTCAGCCTGTCCCAGCAGATCGGAGATCAGATTCTTCTTCATCCATCCGACGCTGAGATCAGTGCGCGGGTAAAACGGTTCGAGCAGGGATACGAGTGCCTGGTCTACCACGTCCTCTGGGCGGACAGTCCTATGGTGGGCGAATGCTGGAGCCTGCTGTTCGTGTCCCCCGCATCGTCAGACTGGAACAGTGAGCGGGAAATATATCGAGAGCTCCGGACTGGTCTATGCCTATGTGGAGTCGGAGATGGAGGACGGTGTCAGCGAGATCATGGTGCAGCCCCAGAACGGCAGTCTGATCCAGCTGGGATGAGGAACCTTCCTGACGAGGAGGCGGCGAGATGATTTATGTGATGTCCGACCTCCACGGCTGCTTTGACAAGTACAAGGAGATGCTGTCGCTCATTGAGTTCCTCCCAAGAGACACCCTCTATGTTCTGGGGGATGTCATCGACCGGGGGCCGGACGGCATCAAAATCCTGCAGGACATGATGCTCCGCCCCAACGTGTTCCCCCTCCTGGGCAACCACGAGTTCACCGCCGCTGTGTGCCTCCCCTGGCTGATGGAGGAGGTCACTGACCAGAGCCTTTCCGCCCTGGACGAGACTCAGATCGCCGTCCTCAGCGAGTGGATCGCTAACGGTGGCGGCGTCACCATCCAGAGTCTGAAGGGACTCACTCAGGAGGAGCGGGAGGATGTCCTGGAATATTTTCAGGAGATGGAGCTGTTTGCCCAGGTCAGGGCTGGGGGCAGAGATTTTGTGCTGCTGCACTCCGGCTTGGGCCATTTCTCCCCGGACAAAGCGTTGGAGGACTATCGGCTGGAAGACTTCCTGTTTGGCCGGCCCGATCTGGACACGTCCTATTATCTGGACAAAGTCCTGGTATTCGGTCATACCCCCACCCGCATCCTGGGCGGCAGGGACAAAATTCTCCGGCAGGAAACCTGGATCGACATCGACTGCGGCTGTGTCTTCCAGGGCGGACGGCTGGGCTGTCTGTGCCTGGATACCATGGAGGAATTCTATGTGTAACGAGAATCAAACCAAACTAGACGTATACGACTGGGTCCTCTCTCCGGAGATCAGGGACTATATGCGCACCGTCCGCCCTCTCACCGTCGAGGAAAAGGCGGACATCATTGACGGCGGCTGCCGCCCCATCGCGGACAAGTACGCCGCTTTATCCAAGCCATTTTCGTGCAGTAGATTTGCGCAGCGGAAAAAAAGTTGATGACGGCTACCGGGCAATCCATTTGTATTATCAAAGAGATAACCTGGCCTATCCCATCGAAGTACAGCTTTGGTGCGGAAAAGATTATGCTTTCAATGTATGGAGTCATCAGTATGTCTATAAGTATAAAACTCCGGAAATTGGAAAAACGCTATATCAAGAATATTCTGCTGGAATCATCCGTACAGAACATGATTTTTTAGCTCAGCTGCGTGAATTGGAGGCGATTTGAATGAATGATAAAAAGATTTACATTGTGGCAAAAGTTTTCAATAAACCCGGCAGTTTGGCATATCTCTGCAAGACGCCCAATGAAGCCAGATGCCTGCCAGGGACGCTGGAGGCTCTGCGGGCTGAAGGGGTCCAGATCGTTATTTTGGACTCGCCAGAAATCTATTCGGAGTATGCACCATATTCTTATGTGGAAGACATGAAAGCATTTATCGACAAAGTCTGCCAATTAAATCGAATTGCCTGATAGTGTCCAACCCCATTACCTGAGCCCTTTACCAGAGGAAAACAGGGCTTGTCCGCCCCATTTTCCTACCCGATGAAAAAACCGGAATCCCTTGCGGCTCTAGGGCTGAATGGCCCTTACTTAAATTGCTAACTTCGGCGAAGCGCTCCGCGGTGTTCTGGATTCCCTTGACTCTAAAAATTACTATGCCTTCAACCCGTCCTTTGATAAATGCAGGAAATAGGAAAACTTCTGTTATATTTGGCTCAAATATCCCTGTGCTGATGATATATCCATCTTTAATGGAACATTTCACAGCCACTCCGGCCATCGGATTGGAAGTGTAAAGAGCTGATTGCCAGAAGGGCAGGCACATTGCTTTGTGTGCCTGCCCTTTTTGACAATTAGAGACACTTTTGTTCAGGTAGCTCCAACCATATGCACAAAGCTGCGGCATATTTCACAATTAAGGCATTTCTATTGTCAGCTCATCATTGACAATCTGGTGTCCAATATTTTATAATAGAATTAACAAAAGCTGCCATGGGCGAAGGGCCTAACGGGATTGAAGCATATCGCCAATACAACCCGATTGAGACGGCAGGGCAATGAGCGCTTGGAAAGGGTGTAACGCGGCAGCTTAGCGGGTCCAAAGTAATAATGTTATAAAACGGGAGTGCATCAAGATGAACAGTATCCGAAAAAAAATTACAGTCTGCCTGATTGCAACGGTTCTCATTGCTTTGCTCGCAGTGGGGCTCTCCAGCATTCTGCTGAATTACCGGAGTACCCTGGCTACAGTGAATCAGATGATGGGCGAAACAGTCGCCCTAGCCGGGGAACGCATTGAGCAGGAATTAAGCGCGTACCGAAATGTGGCCATGGATACAGGCTGTATCCCCCAACTTTCAGATGATAGTGTACCGGTAGAGGAAAAGCGGGCCATTATAGACGAACGAGTACAGATGCACGGCCTCCAGCGGGGCAACATCGTCGGTATGGACGGAATCAGTATTTTTGACGGAAACGACTACTCCAATCGGGAATATGTACAGCAGGCCATGCGGGGCAATATATATGTGTCCGAGCCGTTGGTCAGCAAAATCACCGGAGAGCTTTCCATCATGGTGGCAGCACCCCTTTATGCCGGCGGAGAGCATGGCTCTGACATTGTGGGGGTGGTCTATTTCGTACCCTCTGAGACCTTTTTAAACGACATTGTCTCCTCCATCAAAATAAGCGAAACCAGCCATGCCTATATGATCAATAAAACCGGCGATACCATCGCTGACTCTACCCTGGATACCATCACTACCCAGAATATTGAGCGGGAGGCAGCAGATGATCCGTCCCTGAAACAGTTGGCCGATATACATAAGGATATGCGGCAGGGCAACAAGGGCTTTGGAAGCTTCCACGCTTCTGACGGACCCCGTTTTGCGGCCTATGCTCCGGTGAGCGGCACAGACGGCTGGAGCGTAGCTGTTACTGCCATGAAAAAGGATTATCTGGCCAATACATATTTTGGTATGTTTGTCAATATCGCTGTTATGATTGTCTCTGTCATGGCCTCCATTTTTGTTGCGCTGAAGCTGTCCAGCAATATCAGTGTACCCATGCAGGCCTGCGCCAAGCGGATGAAACAGTTGGTGGAGGGCGATTTGGAATCTCCAGTGCCCCAAAGCCAAGGACGGGACGAAACCGCCGAACTGACAAAATCCACAGCCGACCTTGTGGTGGGCCTGAACGCCATTATTTACGATATCCGCTATCTGCTCACAGAGATGGCCGGAAAGAATTTCGACATTCAGTCCGCCCACCGCGAGGCCTATGTAGGCAGCTTTGAGGGAATTTTGGACTCCATGCGAACCCTTAAAACGGAACTGAGCTCCACGATGAATCAGATAAACCTGTCGGCCAGCCAGGTCTCCGCCGCCAGCGAACAGGTCTCTATCGGGGCTCAGACCCTGAGCCAGGGTTCCATGACACAGGCAAGCTCGGTGGAAGAGCTTGCCGCCACCATCACCGAAATTTCTTCCAGCGCCAAACAGACCTCCTCTGCTGCGGAGCAGGCGGGCCATTTTGTGGAGCAAGCCGGAGCGCGGCTGAACACCAGCGTAAACCAGGTCGGCGAGCTGAACAGCGCAATGCAAAAGATATCCAAATCCTCCGAGGAGATTTCCGTTATCATAGCAACCATAGAAAACATCGCCTTCCAGACCAATATTCTGGCCTTAAACGCCGCCGTTGAGGCTGCCCGCGCTGGCGTTTCTGGTAAGGGGTTTGCCGTGGTTGCCGACGAGGTGCGCACGCTGGCATCCAGGTCCGACGAAGCCGCAAAGGCCACTAAGGAATTGATTGAACGTTCCATTCAGGCGGCGGCTGAGGGCGACCAGGCTGTGTCAAAGGTAACAGAATCCCTGGAACAGACCAGTGTGCTGGCAGGCAACGTGACCGCACAGATGAATATTGTTGTGGACGCAATAGAGAGTCAGACCACCGCCCTTAGTCAGGTAACGGAAGGCATCGATCAAATTTCCTCTGTAGTGCAGACCAACAGCGCCACCTCGGAGGAAAGCGCCGCAGCCAGCCAACAGCTTTCGGCGGAGGCTGCCAGTCTGAAAAAGCTGGTGGAGCAGTTCACCCTTGCGAGAAGTTAAGGCCTTGTTACTGCTTTCATATTGAAAAAACTTACATTCCCATATCCCCGGTTTTGGACAGCCGGGGATATGGGTTTTTGTTTTGCCGGAAAAACAGGTCCCTATAACGTGATTTGTACTATCACCCTCGCCATACAAAGTTTCTCAAATTCATTTTTTAATGATTGCCGGTTTACAAAAGATATGTTAAAATAAATTCAGCTTTTTAAACAAAACCGTTAGGAGATGGTATCAGAGTGTACAGCGAAAAAAGGCAGGGGAAAATCCATTGGTACCATTCCATATTCATGAAACAGATGTTGTTGTTTATGGTTCTCCTGTTTCCCGGAATATTCTTCTGCATTCAGCTCTACAGCTCCTTTTCTATGGAGGTGCAGAAGATCACCCTGGAGCTGATGCGGACAAGCAGAGCGCTGGTCTTCAACGATCTGGACGCCCGCATCAGCTATAAAATTCAGCAGCAGTATGTACTGTACAACAACCAGGACCTGAAGCTACTGGAAATTATGTGGAACGATTACCGGGAGGAACAGCGCGCTAACCGTATCAAAAGCATTCAGGATATTTTGTCCGCCTATCTGGTTTCGGATGATCTGACCAAGGAGATTTCTGTCTATGTCCCGTCTGTCGGCCTAAAAATCAGCAGCAGCACCTATGGCATTTATTCCTCTCAGGATATCGAGAATTTACAGCAATATCTTGACCAGAAGCAGCCGGTTGTCACCGATGGGAAAAGCCTTCTCTGTGTGTCATACCCTCTCAGCCGCAACCAGGAGCTACCTAAATTTATCGGCGTTTCCTCCTTTTCTGACGCCTATTTTTACCGAATGCTCAGCCAGCTGAACTTTGAGGGCGGCGCTTTCTTCGCCCTTGACGACCAGTATTATATCGCCAAGGCCGTGAATACGCCTGAAGAAAAACAGCTCCAGGAGCAAGTGATAGACTATTATCGGGAAAACCATCAAGAGGGCGATATCTCCCGAACCATTACATTGGATGGGCAAAAAATGATTTACTATCAGCTTTACTCCACTACATCCAACCTGTGTCTGATCCTTTACACACCGTACAGCCAGGCTGTCGTCCGGATGAGGACTCAGCTTGGCATCCTGCTTATCTTTTTTGCGGTCGAAATAGTGGTAATGGTGTTTACCATGCTCTTTACCCGCTTTATTTTCCTGCGCCCTGTCACCGATATGATGGAGGGCTTTAAAAGATTGGAGAGCGGAGAAAGCGGCATACAGCTTTCTTATCAAAAACAGGATGAGTTCTTTGCCCTTTTCCAGAGCTTTAACCGCATGAGCGCCAAGCTGCGGGAAACCATTGAACAGGTATATCAACAGACAATCGCTTTGCAGGCGTCGGAATTAAAACAGCTTCAATCCCAAATCAACCCCCACTTCCTGTATAACAGCTTTTTTCTCCTTCGTGGCCGCATCCGCAGGGGGGATACCCAGGGGGCTATGGACCTTGCCGAGCTGTTAGGGCAGTTCTTTCGCTTTATCACCTACAATGAAACAGATTTTATTCCCCTTGCCGACGAATGGAACAACGCCTATGTCTATGCCAAGATACAAAACAATCGCTTCTTTGACCGGTTTGATATGGATTTCCCCGCTCTGCCCCCTGCTTTGGCCGGTCTGCATGTCCCCAGACTCATCATTCAGCCGGTCATTGAAAACTCAATTCAGTACGCCTTTGAATGCAGCGAGGAAAAAGGACTTCTCCGCACAGGCTGGAAGGAAGACGGAGAACATCTTTTGCTGTATGTGGAGGACAGCGGGGAATTTCTCACGGATGAAACCTTAAAGAAAATGAGGGAACGGCTGAGCCAGCGCCCTGAATATAACAACGCAAGGCAATACAAGATTAGCGCGCTGGTGAATATTCACCGCAGGCTCTGCCTGTTTAACCGGGAAGAGAAGGGCCTGGAAATACAGCGAAGCGGCCTCGGCGGATTAAAGGTAACTCTGGTTCTTAACCGAACCGCCTGTGAAAGAGAGGGTAAAAATGATCCGAATATTAGTGGTTGATGATGAACAGGAAACAGCCTGGAGCATTGGAAAGATACTGGAAGACGGACTGGGAGAGGATTTTTCCATTCAGGTACTCACATCCGGGCGCAAGGCCGCCCAGTATCTGAAGGAGCAGAAGGTGGACATTCTTCTGACCGATATCAATATGCCGGGGATAGACGGCTTTGAACTGCTGAAAATGGCACAGGAAGGAAATCAGGAGACACAGGTGATTTTTTTGACCGGGTATCAGCGGTTTGACTATGTGTACAAGGCTTCCCAGAACAAAGGCGTTCGTTTTTTGGTAAAGGCTGAGACGGAGGAGGCCATCGTTCACTGCGTCAAGGATGCCGTACAGGAAATACAGGAACGGAAATATCAGGAAAAAATGCTGGAAATAGCGCGCAGACAGTTGGAATCCTCCAGATACCTGGTACAGGAGACAGACAATCCCCCGGACGGCTGGCTGGAACGGGTCTGCCAATATATACAGGCCCATATTGAGGATGATATTTCCGTATCCAGTGTGGCGGACGCCTTTCATTTCCACCCCACCCACCTTTCCAGAGTTTTTCGGAACGCTTCCGGCGTCACACTGTCCGCCTATCTGCTTCAGAAAAAGCTGGAACGGGCAAAATATTATCTGCTTCAGACAGACCTTTCCATTCAGGAAATCAGCGGCCGGTTAGGCTATCAGTCCACTCAGGCTTTTGATCGGGTCTTTAAAAGGGAAACGGGAATGAAGCCCCTGGAATTCCGCCGGTCGTTCGCTATTGGGGCTTTCTGAAAATTCCGCCTTTTCATGTTCTTTCCCCTTGATTCCTCACACACGTTGGATTCGGTGCAAAATGGCATAAAATAGTCCTGTTACCGTTGAAAAAATTTAAGTATAATAAACACAGGACGACAAAAACAGGATATGTCAGAGAAGCATCCTATCCTGTACAGAAGCATGAGCCAACGTGAAAGAGGAGGTTTATCCATGAAACAAACAAAATGGCTGGCAAAAGCGGCTGCCCTGGCAATGCTCATTTCATGCTGCGGCTGTACCTCGACCCCCAGCTCTTCCGGCGCCAACGCCCCTTCCGCGGGTTCCTCCGGCGGCAGTTCTGCCCCGCCAGCGGAAAGTCAAAACGCCGCTCCCTCTCAGACCGTTCAGGAACCGGTAACATTAAAGGTCGGCTACTATTATGACAGCACCTTTAAATATGAGGGCAATGAAACCGTGGAAAACAACAGCTGGACCGAGCTCTACAAGGAAAACGGCATCAATCTGGAAATCATGTACAACGTTGATACGACAATGGCCAATGAAAAATTGGCGCAGTGCATTATGTCCGGGGACTATCCGGATATCATGAAGGTGCAGGCGGCCTATTTCGGAGACTGGGCCCAGCAGAACATCTTCGCGGACATTACGGAGCTCTACGAGAACATGGCTTCCGACCAGACAAAGGAGTATTACAGCTCCGAGGTGGGACAATCCGCCCTCAACGCCGGTTATGTGGACGGGAGGCTGTACGCCCTCCCCAAAATTCAGGACCCCTATAACAGCATGTCCGTCCTGTGGCTCCGCAAGGACTGGCTGGACAACCTGGGATTGGAAATCCCCCGAACCATAGAGGAATTTGTCGATGTGGCAAAGGCATTTACTGAGAACGACCCTGACGGCAACGGCATAAAGGATACCTATGGCCTGGGGCTGAACGGCTCTGAGGTGTTTAACAGCGTGGGGGGAATCAACCGCTTCTTTGAAATGTACGGCGTTGTCCCCGGAACACAGAAGGAGACAATCCCCTTTATCGATGTAGACGGAAAGGCGGTATACGGCGGTTCACTGGAGGGGCCGATGAAGGATGGCCTCACCCTGCTCCACAGCATGTACGAGGCAGGTTATATTCCCAAGGACTTCATTTCTGCCGGTGCAGACCAGGTGAGGCAGGACGGCTCCGCCGGGAAAACCGGAATGTTTTTCGGCTCCATGTCCAATGCAGGCTCCGTGTGGTACAATGCCCTAGAAACCCAGCCTGAGGCGGAATATGTGGCGGCCGGTATTCCGGGGGTAACGGAAAATTCCTGGGGCACGGCTTTTTACTCGGCAACGCCCAATCTCTATTACACCGTGAGCAGCAAATGTACTACTCCTGAAGCGTTTATGACCATTATTAACCTGGGAACCCAGTATCTTGCCCAGCCTGACACCCTTTCCCAGGAGGATTACGAAAAATACAACGGCCTTACCGGCACCTACACCGGCTGGAAATGCGCTTTGGTGGAATTTGAGGTCCCGATGAAAAACCTGAAGGCCCTGGACCGGCACCAGAACGCATTGAAAACCGGAGATACCTCCCAGCTCAACGCGGAAAATCTGAGGGATTTTAACTCCATGCAGGATTATCTGACCAACATTGACAAGCGTTCCAGCCTGAATGAAACGGAACTGGGCAAATTCAATCAGGGTATCTTCTATTATTCCGTATGGGGTGCGGAGCGCTGCGGATACGCGGCCCTCAACGAAATGATCCAAGCGGGAAATCTGGTCTATTCCGCTTATGACACAGTGCAAACCGATGCCATGATTGAGATTACTCCTACCCTGGATACCCTTGCCAAGGAAACAATCGTCAATATCATTGTGGGAAACCAGAGCGTTGATTCCTATTCGGACTTTTTGAAAACCTGGAACTCTCTGGGCGGCGAAAAGATTACAGCGGAGGCAGACGCCTGGTATCAGAGCGTAAAAAATTAGCTTGAAG
>Ga0209064_1003495_pt1 | contig 13650 bp, 10 predicted proteins | sample Inofromicrocosms_FD_187498 | JGI IMG/M metagenome (GOLD analysis project Ga0209064, IMG submission 187498) | Mouse cecum microbial communities from Vienna, Austria - Inoculum for glucosamine and mucus D2O microcosms (SPAdes) (version 2) | ecosystem: Host-associated > Mammals > Digestive system >... | reverse complement strand
TTTCAATTTCAGCTTCACTATACTCTGGCGGCTGTCCCAATGCTTGATGCCGCTGGTTGCTTTGCTGACAATTTGTTATCAAAGCTTGATACAGGGCATTGCTGACAGAAACAACAACATAGGCATCTACTATCTGTAGCAGTTCGAAAAGTTTGCTTCCAACCTTCTCATATATCTTTTGAAACTCTGGCAAAATTGATTGGACTCTGCAAGGCTTTTTACAAGCGGAACATCCTGCGGTCATTGCATATATATCTGTGAAAAACAACGTTTCCAATTTCAGCGCATTAATTTTTCGCATTTCTTCAGAAAGTTGCTGCCGGATAGTTGCTACTTCAGCAGGATCATATCCCTTGCTTGTGATATACAAACTGTTAAACTGCTGATAGAGAGTGTTTGGTGCAAAAACATTCAAATCACAAATTGCTTTCCCCAACGCATCTTTTTCTTTTTCGATGCTATCCATTGATTTCTCATATTGATGGATATTGCGTTCATGTCGCAATGTAAGCATGACACCCGCAAGTGTCATCGTCCCGCCAAGGTAACTGCCGCAAAAGATAAACCATGTGGAGGCATCGACATTTGGCACATTGATATTGATGCCAAAATAATTCCCCAGAGCAATTCCTATATGCAGGCAGAACATCAGGAGGAAGGGAATGGCTAGGACAACCAGAAACCACCATTTTGATAATTTATTCTTCATATGTTTCACCTTCCATTCCCTCCATGCCTTCATTATTCTCTGTATCAACCGTTTCCTCCACAAATTCGCATTCTGGAATTTCGATACCTCGGACATCTATTTTGCCTGTTACCACATCGGAGATAAGGCGGGCCTTAAATTCCTGTAAAGTAGAAATCTCCTGCGTTAGGCTATCTTCATACTTTTTTGTCTTACCACGGAACTCAATTATGTACTCCATAATTTCTGCCTGTTCTTCAATTGGCGGGACAGGCAGAACGATAGTATTAAAATCATCTGTGTAAAGTCGCCAGAATCCTTCGATTATGCCGCGCACCCTGATGCGCAGTTCACTCCGACAACGGTCACTTTTTAATACAGTCTCTGCAAATGCCGGGAGAACTCTCTCTGTGTTTGGTATCAGCACTGTATAGTCTGGACTGATAACTCCAGACTGTGAAGACAGCGCAAAAACACCTAAGTGCGCTTTGAGCCTGTTCAAAACAAGATCATCTTTATAACACAGTTTACCGCCTGCATACGATTCTGAGAGCATCCTGCGTTCATCAAGTTGACTATCTGGTACAAGCCCATATTTTTGGCTCATAGACAGATGTTGCTCCGTGCCTTCTTGTGAGCGTTCATCTCGTTCCGAGAAAAGATACTTACATCTCATAGCTTGCCAATGCTCTGGTATGTCACCAATCCATTCTACTCCAGAATTTTTTGTAGCTACTCGGCCGTGCAAACCGTGCGTAACAATATGTGAAATATGAACGCACTGCCTTTCATGAAGTAAAGCTATCTGCTTTCTTTTTATCGAAATTAACCGATTGATTGCTGACACTTTCCAATCAAGAAACCGCACAATCTGATTCTGTTCGGGACGGGGAGGGAGAGGCAATTTACAGCTAAGGAATGTTCCTGTGTTAATGGTTTTTCTTAAACCGCTATACAGTGGTCGCATTGCTTTCACATTATCAAGCGACAAATAATAGTAGTAGGCATAGTGCGGGTTAATATTTGCTACATGGAATATTGTATATGCGCCAGTCAACATACCACCATATTGGGAAAGCCCGACAGTACGCGGAGTTTCATCAATATCAAACAAGCAAAATGCCATATCTCCTGGCTTGACAATCTTGTATGTGTTAAAGTCCTTGGGGAATTTGCCTTTTCCAGATGCCATATCGCGGAGAATTATCCCTTTTGTTGTCAAGGAAAGTAAAGGATATGCATCTATATCATCGCCAACCACATCTTTAGTTTCCCCAAAAATATTTTTATTACGCACCAGTTCCCAGTGGGCTGGTATATTAGGCAACCATGGAAGCGGTGTTATGGAATAATTGGGGTATGGTTTCATTGTATCCCCTCCATAATCCCCGCCATCATACCATCCGCTTCCCGTTCAAGGGCTTTCAGGCTCTCCAAAATTTCCTCCATTGGGCGCAGTTCTACCGGCTTATAGAAATACTTGGTAAAGCTGATCTCATAGCCAATCTGCGTTTTCTTTTCGTCTACATAGGCATCGGAAGCATAGGGTAGCACCTCATTTTCCATAAAGGCTTCAATGCCGCCCTCATAGGTAAACGGGATGTTTTCCGTGTCCCGCAAATCAACATCCGCTTCCCCTTCAATGGCCTGTGCAGTCGGGTCTTTCTCCGTAATAAAGGGCCGGATTTTCTTGAGAATGCCGACTTTCAGCTTTGTTGCCTTGGCAAATGCTGCCCAATCATCCAGAGGAGCGGTTTTTGCGGCCTCGGCAACAGCACTTTGCACCGCCGTAAGCTCATCCGCTTTCTTAAACAATCTGGCCGGAATTTCTCTGTCAGGATATATGCGCAGACGCAGAGGCCGCTCCACTGTAACAGACCAGTAGCCAAACTCCTCGTTATCAAAAATCATGTTGACTTCGTTTTGCTCCATTTCCATAAAAATGCGGACGATTTCACTGCGGATTTCGGGTGTAACTTCGCAATTCTTCTTGCCCATATTTTTACGGAGCGGGGATTTCATGGCGGTTGCATCAATCAGTTGGATTTTCCTTTGCGGCGTTCTTCCTTCCGATTGGATAGAATCCAGATAAATGTCCCAATTCCTGTATTGTAGAACATATTCTCCGGCAGTGCGATAATAGCCTCAACCAAGTCGTTCTCAATTAAATAGCGGCGGGCGTTGCTTTCCCCGCTGCCAGCGTCCCCTGTGAAAATGGACGAGCCGTTATGTACCTCGGCAATGCGGCTGCCCAGCGGAGTATCCTTTTTTATTTTTGCCACATTGTTCAAAAGGAACAGTAGTTGACCATCGCTTGTCCGAGGGATCATGACCATCTGTTCGCCGCCTTCAAGATAGGCATTAAACCGGGTATCCAGAATTTCCTTTTTGCCGCCCATCTTTTCTGCGTCAACCTTCCAGCTTTTCCCGTAAGGCGGATTGGACAGCATGAAATCAAACTGCCTTGTGGCGTTTCCGTCCAAGGAAAGCGTAGAACCATAACTGATATGCTCTGCCTGTTCCCCATCACCTTTGAGCAGCATATCCGCCTTACAGATTGCATATGTTTCGGGGTTCACTTCCTGCCCAAACAAATGAATAGACACATTCTTTTCCAGTTTCTGGGCAATCGCCAGAAGTCTGTCCTGCGCAACAGTAAGCATACCGCCGGTCCCGCAGGCTCCGTCATAGCAGGAATAGGTGGCGTCTTTGATTTGATCCGCAATAGGCATAAAGACAAGATCCGCCATCAGTTCAACAACATCGCGGGGCGTCCAGTGTTCGCCTGCCTCCTCGTTGTTTTCCTCATTAAACTTGCGGATCAGCTCCTCAAAAATAGTACCCATGCCGTGGTTGTCAAGTCCTGGATGCCTCACTATAGTCTGTGTATCATCCTTATAAACCGGCTTTGGAGAGAGGTTGATATCCGGCGAAATAAATTTCTCAATGACCGCCCCCAGAATATCCGCCTCAATCATCGTGTCAATCTGATTACGAAACCTGAACTTCTCCAAAATCTCCTGCACATTAGGGGAGAAACCGTCCAGGTATGCCTCAAAATCGGCCTTTAGCGTTTGCTTCTTAGCGCGGCTGGTGAGATCGCGCAGGCGGAACGGGGAGGCGTTACAGAATGCCTGCCCTGCCACATTGCACAGCGCCGGCCACTGATTATCGATTCTGGCTTCATCCAGCTTTTTTTTCATATCAAGAACAGCCTCTTTGCTGTCCTCCAGCATGGCATCCAAGCGGCGGATTACTGTCATCGGTAAAATGACATCACGATATTTTCCGCGCACATACACGTCGCGCAAGCAGTCGTCCGCAATTCCCCATATAAAACTTACGATTGTATTGTGAATTTGATTGTCCATATGTCTTTATTCCCTTCTCACGGAGACCGGCGTCTTCCGACTTACAGCAGATTTATTCTTGTTTCAAAACTCATATTCCGTAAAACTGATTCACTGTTCTTCTACCATTTCCATAATATCACAGACATCACATCTTAGAGCTGTGCAGATTTTTTCAATGATTTCCGTATTTACATTTTCATTTTTGCCGAGCTTCGTAACGGATGCCGCACTGATTCCTGCCAATTGTTGCAAGTCTTTTTTCTTCATATCCTTATCAATCAACAGTTTCCATAATTTTTTGTAACTGATAGCCATGAATGAACCTCCTTTTTCTGGGAATGTGCCGATTTGAAGATTTCTGCTGCTTATTATAACACGACTAATCCCCAAACGCAAGATTTCCTCCTGCGATTGCAGGAGGAAATTCTGTTATCTATTGAATTTCTTACCTTAATCTGTTATACTTGAGAGTAAAAAGTTCTCTGTAAAAAAATAACCCTTCCGTATGGATTTGTGGTATCTTTAAGTTGCTACACTTAAGAAAGATACAAACCACCAGAAGAGTTATTCCATGTATGAGTTTACCATACTTTTCGGTGGTTTACCATACGATTATGCTAAATTTTATTGATAAAGTCCTATGCCATTTTGAATCTTGTTTTTCCCGGAAAGCTTCCTTCTGCTGGTTTATTACTATTACAGTAGGCTTAATGCTCCGCTCAGATAAACTTGGTATTACCTCCGTTATTCGTGACTTGGCTCTTGCGCCTGGCTGCTACCCTTCCATGATCCATTTTTTTAGGTCCTCCGCCTGGTCTCTGGAATCCATTCGCAGTCGTTGGTTCTCTGCTGTAAAAGAGCATTCTCCTCTCTATAAGGAGGGGAACTTCCACATCCTTGTAGGCGACGGGGTCAAACAGTCGAAGGAAGGACGCCGGATTCCAGGAGTGAAGAAATTGTTCCAGGAATCCGAAAACTCTGCGAAACCGGAGTACATCCACGGGCATATGTTCGGCGGTCTTGGCATCCTGGCTGGGACGGTCCGTAACTGGGCCTGTATCCCTTTAAGCATCTGTAGGAGCTTTTGTAAACCTAAAGCCAAATGAAGCTGAGGAGATCAATTTGGCAAACGGTAGCGTTTTGCCGAAGACTGCTCGTCTTAAAATCACAACAATCAAAATTGATGAGCGTTATCGGAATCAAAGGATTGGTGAGGGAGCTCTTGGTCTAACTTTGTGGCAATGGAGAGATTTGGGCATCAATGAAATTTATGTGACTGTTTTTGATAAACACATTAGTTTGATACTTCTTCTGGAGAAGTACGGCTTTATCCATGTCGGAAACAACCTGAATGGTGAGCGGGTATATATCAAAGATCGAAGGAATCTTGATTTCAGTGACCCCTGTAAATCATTCCCTTTTCTTAGCGGTCAGGTCCAACACGCTGGATGCCTTGCCATTGATATGGAGTATCACGACACCATGTTCGCTTCTTCTGACCTCGCTAATACTTTGCAGGAGCGGGTTGATATTAGCGTGGCAAATGGGCTGAAAAAAGTATACATAGGCAAACCTTACAGTCTGGCTTTCAAAGTTGGAGAGCCTGTTTTGGTATACAGAAAATACACCGGAACCGGTGGCCGTCCGGGGTATAAATCCGTCATTACTACTTATTGTGTGGCAACACGAATCGAAAAAATAAAAGTAAATGGACGTGCGCAATATTCTTATGACCAGTTCTTGCGCATGGTCGGCAACAAATCTGTCTATAATGAAGATGAATTGAAGGAAAAATATGATACCTGGGCTTCTCTAACACTGATTGAGTTATTGTATTATGGGTATTTTGGCGCAGGGAATAATGTAAACTGGATGTGGCTGAAAAGCAATGATTGTTGGCCTGGAACCCATCCCATGAATTTCCGTTATACAAGGAGCCAGTTCGAGAAAATTCTGCGGGAGGGCAAAGTAGATGTCGGCAATGTTATTATCAATTAAGCCTAAGTATGCGTAGGTGATACTTGAGGGGAAAAAACAATACGAATTCCGAAAAAGCAGACCGAAAGATGGTGTAGATCGAATCATTTTCTATGCGTCAGCACCACTGCTGCGGGCATTACAAAGAAATTTTATTTTTCCTACTATTCAGGAAAAGATAAAGCCATTGCATATAAATTAAAAAATGTAGTGATTTACGAAAAGCCCAAGGCTTTGTCTGATTACGGTATCCGTCAAGCACCGCAATCTTTCGTATATCTATAAACGGCTATAAAGCAGTGTATTTTAATGTCTTGGCACTCCTGATTTTAGAGAGGAACAGAAGTGCCAAGGCATTATTTTTTTGATTTGCGGTTACTATTCACAGTCTGATAAAAAATGGCAGTCGGATTCTTCAAGCGAAGCTTGTAAGAAGCCGATTGACAGTTTTTATCTGACTGGAATCAGTCACTTCACCCACATAAGCAAAAAATCAAGATGCGAAGCATCGGCAGACGGCTTTGCCGACTGTTTTTGCGCATGTGAGTGAAATGACTGTGAATAGTAACATTTTTTCATTGATATGGCTGAAAATATATGATAGCCTTAAGTTATACTGAGCGCGGGATAAATCTGCCGTAAGTATAGATAAATGGCAGTAAAAAGCTGCAGAAGCAGATTTTTACCATATGCGGTAAAGGGGAATGTATAGATTATGGCAAGAGGAAAAAGTGAAGAATATATTTTAAAGAGTAAAATAGAACAATTACTCACAAAGGAATATGCATGCGCCACGGAAGAATTACACGGAACAGAGACCATTTTTTCCATCCGTACAGACGCAAAGCAGCCATACATTCAGATCCTGGCATACAGGCATTGCGTCGTGGTCTGCGCCTCCGAAGATCTCCACGGAACAATCAAAGGGCTTTTAGCAGGAAAGAGCCGGGATGAAATCTTCGAGCTGCCCTATGTCTATGGACAGACGATACATTATATCCCGGATCTGAGCCTTGCGAAGGCGCCTCTGACGCCGCCGGACTTCGAGTGCGAATTTCTATTCGAACAGGAGGTCGTATCGCTGCGGGGGCTGACCGGATTTGGAAATTCTCTAGAATTTGAGGCTGACGGCTCTACGCCCACCCGGGCGGTCTGCATCGCAAAGGACAACGGAAAGATCATTGGCGCGGCGGGTGCCGCAGGCTCTTCTGTAGAAGGCTTATGGGAGGTTGGAGTGGATGTGCTGGAAGGCCGCAGAAATGCCGGAGTAGGGACCCGGCTGGTCCGGCGGCTGACCAGGGAACTGCTGGAACGAAATATCCTTCCCTATTACTCTGCGTCCGTAACCAATCTGGGTTCGCAGATGGTCGCATCCCGGTGCGGTTATATCCCGGCCTGGGTGGACACATTCGGAACGACGCTGGACGGAAGCTCCGTATATCACGAGATCGTCAGCGGAATGGAGCTTCCGCGGGGGCTTGCTGAAAAGGAAGCGCGCCGGAACACAGCGAAAGGAATGACAGAATTTATGAAAAAAGTAATCGTGATAGGCTCGCCGGGAGCCGGAAAGAGTACATTTGCCAGGAAACTGCAGAACATCACCGGCCTGCCGCTGTTTTATCTGGACATGATCTACCACAGAGCGGATAAAACTACCTGTTCTGCGGAAGAATTTGATGAAAAGCTAAAGGGGATTCTGGAGCGGGACCAGTGGATCATCGACGGCAACTACGCAAGGACACTGCCTCTGCGCCTGAAACTGTGCGATACTGTATTCTGGCTGGATTACCCGCTGGAGGTATGCCTGCAGGGAATCGAGTCACGCTTCGGCAAGCCGCGCTGTGATATGCCCTGGATCGAGACGGAATGGGATGAAGAGTTTCTCAAATTTGTAAAAAACTTTCACTTGGAATGCCGGCCGGAAATACAGCGCCTTCTTCGGGAATATCCCGAAAAGGAGATCATCATATTTCACTCCAGGGAGGCTGCGGAAGAGTTTTTGGAAAAAGAAAGGGCGTAATTTCATGAAAAAGAGGTTTAACATTGCGGGAACCTGCATTCCGCAAAAACATTACATGGCGGATACATCCGAAAAGCTCAGCCGTATGATCAGACTGATCGAACAGGAATCCTATTTTACGATCAACCGCGCGCGCCAGTATGGAAAGACGACTACACTTATGCTGCTCTGGAGCCGATTGAAAGAAAAATATGTTGTGATCAACATCAGCTTTGAGGGAATGGGAATGGATGCATTCGGATCAGAGGATGCGTTTGTCAGGAGATTTTGCGGGCGGGTCGAGAAAAATCTCCGGCTTTCCGGTTACAGCGAAGCGAAGCAGAACATCTGGAAATGCACGGCCGGGAAAGAAAATCTGGATACCCTGCGGGACCGGATCACGGATTTTTGCGGACAGCAGGAAGAAGTCCTTCTATTTATTGACGAAGTAGATAAAAGCTCAGACAACCAGATGTTTTTGAACTTTCTGGGACTTTTAAGGGAATTATATCTGGAGCGCGCCATGGGGACGGTCACCTTTAAAAGTGTGATCCTGGCTGGGGTCTATGATGTGAAAAATCTGAAATTGAAATTGCGGCCGGATGAGGAAAGAAAGTATAATTCTCCATGGAATATCGCGGTAGATTTTCCCATTGATATGAGCCTTTCCGTGCCGGAAATATCGTCCATGATACGGGAATATGAAGAGGAGCAGGAATTTACGATTGACGCGGAGGATGTAGCCTGTGAAATCCGCCGTTATACATCAGGCTACCCATTTCTTGTCAGTCTGATCTGTCTGTGGATGGACGAGCGCGTTTCCGGGGAACTGTCCCTGAAGGACTGCTGGACGCCGCAGGGAGTCCGCGCGGCGGTGCGGGAGATCCTTAAGGGTACAAATCCCCTGTTTGACGATATGATCAAGAACCTGGAAAATAATCCGAAATTCCGGAGCTTTGTGGAGGGCATTCTTTTTCACGGAAACCAGATTCCGTACAAGGTGTCAAACACGGAGATCAATCTGGGCGTGACATTTGGTATTATTGGGGAAAAAGAGGGACTCTGCAAGATCTCCAATATTATGTTTGAAACATATATATACGATCATTTTATTGCAGACCAGGTGATTGGGAAACAGGTACTTTCCACATCCAGGACGCAGTTTGTTGATGAAAACGGTGATTTGGAAATGGATGCTATCCTGGAAAAATTCCAGGACTTGATGAAAGCGGAATACCGCCGGGAGGATGAAGCGTTTTTTGAAAAGCAGGGCAGGCTGTTGTTTTTGTGCTTCTTAAAACCAATTATCAACGGAACCGGGCACTATGTTGTAGAGCCGCAGACACGAAGTAATACCAGAATGGATATTGTCGTTTTTTATGGCCGCCGGGAGTATATTGTTGAGTTAAAATTGTGGCCCGGTCCCAAAAAGCATGAGGAGGGACTGCGGCAGCTATTGAATTATATGGAAAGCAGGGGACAGAAGAAAGGTTGGCTTTTGACATTCTGCTTTTTGAAAAATCGGGAAAAAAGAATTGAAGAATATACAAGGACAGAGAAATGCCTCGGAGACAAGTCGATCTATTCTGTGGTGGTATAAAATGCGCAGATTCAATCAATACATCAACAAAAACATTGGAAGGAAGCTTACCTTCCTGATGGTTCCTGTCCTCTGCATCGTCATGACAGTAACCATCCTGCTTACGAGCTGGACATACACCCGGCGTCTTGTAAAAAATATCGAAGAGGGAAGTCAGTATATTACAGAAACTTTTAAGCTGAACATGGATTTCTGTACATCGGACGTAAAGGCGCTGTTGAATACCCTTTCCATGGATGAAAATGTGATCCGGCTGGTGACCATGGAACAGGACAGCTTGGACTACGGAGAATTTCTATCCTGCCAGAGGGAATTGAAGAAGCGCTTCGGTTCTATGACCTCCATGAAAAGCTACATCCAGGATGTATTCGTGCTGGGAAATAACGGATACCAGTACAATTATCTGCAGAATATCCGCGGGAGCCTCATGGAAACCGACTGGTTTCAAGAATGTGTGGACAAAGAGAAAAAGGGGTTCCAGTATATCCTGCCCCACGATGTGGACTACTATGAGACGGGAAAGACTCCGGCCAGCCAGGCCATTTCCGTAGTGCTGCCCATCCGGTCCGGCAACGAGACAGTGGGGTATACGCTGTGCGACATTCGGATGAACAAGGCCGCTGTCCTGCCGGAAAGTATCCACAAGGATGCCAATATGAATGCCTACCTGGTCAACGGTTCTACAAAGGAGTACTACGATTTTCAGACGAAGCAGAACCACACGGAAGGGACAGCGGAATTTATCCGTTATCTGGGAGACAAAAAGAGCGATTCACTGAGGGCGGATGACCATTTTATCATTTACTCAAAAATGGAAAGCAGCGACTGGTATATTGCGGCGGTCTACCTGTACAAGGACATCATTGCGTCGGCCGTGTCGGCGCGGCGGATTGGTTTTATTATGTTGCTCCTGGGCTGCGGGGCGGTGGCGGTGCTGTCACGGGTGATCGCGGGCTCTGTGAAACGGCCGATTGACGAGATCATCTGCAGGATCCAACAGGTGGAGCAGGAGAATTTTGAGCCTGTGGAGGTGACCGGGGTTACGGGCCAGCCGGGGGAGCTCGTGCTGATCCGCGGCCGGTTTGAGGAAATGATCCGGCGGATCAACGAGCTGGTACATAAGGTCTATCTGGGGGAGATCTACCGGAAAAACATGGAATACGAAAATCTTGTCAACCAGGTGAATCCTCATTTTATATTCAATGTACTGCAGCTGATCCAGGCCAAAGCAGTATTGAGCGAGAATTACGAAATTGAGGAGATCGTTGTATCGCTCAGCCGGATGATGCGTTATACGATGAGCAACAAGGATAAGATCGTAACTCTTAAGGAGGAGTGCAGTCATGTGGAAAGCTATCTGGAATTGTACAAACAGCGTTACAGCCATAAGTTTTCCTATGAGATTCATCTGGAAAAAGAACTGGAGCTGCATCCGATCTTAAAGTTTGTCATACAGCCGCTGGCGGAAAACTGTATGAAGCATGGCTTTAAAAAGCTGAAACGGGAAGGCCGTGTTGTCATTGATGTTTCCCGGCTGGAGGAACAGATCCGCATCAGGGTCGAGGACGATGGAAACGGGATTGAGGCCGGAAGGCTGGAAGAACTGAGGAATTATATCTCAGATACCGAAGACCGGCAGTTCTCGTCTATCGGACTGAAAAATACGTTCCAAAGGCTGAAGCTGACTTATGGAGATAAAGCGGAGATGAAGATCGAAAGTGTGGAAAACCAGTATACGAAAGTATGCATCACAGTACCGCGGGAGGAGATCCATGTATAAGATCATGTTTGTAGATGACGAGGAGCAGAACCTGTTCCTGATGGAAAAGATCATTGACTGGGAGGAAAATGGTTTCCGGGTCTGCGGGATTGCGCTGGACGGTCCGGAGGGAATCCAGGTATTTGAAGAAATAGAGCCGGACGTGGTGTTTGTAGATATCCGCATGGACGAGATGAGTGGGCTGGAGATGATCGAAAAGCTGCAGCAGAGAAAAAAGAAAGCGGTTTACGTGATCGTCACTGCATATGACGAATTTTCCTATGCAAAGAAAGCAATCTCCCTGGGAGTAAAGGATTATCTTTTAAAGCCGGTTTCCAGAAAGGAGCTGCTGGATATGGTACGACAGATCCGGGAAGAGCTGGATACGGAACGTAAAAAAGAGGATGACAGCCGGTTTTTAAGCAGGCAGTATGAAAACGGCATATTCGAAAAAGCATTTACCGCTCTGGAAACAGGATGTCTTGAGAAACGGGACATTTCCGCGATGCCGGAGCCGAATGCGGCAATACTGAGATCAGATACCGCAATATTGAAATGGAATGCCGCGGAACCGGATTCCGGAATACCGGAAGCGGATACTGCGGCTCAGGAGCTGGACTCCGTGATCCGGGGACGCGCGCTGCGTTCCTATGAAATGTATTCGCCAACGGAGGAGCCCGGGGATCTGCTCCGTCTGGTGGAGGACTGGGAGATCGAATACTGTTTTCCGGGCTATGACTGCGTCTGTTTTATATCGGAGGAAGAAAAAAAAGATGCCGTCCTGGAATCCTTTGAGGATCTGAAAAGCCATCACATCAGGAAGAAATATATCCTGCAGGTCAACCGGACATTTTCGAATGCAGAGGAACTGATCCGGGGGTACTGCGGAGATTTCCGGCGCCGCGGATGTTGCTTTTATGAGCGGCAGAGCAGAGCATTCTTCTGCAGTGAAGCGAAGGCCGGGGAAGGACAGACATATCTTCCTTATGGGGAGGAGGTGGAAAAGCCCCTGCGCCGGCTGATCTACAATGGAGCGCCGGAGGACGCGACAGAGCTTGTACGTCGGATAGCGGGATATGCAAAAGAGCAGGGGAGCGCTCCCGGCGGGCTGGCCGATGAGATGATCGAACTGCTGTTCCTGGTGAAAAACGAGCTTACCAAGCTGTACAAGGACCGGGCCTTTCTGATCCTGCGGCATCAGAATGTATGGGATCTGCATAAGCTTCGGACCGAAGCGAAGCTTGTCTCCCGGATGGAGGAACTACTTCGGGAAACCGGAACCGCTGTGAAAAATATGATAGAAAATAAAGGAAATTATTCACTGATGGGCAGGACCGCGGAGTATATCAGGGCACATTTCGCGGATCCGGAATTTTCCGCGGGAGAGGTTGCCGAGACCGTGCACCTGAGCAGAAATTATTTTCTGAAAGTATTCAAGGAAGAAATTGGAATCGCTTTTCTGGATTATGTAACAGGAATGAGGATGGAAAAGGCCAAGCAGATGCTGAAGGAAACGGAGGAGACCGTGTATGCCGTCAGCAGAGCGGTGGGCTATGAGAGCCAGTATCATTTCAGCCGGAAATTCAAACAACTGTACGGAATCTCTCCCAACGAATACCGAAGTCTGTAAGGAACGGTTGAGAAAAGAGCGGCAGAATGAAAACATCATCAGGCAGATTGAACGGGCTTCGCCTGCGGAAATCTGCCTGATGTTTTTTCTTATGGAATCTTTTTATGAGAGTGATTTTGAGCAACGATTCGTGATTTTCGGCATTTCCGAAGGAGGAAAATTTCAGTAGTATATACTCATAAAAAACAAAAGGGAGGAACTACACATGATGAAAAAAGGAATGGTGGCTTTGCTGTGTGCGGGAATGGTGTTGAGTCTGGCGGCGTGCGGAGGCAGCGGGGATGACGCAAAAGGCGAAAAAGGCGGAAGCTCAAAAAATACCGTGACACTGCTCTCCTGGTATACGGAGGAGCAGATGATGCCTCTGAAAGAGGGCTTTGAAGCGGCCAATTCAGATCTGGAGCTGGAGGTGCAGTTTGTACCGCCGACAGAGCAGTATATTCAGAAGCTGACCCTGCTGATGAACGGGAATGAACCTACGGATCTGTTCTTTATGTGCCCGGAGGTTCGGGAGGACGTGGTTGCGACAGACTTTGCGGAGGATCTTTCCGACATGCCGATCATGGAGAAGCTGAGCGACAACGCAAAAAGGACGCTGGGTGCGGACGGCAAGGTATACGGCCTATCCATGGATTCCTGGGCAA
>Ga0209064_1003491_pt1 | contig 13678 bp, 12 predicted proteins | sample Inofromicrocosms_FD_187498 | JGI IMG/M metagenome (GOLD analysis project Ga0209064, IMG submission 187498) | Mouse cecum microbial communities from Vienna, Austria - Inoculum for glucosamine and mucus D2O microcosms (SPAdes) (version 2) | ecosystem: Host-associated > Mammals > Digestive system >... | reverse complement strand
AATATCAGGTTTTCCATAGGTATCAAGAATATTATATGCTAAACCTACTGTATCATTATATTGCTCATATATAGACTTTTCCAAGTCAATCCATTCTTGACATTCATACATTGTCTTTTTAGAATTTAAAGCTTCATTCATATAATCTATTATCGCCTTTTTATATAACTCCACTTTGCTATAATTACCATTAAATATATAATTACCAAAATCCACATATGCTTTCATCAAAAGACTATTATTATTAAAAATCATATGCCCATCTGAGCAATAGTCTCCATTCATTACAAATTCATAATCTTCCTTTTCTATGTAGAAATTTGCAACTATAGGGTTTGAACCAAGTTCTCTTTCCTTTTTATCATCATATCCATCCCAATCCGTATCATTTAGACACGGATCAGACCAAACAAAAACCGAACCGTCATACTGGGATTTATCCAGTTCATAGGTCATTTTTGCACGTGAAAAATGCAGTTCTTCATTATCCTCAAGACCGTCGCCGTCTGAATGCTTGCTGTATGGGTTACTGTTTATCGGCTGTCCATTTGGTTTTAATCCATAAAGCTCTACAAGGTCAGGAATGCCGTCATTGTCTGAATCTTCCCCTATAAACTGCGGCGTTTAATTATTTTACCATATAACCGCTAAATTGTCAATTTTTAATGTATTAAAAAGCGGAACAAGTTTTGTTCCGCTTTTAATTTAAATTATCTAGTGCATAAAAAATACCAATGTTCGGTAATCTTTTTTTTATAAATTCTATCATGTTTCTTTCTTGGACTATTAATATAATCAGGTTCTTCATCATAAACAGAATATACATATGACGATCTCCCATTATTATTACAAAAAGAAACAAATCCTTCATATACAGCTATATAATCTAATGGTTGTTTATCCAAGTAATACGAATCCATAATTTCATAAATACTTTTTAAAATTTCATCATCGATTATTATTGTTCTCTCATCTGTAAAACATACTATATCTTTATCATTTTCATCATATGGAACAGAATAAATTAAATACTCAAAATCATTCTTTTCAAAATCATCGTAATAATAGTTCGCCACTTTGTTATAAGCCTCTATTATAGGTATAAAATCGTTTTTTCTAGAAGATACCTTTGGGCCATATGAGCATTCGTATATAAATAATACTACCCCTATCAGCGCTATACATAATAAAATTATACTTAATATTACTATTATTTTAGTTATATATCTACTTATCATTTAATACTTCCCTTTATGGTTTCTTCAAATTCTATATAAGTAATATATGGTTTATATTTAAAATTGTATGCATCCCAATGCTGTAAAATATACCATGATCTGAAGCCTTGTATTAATCCAAATTGCATAAGTCTATCCGGATGTGATATATCATCATTGTCTAATCCAAATATATCATAAATTGTATATTTTACTGTATACTCGTAATTGCCTCCATCAAATTTATATGATGTAATATCTATTTGATTTCCATATGTTCCATCCACACATATTCCTAAACCTCCCCATATATCATCATATGTAGGTGGATCTACACGATCTTTCATATTCTTAACCATGATTGTATTATCACGATTTTCAATATCATATGCCAAATCCTTAATATCACCATTATGATTTTTAATCCAGTCGTTGATAATATTAGTAGTTTCATTTATATATCTATGCGAGTCAGAATGCCGCCTTGCTTCTTTAGTTAATATATCATTTGAATATGTTCCTCCATTACCACTTAAAAAATAGTTTATCATATCCTGAGCAATATCAACCATATCTCCTGATGAAAAAGTCCACGCCAATAATTTCCAATTCATTATATGATTTTTTTCACTTAACAGAAAATCTGACCAATTAATTAGAGGCATATTCCTTAAATCTTCTTTTGTCATATTTGAATAACAGAGATCATCAGGACCTTCATCATTACCAGTACACGATTTTAAGTATTCATCTGTTTTTGCTGTTTCATAGATAATGAATTCATGCACCGTTGAATCTATAGGATTATTATCTAATAAATCATCAAGTCCATCTCCGTCCGTATCATTTAGACACGGATCAGACCAAACAAAAACCGAGCCGTCATACTGGGATTTATCCAGTTCATAGGTCATTTTTGCACGTGAAAAATGCAGTTCTTCATTATCCTCAAGACCGTCACCGTCTGAATGCTTGCTGTATGGGTTACTGTTTATCGGCTGTCCATTTGGTTTTAATCCATAAAGCTCTACAAGGTCAGGAATGCCGTCATTGTCTGAATCTTCTCCTATAAACTGCGGCGGTATTGTTACACTTCCTCCTGACGCTCCTGTCAGACTGCTTGACGGGTATCCGTAATATAATTCTCCACCGGTTTGATGTATAATTCTTTGTAAATAAGAGCTTACGCTTCCTCCAAGATTTACTACATTCAGGCTTACATTTGTGTAATCATATGAAGATAAATCATAACCCCAAGATACATTTCCATGTGTTAGTACAACTATTCGGTACATATTTTCTTCATCGTTTGTTACATATGACAATGCGGTTTCAACTGCATTGTTAAGGTATAATGAACCTCCGTTATCATTTACATTCTGTACTGCTGATATCAGCGAATAATATGAACCCGTTAACCCTGTATTTGAATAAACTCCGTCTGCATACATGATTAGCGCCGCACTGTCTCCGCCTCCCATGTTATTTATTATATTTTCACAGATACTTGCTCTGCTGCACTTTCTTCTGCCGTATTTCTTCATATAGTATTCGACATTAGAACCGCTGTTTATACTTGCACGGATACTGCTTATATTATCTTCCGTTACTCCGTTGTATCCTACTTCTATTGAGTATGATATCGGATCTACACCTGACATCAGCCATGAACAGTCTACCACTAATATTGTATTCAGGGCTTTATAATATGATGTATTCCCACTCCACATTTTTCTGAGCTCTACAAAACTCTTTTCCCAGTTATCAAACCATTTTTCACTGTCCACTATCATATACTGGGAAAAATGCGTTGTTGTCGTGCTTACTGTTGAAGCCGCTTCATTGTGTACGGTTTCCATTTCTTTAAAGGTTTGATTTTCTTCATCATACCACAATATTAAAAGATTGTCAAACTTTGTATCTCCCAGCTTTGACTTATCTACCTTAAAGGTTATTGTTGCCTTATCAAATTTGGTTGGTGTTTCAAAGTTGAACGGCTCCCCTATCATTGCATACACTTCTGAGGACATTGAGTCAATACCGTACATACTTTCAATGGTCAGATTTCTTTCAAGGCTTCCGTTTGTACTCATGTCTACCTTTACTTCTGTAATGGCTTCATCATGGGTACTTACTTCCTGCTTTTTGGACTGTCCGAATACCTCGTCACCGTCAAGTATTCCGTTTCCGTTTGTATCAGGATTTAAAGGATCAAAATATACTCCGTATTTCTTGTATATTGTTCCGTCATAGCCTTCTTCGCCGTCCAGTAATCCGTCATTATCAGTATCGGGATTCAGCGGGTCTGTCTTATACTTTTTGATTTCATCCCCATCTAAAAGACCGTCTTCATCTGTGTCAGGGTTATACGGCTCCGTTTTATTCGTGTATTCTCCTAAATTATTTAGATTATCATTATCAAAGTCTTCATCTGCATCGGATATGCCGTTTCCGTCCGTATCAACTTCAAGGGGATCTGTGTTTAAGGTTAGAACCTCATAACCGTCCGGAAGCTTGTCCCCGTCAGTATCAGGGTTCAGCGGATCAGTATCGATTACTTTTTCATAAATATCAAATAATTCGTCCTTATCAGTATCGCCCAGCCATTCTTCCGGCAGATATATTAAATCACTGAAGTCGTATACTTCTGATTTCGTACCGATAAATCCTGCAATATTATCATTGCCATTTAGGTTTATACTGTTTCCGTTGATTATTACTTTATCAGCAATAATAACACCATTTATCGATACATTGGGAGAGTTGATTGTCAATGTTCCAAGCGGTGCGTAAATAAGACCGTTTATATTTGCTGTACTGTCATTATTTATGGTAATATTTCCATACTTTGAATACACTACAGCAGTATTTGCATTCTTTACCTCTCCTGTTACATTAATATCCATTAAAGTTCCTATGTTGGAATTCAATGCTACATTTCCGTCAAGCTCTATATTTCTATATGAAAACACCGGATTGTTAATATGTATATTCATTTCTGATTTTACATATCCGTCTTCATAAAGCTCACAGTTTTCAGTGAAATACTGTTCATGAATTTTTGTATCGGCATAAACGTGCTTGACTCTTTTCTCAATATCATTTCCTGTTGTAATTCTGCCGTTAATATTTTTTCCTTGTGCTGTTATCACGGCTTCCTTGTTAGTATGAACATCGCCGTTAATACACAGATTTCCCGCATTGATTTCTATACCGTTTCGACCGAAAATATTGTATGGATACTTGTCTGCATCTTCAGCTGTTACAGTTACTGCAAGCTGAAAAATTATTGGGATAATTACCACAATCGATGTCAGTATTGAAATAATACTCTGAATGTTTTTTCTTTTTGCCATTGATTTTCCTCCTGATTAATTATGTCACTTAAATTGTGCTTAAACATTTTATCATATAATTAATCATTTAGCAATATATCAGTTAACATATCTTATCGCTTTGTTTATGTTAACAAATTCCATATCATTAATTTGTATAAAATGACATATTCCAACATTGAAATAGCCATGTAATTAAATAAACTTCACGGCTCTTTCCAGCATCAATTAATCGCTTGTGACGATATATACATTGTATTATCTTTAACAAATTATGTTAATACCTTTATAAACATTTTTTTACATTTTCTTTTCTATCTCAGTGTGTAAACGCTTTGAGAAGTTGTCTCCTGCAATGCCATTCTGCGAATAACCCCACTGTCCAAGAAGATAATTTACTGCTCTAAGGGTTTCATCACTAAAACATCTGTTCTTATCCATTCCGTATTTATGTAAGCCTAACTTTTTAGCAAGCAAGAGCAGTTTCTTTAGATTCAGCAATGCTGAATTGGCGTCTTGTCCATAACCGGAAACTTATCAGGCTTTTCTTTTATGCCTAATATCTTTACTATTCCTTTTGCATAAGCTTCTGCAAGCTTTTTATAGTTTTTCTTAATAAAGTCAGCATCCTTTTAATTATCAACAAAACCACACTCTAAAAGCACTGCCGGTGCTTCTGTTTCCCTGATAATCGCAGAGTAATCTCTGTATTTTACATCAAGCTTTGTTTTAATTACACTGCTTGACATAATTTTCTTAACTTCTTCATTAATATTATTTGTGAGTAGTTCATATCAGTATCTATGTCCTGAATACGTGACATCTTGTAGTCTATACAGTACTCGCTTAGAATTTCTGCAAGTGCAAAGGTTGTCTTTTGTGTGTATTCCTTTTCTGTTATAAGTACGTTTGCTCCTGGGTCTGAACCGCCGTGCCCTACTCCTATAAATACATTTTACTCATATTTCAAAACCTCTTTCTTTCATTAAAATTATTTTTGGGTACAAAAAATCGCCCTGTATTTTACAGAACGCATAGACTAATATAGACTTTTTATTGACATATACAGACAGATAATGTATAATTTTCTTTAAGGGCATACCATAACGGTAGGCGGTCAATCCTTGCTCCCGGAAGGGAGTGATTTACTATGAATAATTTTGTTACATGGAGTGAATTACTCCAGTTCGCGTCTGTCTTTATAGGCTTCGCAACACTTATGTACGCAATCTTTCATAATAAAAGGAAATAACCGCCCTGAGCTGCCAACTTAAGGACGGTTATTTTAATAACTATCTTTGGGAGCGACCGTCTATCGGTATGCCCCTTTTTTATTATTATACACTATTTACGTGATTATGTCAACTACATTCATGTCATTCTTTTAAATTCATAACAGCTGCCAGTCCTGCCGCAAACGCTGATACATCAAGACCTAACGCAGCCGATTTTACTGTTAAATCTGTTGTGGTCTTGACAAGTATGTTATTATGACGGACGAGAACTTTGACTAAACCAAATGAAATAGCTCCTCTGTGTGATACTGCCATTTTAACACTTTTTTTAGTTAGTATATCCATTCTAAAACAAGAAATGCTATTTAAATTGTTTGATCCTTTAATATTAAACGAATCTATCTCCGTATTTATCAAGGTTTACTATATCACTATGGGCATTCTGGGTATATTGTTTATAAACTAATTTAAATATAGAAAAAAGGAAATGCTCTCATCATTACAACAATCACATTTCCTTATATCTTTTTATGTCATTTAATCTTTAAAACCTGCGAAGCTTTTTTAATGCTTCCGGTTCTTTAGGCTGATGACAGCCGGCTGCTGAAGTTGAGCCTGCAGCCTTTACTGCTGCATATTTACTGCACGCAGCAAGCTTTTCCAGAAAAGATTTTTTAATCTTTTTCATTATAATTTCCTCCTTTTATAATTTTTAAAATTGCAATAAATACAGCTACTGCCAACAAAGTAAATACCATTAGTACAGATGTTTGTTTGTATGACCTAAATATCAGGCAGCTTGCAATGGATACTAAAACTACAAGACAAATACTTATACTACGTTTATTTTTTTCCTTATTGCTATCCATTGGTTCATTATCTTCTACAACCGGAGTATAACGCCATATTATTAAAATTGACAGCATTAATAATAGAATATGTATTGAAATTGTATAGTTATCTACTGATACAGTCATATGAGTAAACCCTAATACAAGACAAGCCATACTTGAAAATACCAGATTATAATTTAAATGAGATTTGATATGATACCCGATGGTAGATAGCTTTATTACTGCAAACAGAAAAAAGAATATTACAGATAAGAAAAACATCTGAAACACTAACCCAATTAAAACAGTAACAGTAAGTCTGGTTAAAGTCGATATAGATATTTCCAATCTATTTTTATAAATTTCAAGGCCATCAGCATCAATTATTTTTTTTCGACATAAAAACAGAGATATTCTTTTACTTAATTCAGAAATCATTTTTCTCACCTAAATTAATAATATCCCTGTTTTTGCCAAAAGTCAATATAAAATCCCCCAACGCAGATTTTTAATCCCCCATGTTAGATAAAATCCTTAAATTATATTATTAGGTTTAAATTTTTAAATATTATTCTCATAATTTCCACTAAAATAATTTTATATAAACACAAAAAATCCCCCGAAAAAACCTATATACGGTCTTTCCAGGGGACAAATATTCTTTTAAAATTATTTATTCATCATGCTTGCAACTTCATCAGCAAAGTTGTCTTCCTTCTTTTCAACACCTTCGCCTCTTTCAAAGCATACGCAATCAATTACGTTAATTGTTGTTCCAGCATCCTTTGCACACTGTTCAACATACTTTTTAACTGTAAAGCTGCCATCCTTAACAAATTCCTGTTCAAGCAGGCAATTTTCAGAATAGTACTTTCCAACCTTACCTTCTACAATCTTTGCCTTAACCTGTTCCGGCTTATTAGCCATCTTAGGATCTTCATCCATCTGTGCAAGCATAATCTTCTTTTCAGATTCAATTACTTCAGCAGGAACATCTTCCTTCTTAAGGTATGGAGCCTTAAGAGCAGCAAGCTGAAGAGCGCAATCCTTACCGCAAGCAAGAACAGCGTCAGATGCACCAGCAGGTGTATCAAGATTAATCATAACGCCGATTTTTCCGCCGCCATGAACATAAGGAACAAGAACGCCTTCAAGTCTTTTAAATCTTCTTATATGCATATTTTCACGAATCTTAAGGAAAAGTTCCTGAAGCGCTTCAGCAACAGTTGTTGTTCCGCCGTAAATCTGTTCTGCATTAAGTGCATCCAAATCAGCAGGATTCTTTTCAATAATTGTCATTGCAACATTATCAACAAACTTCTTAAATTCATCGTTGTTAGCTGCAAAGTCAGTTTCTATATTAACTTCAACAACCGCACCTACTGTATGGTCTTCGTTAGTCATAGCCATAACGATACCTTCAGCAGCAACTCTTCCGGACTTCTTAGCCTGTGTAGCAAGTCCCTTTTCTCTGAGAATTACAGTTGCCTTTTCAAAATCGCCGTCAGCTTCAACAAGAGCCTTCTTACAATCCATCATGCCGACGCCTGTCTGCTTACGCAGTTCAGCAACGTCCTTAGCTGAAATATTAGCCATTATTATCTTCCTCCAATTTATTTTTATTCAGAAAAACCCGAATATATTTTATATATCCGGGCATATTTTCCTTAATTATTCAGCTGCTTCCTCTGAAACTTCTTCAGCAGGTGCTTCAGCTTCTTCAGTAACATCTTCGCCCTGTCTACCTTCAATAATTGCATTTGCAATTGTTCCGGCAATAAGCTTTACAGCTCTGATAGCATCGTCATTACCAGGAATAACGTAGTCAACTTCATCAGGATCGCAGTTTGTATCAACAATAGCTACAATAGGAATATTAAGCTTCTTTGCTTCTGCTACTGCAATCTTTTCTTTTCTAGGATCAACTATGAAAAGAGCTCCAGGGAGTCCATTCATATTCTTGATACCGCCCATAAATTTTTCAAGCTTTTCAATTTCAAGATTCAGCTTTACAACTTCCTTCTTAGGAAGAAGATCAAATGTACCATCCTCAGCCATTGTATGAAGCTGTTCAAGTCTCTTGATTCTTGTCTGAATTGTATTAAAGTTAGTAAGCATTCCGCCGAGCCAACGAGCATTTACATAATGTGCGCCTGCTCTGAGGGCTTCTTCCTTAACAGAATCGCCTGCCTGCTTTTTTGTACCTACAAAAAGCACGCTCTTGCCTTCAGCAGATATGTCTCTTACAAACATATATGCTTCTTCAAGCTTCTTAACTGTTTTCTGAAGATCAATAATGTAGATTCCGTTTCTTTCTGTAAAGATATACGGAGCCATTTTTGGATTCCATCTTCTTGTCTGATGACCAAAATGCACACCAGCTTCAAGAAGCTGCTTCATTGATACTACTGCCATGGTAGTTCCTCCTGTTTGGTTTTATTATCCTCCGCCCAACTTAGCTCAGAAGCAACCCATATGTATGGGACCATGCTCTGAAAGTACAAGCGTGCGAATTACCTAATAATTATATCATAATCATTAAATAAAATCAATATAAAATTATTTTATTTTTTGCACAAATTATCAAAATTAAACACCTTGGATTTTGTGCAATTATTACTTTCTATGCTTTCAAACGAAACGAGAACTGTATCTTTTCCAATCAGTTTTATTTGTTCACAGCCAATAATGATATCCTTTTCTTTGCCAAGCAAACCGCAAACACGCTTTCTTCCCCATATAACAAATGCTATTACCCGACTTGAATCTGATTCAAATTCCATATCATCAATAAAACCTAACTTTTCTCCGTCTTTGATATTTACAACCTCCTTACCCTTAAGTTCAGAAAGACTGCAAATCAAAGTACACCACCCTTTCAAATCAATCTATATTATTTATATGCTGTTTTAATTATTTTAGAAAAGTCAGTCACAAATAAAATGGTATATTCTTTTTAAGAAACCAAGGTATTAGCAATTGTCAGTTATCTTCCCAGTGCTGCAAGGATATAATAAATTTATTTAATGGCTATATTTAACCTTTATTCCAAGGATTTTCTCATTTCAACATAATCTTTTTGCGTAATAGGCATAGGCTCGAATTCTTTACGTGAAAAAGGTTTAATATTTTCATCATAATCCATTCTTATTTCTCTTTTTAAGTTACGGTGCTCTCCTAATATAATATACTCAAATGCTGAACTTGCTCTTGCATGATCTTAAAATATTCTATACCGTCTTTATATACATCTGACGGTAAAAAATATAAAAAACATATCAACTTATACTGTACACCATACTCATTACCTATTTGAGCAATATAATTCATTGCCTGATTCAAACGTTTATATTCTTCCTCATATGTCGCATTTATACCTGCGTCCTTATTTATGCATATACGAAATGACACATTAAAATTGCAATCTGATTGACTTTCCATAATAGTTTTAATAAAATAGTCAAGATCAAATTTCCCACTTTGAATTTTTTCAACTGTAACTGTATCTTCGGCTACTCCATAATTATAGCATTTAATATAGCATTCCTGAAATAAATCACTTAATTGATTATATAACAATTCCTCCAATTCTTTAGAAGCTAACGAAGAAGCATATTCATCACGAGCAATTTCCCCATCATCTATAAACAATGTTTCAAATAATAAATCACGGTTACTTTTAGGATAACATACTTCAAAATATGACGGTCCGCCGTTCGCCCATACATTTAAACACACAAATTCCTCGTTATATCTTTCTTGCAATGCTTTTTCAAGTACTTTTTTCAAATTTCTTTTGGTTTGAAATCCGCACCCTGTTAACCCCAGTGTTGTTATTAACAACACTCCCATTATTATTACCGCTGCCATTTTTCTTAGCCTTATATGTCGCATTTATACCTGATTCCTTTCTATTAGTATTGAAATATGTGCATTATCATAGACTAAATTCTATTAATTCCCCCATATTGCTACCCCACTGTAATCGCTTCATCACTATAGTTAAATCTGCCTAAGGATATAATACAGCATAAGTAAAAATATTTCAATACTTAAATATCTTTGTATTCATTATATAATTCAAACCGCACAACCTTTTTGCCGCCTAAATAATTTGGAATTTGTTCAATTCTTTTTGTAGGTGTCCAAGTAATCACAACCTTCTCATTCTAATCTTCATATTCAAAATACCTCTCTTCAACTGCATATACATTTAATGAATATGTTACAAAACTTAATATCATAAATGGTAAAATAAATATATTTTTAACTTTTAACATATTTCACGTCATCCTAATGTCATTAACATCAATTCATTTTCATTAATAATATCATTGTTTTTATTAAAAAATCAATATAAAATCCCCCAACGCACATTTTTAATCCCCCATGTTAGAAAAATTCTTATTTTAACATTTCTTGCCCTTTGTGCCTACTATATAAAAAAGCCTGAGATAACCGAAACATCACAGTAATCTCAGGCTTTATATAATTATTAAATAAATTTTTTTGCAGGGCAAAAAAATAAAGAACCAGTCCTAAATCACTGATTCTCTTATCATTGACAAAAAATGTCTATAAAAATTTTTTTAAATTTGCTCTTGACAAAATTATTCCATTATGTTAAAATACAAAACAGAAAAAGCACACCCACAGAACGTAAATTGTTTGGCGACAGTTTACGTTCCATAATCAAAACAGATACCACAATATCTGATTAACTTAGTGAGAATGCTATTAAAGCGTATGTACAAAACGTTTTCATAGATTTAATAAGCTCGTCAGATTTCCCTCCAAGGATTCTCTGATGGGCTTATTGCTTTTTCTAAACGAAAATTGAATATAAAACACAAGTCGCTGTCAAATCATTTTTCTTACAGCTACTTGCGGATAACTCCGTTATCAGTTCAATATAGCTGTAAGTAGATGATTTTAGCATTTACGTTTGGTGAGATATGAGAGATTCGAACTCTCGACCCTACGCTTAAAAGGCGTATGCTCTGCCAACTGAGCTAATATCTCAACAACAATTAAATTATACCACAAATAAAATAGCTTGTCAACACTTTTTTGAAATTTTTTGAATTTTTTTTAAAAATTAGGCTCTGATAATCTCAGAGCCTGTATTTTATTGTTTTTCCTTAAGCAAATCTCTTATTTCCATAAGAAGCAATTCTTCATTAGAAGGCTTAGGTTCTTCCTTTTCTGGTTCCTTTTTGGGTTCTTCTTTTTTATGAAAAACATTCATAAATTTTACGATAAAGAAAACGCACATTGCTGTTAGGATAAACGTAATAATAGCCTGGAGAAAGTTTCCTATATTAATGTATGGTCTGTTTCCCCACGGGATAGTAACCCCAAGACTGCGAAAATTTATGCCGGCAAGAATCATTCCAATAAAAGGCATAAGTATATCATCAACAAGAGAATTTACAATAGATGTAAAAGCTCCGCCGACAATTACACCGACTGCCATATCAAGAACGTTTCCGCGTGAAATAAATGTTTTAAACTCGTTTATTACTCCCCCGACGCCCTTTAATTTCTTTTTCACTACTGACTGATTTTCGTTTTCCGCCATTTTTCTCCCTCCGCCAATTAATTAATTTTTATAAGCATTGTTTTTTTCCGAAAAGCACAAACCTTATTTTTTTATGATTATAACACAATTTTCATCATATTTCAACATATTTTGCTTATTTTAAGTGAATTATAATATATTTCATTAATTAATTTGTGTATAATTACTGAAAACATCTGAAAAGGTATTTATTTTTAAAATGAATTATGTTATAATATAAATATTCGAAAATCATCTGCAAAAAGGAGCAATAATATGAGTGCTACTAAACAGGAAGGCAAAAAGAACTATACTATTAAACGATGTATCGACGTTTTTCTTGCAGCCGCCCTCGCTGTAAGTGCAGTAATAGGAATAAAAACGGTTTTGAAGGATCTTACAGATATTTCACGTAAAAACGATGACGGCAATATTTCAGTTTCTTCAAACGATTCAAAATCCGAAAACGAATTTATATATGTTTCCGATTCAGCAGATAATGAAAATATATATAACGGTCCGCTTATTATGGTTAACAGCGAAAAAAAATATCAGGGCAAAGCTGGCGGCCTTAAAAGCGTTTTCGAAATAAAAGAACAGAGCAATTATGATTTTTATTCTGTTTATGATAAAGACGTTAAGATTAAACAGGAAGCTGCCGAAAAACTCAATGAGATGTTAGCAGCATTTAATAAGGAAACAGGAATCAGCAATATTCAAGTATCAGGCGGCTATCGTTCGGTAGACACACAAAAAGAATATTACGAGGCTGCTGAGGACAAGTCTGGCGTTTCCGAGCCAGGACACAGCGATTACCATACAGGATATTCCATTGATCTTGATGTAGTATCAGAAGACGGCGGAAGCTTAGGCTTTGACGGGACCGGCGATTATGCATGGTTTGCTGAAAATGGTTATAAATACGGCTTTGTTGTGAGAAGTCCTGAAGATAAAACTGACATAACCAAACTTGATTACCGTCCGTGGCATTTTAGATATGTTGGTGTTCCACATTCATACTATATGCACGAAAAAAATTTGTGTCTTGAAGAATATTCTGATGTTTTAAAGTCATATTCATACGAAACAGAACATCTTAAAATCAACGCTGATGGAAAAGCATATGAAACTTATTACATTTTGATGGACAACAGTGCGTCTACAACAATTATTTCTGTTCCGTCTAACAAAGAGTATACCATCTCCGGAAACAATACAGACGGTTTTATAATTACCGTAGCCCTTGATACAGACACTTCAGTGCCTGAAGAAACAGCTCCTCCGTCCGAGGACAGTAAAAAAGAAACCGACAGCAATTCTAACGAAAATAAAAACAGCAAACCCGAAGAATAAAAATAAAAGGCAGTTCATTTGATATGCACCCCAAAAGTTAGACACTTTTGGAGGTGCATTTTTTATGAAAAAAAAGGGAAGTAAAAACAAAAAATATAGTGCAGAATTCAAAATATCTGTTATAATAGATATGCGAGAACATCAT
>Ga0209064_1003479_pt1 | contig 13733 bp, 9 predicted proteins | sample Inofromicrocosms_FD_187498 | JGI IMG/M metagenome (GOLD analysis project Ga0209064, IMG submission 187498) | Mouse cecum microbial communities from Vienna, Austria - Inoculum for glucosamine and mucus D2O microcosms (SPAdes) (version 2) | ecosystem: Host-associated > Mammals > Digestive system >... | reverse complement strand
TTAGAATCTGTTACACAAGAGAATGTTGAGATTGCTAATTCTAGTGCAGAGATTAGTGAGAGAGTAGATAAAGTAGCTAAAGATATATTAGATGATGTGAATAAGAAGAGGTTTGAATAATTGATGAATAATATTTTGATTTTGCTCTGTGCGTTGTGCAGGGCTAAAAATCTTAACCCTTACCCTTTCTAAGAATTTTTAATGATTAGCTAAAAGCCCCATAATTCATTAACTTTTGATAGCGTTTATTGAGGTAGTTATCATCTTGTGATATTTCTTCAAACGCTTTAAGAAAATACGATTCTATAGCCTTTGCTGCAGATTCCTTATCTCTATGAGCACCAATAAGTGGTTCATTGATAACATCATCAATTAACCCGCATTTTTTAAGCTCAATAGGCGTAATTTTAAGTGCCTTTGTTGCAGATTCTATTTTTGAAGGATCATTCCATAATATCGCTGCACAACCTTCTGGGGAGATAACACTAAAGATAGAATATTGCATCATAGCAAGCTTGTCTGCCACTGCAATAGCTAATGCACCACCGCTTCCTCCTTCGCCAATAACAACCGCAATCGTTGGCGTTTTGAGTTTGGCAAATTCTTGCAAATTTCTAGCAATTGCCTCACTTTGTCCGCGTTCTTCTGCTCCTAATCCGGGATAAGCCCCTTGTGTATCTACAAGCATAAGGATAGGAATATGAAATTTCTCGGCAAGCTTTGCCGCACGCAAAGCCTTACGATAGCCTTCAGGGCTTGGCATACCAAAATTACGTGCAAGTTTATTTTTTGTGCCTCTTCCTTTTTCCTCACCAATAATCATTGTAGTCTGTTCACCTATTTTACCAAGAAAACATACGATTGCCTTATCATCTTTAAAATGTCTGTCTCCATTAATCTCATAAGGATTTTTGAGAATAGATTCAATATAATCCATTGCATAAGGACGATCAGGGTGGCGTGCAAGCTGTAATTTTTGGTAATCACTTATATTAGAATATACGCTAGATACTTCTTTTTCAAGCTCTTTTTCAAGGATTGATATAGCATCATTATCACCACTTATAATAGCAGATTCTATATCATCTTGGAGATTTTTAATTTTTTGTTCAAAATCAAGATAGGTTGCCATTATGCCTCCTAATTAGATTTTGCTAAATATTACAACACCATTTGTGCCACCAAAGCCAAATGAGTTACTCATTACAACATCAACTTTTGCCTCACGTGCAGTATTGGGAATATAATCCAAATCACATTCAGGGTCTGGGTTTTCTTGGTTAATTGTTGGAGGCAAGATACCCTCTTGCATTGCCATAATAGAAATGACTGCTTCTATAGCACCAGCTGCACCTAAACAATGCCCAATTTGCCCTTTTGTAGAACTTACAGGTGGCACAGATTCTTTAGAACCAAAAGCAGCTTTAAGTGCCATTGTCTCATAAAGGTCATTATAAGCCGTGCTTGTGCCGTGTGCATTGACATATCCCACAGGTTTATTTGCCATTTTGAGTGCAGCTTTGATAGCCCTTAATGCTCCTTCACCTTGTGGAGCAGGAGTTGTGATATGATTAGCATCACCGCTCTCACCAAAACCAATCAATTCTGCATAAATTTTTGCACCACGTTTTTTAGCACTCTCATATTCCTCAAGCACCAGTGCTCCAGCACCTTCACCCATAACAAATCCATTACGTTCTTTATCAAATGGACGCGAAGCTTTCAAGGGTTCATCATTTCTATCACTTAGTGCTTTCATCGCTGCAAAACCACCAATTCCCACAGGGCAAATTGAAGATTCTGAACCAATTACAAGCATAGCATCTGCGCCATTGAGCATAATAGTCTTTGCTGCTTCGCTAATAGCGTGAGTTCCAGCCGCACAAGCCGTAACACTTGCAAGATTAGGACCCTTAAGTGCGTATTCAATAGAGATAAAACCTCCGAGCATATTTACAAGCGCAGAAGGAATAAAAAATGGATTAATTCTGCGTGGTCCTTTTTGCTCACAAACAACGGAGTTCTTCTCAATATTGCCAAGCCCACCAATACCTGCGCCGGAGCTAACACCAAACCGCTCACTAAGTGACATATTTACGACATTACCTTCAAGCAATCCGCACTCACTCATTGCTTCCTTTGCTGCTTTTAAGCCAAGCTGGATAAATCGGTCAGCCTTTTTTACCTCGCGTGGGTCAAGAACTTCTTCAACATTAAAGTCTGTAATTTCACCAGCAATTTTGACAGGAAAATTTTCTACATCAAAGCAAGAAATTCTTTTAATCCCACATTGTCCATTAATGATAGCTTTAAAAGAGTCACTTTTGTTTAAGCCTAATGAGTTAATCATTCCTAAACCAGTTACCACTACTCGACGCATCATTCATTCCTTTATAATAAGGGGGTTATAGAATCCAACCTGCATAAAGCAAAGCAAGATTCTATAGTTTATAATTTATTTGTTAGCTTCAATATAAGCAACAACATCTTTGACTGTTTTGATTTTTTCTGCTTCTTCATCTGGAATCTCAATAGAGAATTTCTCTTCAAGAGCCATAACAAGCTCTACAACATCAAGAGAATCTGCATTCAAATCCTCAATAAAACGAGATTCGGGTTTTACTTCATTTGCATCAACACTTAATTGTTCAACAACTACAGCCTTTACACTTTCAAATGTATCCATTGTATTCTCCTTTGGTTTTAAACTTAAAAGGTGAGATTATATCAAACTTTTGTTAAATTACTAGCTACTATTTGGAAACTTTTACAAAAGCTTATGCGAGATTCTGCAAAATATAGGGATTTGAAAAGTTATACCTTAGAATCTCACGTGTATTTTACGCTTTCACAAGATACAAGATTATGCGTGCGTATATCTATCGCTAAATGTTGTCTATCCTAATCCCATTTATTCCTTTTTTGCGCACGATTATATGCGGTTGCTTCGCGAAACATATTATCTGTGTCCTTTACACCTTTAAGATCCCAATAATACCCTACATTATGGCAAAAACTTAAAGCATAACCAAACATATAATGCATATTTGTAGCCTTTTTTGTATTCCAAGCACCAATGGGCTGATTGAAAGCTTCTGCTTGGTAAAACATACAAGAAAAGTTTGTGGCACTTGAAGTATCCCATTTATCAATAGGCTGATTAAACACCTTATTTTCTTCAAACATAAAGCTAAAATTTTTTACCTTTGATGTATCCCAAGTGGATATGTTTTCATTAAAATTAGAGTATCTAAACATATCTTGCATAGTTGTAACCTTGCTCGTATCCCAATTTTCAATCCCAGCAAAATCATTTCTATCAACATCCTCAAAGAGAAATGATAAATCTTTAATATTGCTGATGTCAATATCGCCTAAATACTGCTTTTTAAGCTTTACAAGTTTTTGCAACTTCATTTTGTTTTTTGGCGTGATTATCTCACCCTTGCTTTTTGACGTGACTGGCTTTCTATCAAATACGCTTTTGAGAATAGTATCGAGCTTTTGTCCCTTTGCGTATCGCGAATAGATTCTATAAATATAATCTTGTGGGGAATTTTTCGCACTGCATCCTGCATACAAGGCTTTATCGTCCTAATATTCTTGCTCCAAATCACTTAGGCGAGCTTCGGCAAAACTGGAAATATCCCTTGTGCATTCAGCTCCTGCCTTTAAGGCTTCTATTACGTCCTCTAGATCTCCATTTTCAACAGCCTTGTATAACTGCTCATTTAGTTCTTCTTTACTCATAAAACCTCCTTAACAAATAGATTTGCGAATCTTGCTGCAAAATCTTTTGCTTTTATATAGAATCTACCTTATCAGTAGCAGATTCTAAAGTATGTTTTACATATAAAGCCCACCATTGACCTTTAATACCTCACCTGTAATATAGCTTGAAGATTCTGAAAGCAAAAATGCCACTGCTTGGGCTACATCACTTGCCTGTCCAAAGCGTGCAAGAGGGATATTTTTCATATAGCTTTCTACAACTTCGGGTTTGAGTTCATCAGTCATATCGCTTTGTATAAAACCGGGTGTAACGCAGTTAAAGCGAACATTTCGCGGTGCGCCCTCATAGGCAAAAGATTTACTCATTGCAATCATTCCACCTTTACTCGCTGCATAATTTGTTTGTCCCATATTGCCACGCTCACCAATGATTGAGGCGATATTTACAACACTCCCAAAACGTTGTTTGCTCATTATTTTCAAAGCTTCTCTGCAACCAATAAAACACGATTTCAAATTTGCATCGATTACGTTTTCAAAATCTTCTACGCTCATACGCAATGCAAGTTTGTCATTTGTAATTCCTGCATTATTCACAAGATAGGCTAATTTCTCATCACTTTGTGTAATAACTTTTAAACCAGCTATGAACTCTTCTTCTATGCTTGCATCAAATTTAATCACTGCTGCTTTACCACCGCTTGATTCTATTTCCTCTTTTACCTTTTGGGCAAGTTCAGGCTTTGAGCGGTAATTTATCCATACTTTAAGTCCATAACTTGCCAAAGTTTTGGCAATTTGCGCCCCAATTCCTTTGCTTGCACCTGTAATAAGCACATTTTCTCCATTAAATTTCATTGTATTCTCCTTTTTTTGCACAATCTTAACTTATTTTAGCTAATTTTTGTTCATTCTATATTAAAGCTTATGGTGTCCATATTCCCATCTTCACCTACAATGACAAGAGAATGAGTGCGCCGAGCAAGAAATAATTTAAGTGTAGATTGTGTAGAAATGTGGATAAGTTTTTCATTTAAATACCACGATACTTGTTGGTTTTTAAGATTAGCAATGCGGATTATAAGCTCTTGCTGTCCATCAAAATCTTTAGGCTGAATAATTGTAATTCCTTGTAAAGGATAGATAATTTGTAAGCTTTTATTGCGTTCTAAAAGATGTTTTTGAATATTCACATTTTGAAGCTTATAATAAGCTAGAACATTTGTAGGAAGTTTAAGAGCAAGAGAGGGTTTGGCAAAAAGAAAATCCTTAGCAAGAGAATCTACTTCCTTTTCATTTGCTAAAAAAACTTTTTTTAAAAAAGGTGATGGTTGCAGAGGTTGAGCTGATGTAGGAAAAAGAATGCTTGATAACCCTATTTTGCTCTCTTCAAGTAAAATTTTTAATTCATCATTTACGCCATATCCGCTCAATCTATCCACTTCAATGTTTTTTAAAGATTCTGCAGGAAGAGAAAAACTAATGTTATTATTAGGGAGTTCTTCAAGAATTTCAAAAAGCAATGTCCCGGCTGTTTTAACGCCAAAAATATTCGGATTTGCTTTGCCTGTGAAATTCCCAGCCCAGACAACGATAGTATATTGAGGACTAGCTCCTGCTGCCCACGCATCTTTTCTCCCATAACTTGTGCCACTTTTCCACGAAAATGCCATTTTTTCTCTATGATAGTCTAAATCCCCCTCTCTTTGTAACTCTTTGAGCGTTTGAAGGGTAAGGTAAGCACTTCCTTTGCTCAAAAAGCGTTTAAGAGGTTTCTTTTGGGTATTTAAAAGTGTATAAAGCTCCCCAAATTCTCCATATTGAGCCAAACCCCTATAAAGTCGTGCGATTTGAAGCATATTCATTTCTTTTGAGCCAAGTATAAATGATAAACCATAACGTTGTGCATTACTTGCTTCAAATCCTGCCATATCTTGCAATGTGAAAAAGAATTTTTCATAACCATAATTTTGCAAAAGTTTGACAAAAGGCACATTGAGTGATTTTTGCAAAGCAGTTTGTGCAGGCACTAAGCCTTGATAAGTTTTAGTAGCATTTTGTGGATTAAAATTAGAAAAAAACAAGGGCACATCTACAAGCAGACTTTGAGGAGCAATAAGTCCATCATCAATGCTTAGAGCATAAAGAAAAGGTTTTAAAAGTGAGCCCACAGAGCGCATTGCGCTTACTCCATCAATTTGCCCAAAATTATCAATATCTAAAAAATCTTGCGAACCCACATAGCATAAAATCTCTCCACTTTGCGTATCTACCACAAGTGCAGCGAGGTTTAAAATTCCTTGAGAAAGAAGCTTTTTGTGATATTGTTTGATTTTAGTTTCTAAACGGGCTTGAAGTGTTTTATCAATCGTAGAAACAATATTATTTTGCTTCCTTGCAGCAATAAGTTTGAGACTAAGATGTGGTGCAAGATTATGATGATGTATTTTGCGTGAGGGAAGAGGCTCTTTGAGTGCTATAGAGAGAATCTCTTTATCAAAATAGCCTTGCGTGTGAAGTTTAACCAAAAGGGCATCGCGTTTATTTTTGAGAATATCCGTATTTTTCTTGAGATTAAATAAGCCCGGTGCATTAGGTAAAACTGCAAGGAGAGCAGATTCTGCCCAAGTGAGAGAGCCAACATCTTTATTAAAATATAAAAGAGCAGCCGAATGATAACCGATAATATTTCCCCCATAAGGGGCGTTATTAAGATACATATGCAAAATTTCATCTTTATTAAAAGCAGCTTCAAGCGCAAGAGTTTGAAAAAACTCATTGATTTTATTTGTATAAGTGCGTGGAGAATTAAGATAGAGCTTGACTACTTGCATACTAATGGTGCTTCCTCCTATGCGTTTTGAGGAGGTAAGATTATTTTTGATACTTCGCAAAAGCGCAAGTATATCTATACCAAAATGTGAATAAAAACGTTTATCTTCGTAAGTAAGCACTGCTGCACGTATTTTAGATGAAATAGGCGATGGAGATTTGAGATGCCATTGTTGCTCAGGCGTTAAAAATACACTTAGGATATGATTATGTCTATCAAAAACGCTTTTGCTATATCTAGATTCAAAAAGATCACTATGCGGAGAAAGTGTAGTATAAAAGCTTACAAACACTCCTATGCCATAGATACAAAAAAGTATCATAAGTGCCATAAAAAATAAAAATGGCACTTTGAGATAAGTTAAAAAAATGTTTTGATGTCTTTTTCTCACGGAGATGTTACCGAAACAGCCCTAGATTCTGTATTGGCAAGAAAACTATTATCATACATTGCTTCTGCATTTGCAGGAGGCAAGAGGTAATTACCCGGAGTAATAGTATTGATTTTGACAAACATACTCTCATTTGCTCCATAATAATTTAAAAACCACATAATCTTATCATCGCGAATATCTGTGTAAGCAATATTGCCGTTGCGAACAAAATCGGGGAGTTTATCATTATTTAATCGTGTATTTTCAATTTCCCAACCACTAGGAAGATTCTGCGTGATAGCTACATTATCCACAATCACGATTTTATCAGCATTTGTGAGTGTGAGCTTAAGATAAAAAGTGCTACCAGAAGGCAAAGAATCTACATCAATGGCGTTTCCTTTTTCATCTACAAAACTTCGCTCAAGTGCAATTTTTTTTGCACTAGGTTTTATATCTTTTTCAAGCAAGATGCCATCCCATACTTGAGCAATATAAAGTGGAAAAGCACTTTGTGAAGTAATTTTGCCTTTTATATCATCAAATGGCAATTTCAGTGTATCTTTACCCTCAAAGTTCTTGCCCTCAAATGTAATGCTAAAACTATTTTGAGAATCCCCACCTTGAGAAGAAAGCGTGGGTGCAATAGCAAGGAGTGAATAGCCAAGTGTTTGAGTAGAAAGCCAATTATTGCTTTCAAGCTGTTGTTGGATATATGTTAAAAGTTCCTTGTGTGGAGTTTTATAAATATCCATATAAGCCTTAAGAATCATTGCATCATCACGCAATGGCGAACCATAGCTAAAACGATAATATGAATTATCGCGCTCTGTGCTTTTGGTGGGGAGATTCTCTGTAATTTTTTGTGCAATCTCTTCAAGCCCTGCAAGCTTGTAAGCCGCTGCTAGAAGCCATTTATCTCTTACATCAAGCTTTTTAAAATGATGTTCATATATGTTATTGAGCAGTCCTATTTGTGGCTTTCCAGCAAGAGAAAGCAAGTAAAGCGGATAAATCGTGGTGGGCACATCAGTTGTATTTTTTACATAATAAGTTTCATAATTTATCCACGCTTTAAGAACACTCTCTGGCACATAATATCCTTGTGCTTGAGCAAGCAATAAGAAATGTCCAGCATACGCACTTCCCCATCTATCAGCAGAAGAGCCCCCCTGCCAATAAGCAAATCCACCATTACTTGTCTGAAATGTAGCTATACGCGCAATACCTGCATTAATATTTTTCACTATCGTGGGTTTATCAATAAAATTTGCCTTACTTAAGGTTGTGAGGAAAAGTTGAGGAAGCACACTTGAAGTTGTTTGTTCAATACAACCATAAGGATAACGTATAAGCCATTTAAGACGATGGTCAATGCTCATAATAGGCTTATCGCTCACAAGCACATAGCCCATTTGAGAATCTTTAATATATTCTTTTGGATTTTCAAGTATGAATGAATCTCTTGATTCGAGGATAAATTTTTTATTGAGAGTTGTATAAGGATTATTTGGCAAAATATCAATTTCTGTGCGCTCTTGCATACTAAAATCCCCACTTTTAAGTGTAATATCAATAAAATCTTGTCCTATACTTTCTTTATCCACTTGAGCTTTAAGGTGAATCATTTGAGACTTTTTATCATTAAAGGTAAGTGTGATGTTATTTTTTTCAAGACGGATTTTTTCGCCACTTGTAAGGGTAAGATTAGCTTTACCCACATTATCTTGAGTAGGAAATACTTCAATAGCAAGAGTAAAAGAATCACCTATTTTAAGACTGCGTGGAATGGTAGGAAGCATTACAACAGGTGCGCTTACTTTCATATCACTTGAAGCACTCCCATAGGCTTCGTCATTTACCGCTACTGCCATAATTCTCACACTACCCATATAAGCGGGCATAGTATATGTGAATTGTGCTTTGCCAAATTCATCACTCATAATAGGCGGCGTGTAAAATGTTACAGGTTTAAAACGTTGGGCTTGATGCAAATCTTTACGATTTGCACCTGCTGCAAGTTCATCTCCTCCGACTTTGAGAATCTGATGTATATGCCCTATATCTCGCCCAATGATAAGATTATAGTTATCAAAGCTAGAAAGTGCAAGAGCGATTTTTTGATAAAAATATTTCCACGGATTTGGCGAGACAAAATCTGTCAAATCAAGTAATCCTTCATCGACAATAGCAAGGGTATAGGCAACTTTTTTGTTTTCCTTATTAGAGAGTTTGACTGCAAAATCAGTATTTGGTCGGATTGATTGAGGGGCATTTATTTCAAGTGTAAGCTTAGAATCCTTATCTTCTACCATAAGCGGCAATACACCATAAAGCCTTTGTGAGCGGTCATTATCAAGCTTGTGATAGTTTTGTAACAAATTGATAGCAACATAAATATTAGGTGCATAAGATTTTTTAAGCGGAATTTTAAAACTACTTTGTGCGTCTTTAGTATGAATCCAAAACCGCTCTAGGACTTTCTCTTGATTGATGATAGTGATAAGCGCTTGAGCATCAGGTGTGCTTTCAAAATTTATAGTTGCTTCCTCGCCCACGAGGTATTGTTCTTTATCTGATTGAATCTTAAGTTGTGTATTTTTTTGGGCTTGTATAGGCTCTCCAGCCTCACTTGCATAGAGGAAAATTGCACTTTTACTATGATTACTTTCATCTTCTACCTCAATAAAAATCTCTCCTGATTGAGTAGGCTTAAATGTAAGCATAACGGGCTCTAATTTAGAGATAAGTGTGCCGCTTTTTAGGAGCTTGGTATTTTTATCTCTTTTAATAGAACGCGCAAACTCATTGTAATTATCATAATCCCACCACCACGAATAACTATTTTGGTAAATTCTAAAGTTAAGGTTATGGTTAGCAAGAGGCTTTTGCGTATTGCTAGAAAGGACAATAATGGGGATTTGCATTTCAGAATCTATATTGACATAGCGAGAAGGGGATTTAATCCCCACAAAACTATCATAGAGTGCAATATCCACATTTTTTCTTGCACTCACAAATCGCCCACCATTTTCAAAGACTTTTGTCGTAATAAAAGCACGAAGATTTTTGCCTATATCCTCTGTATTTTTTACATTAAAAGAGCCTTGCGTATGACCATTTTCGTTAAGCTGTCCTTCTAAGGTATCATTAAAACTATAATGCAAAGATGAAGGGTGCATAAAAGTATAACCATTATAGGCTGGGGCATAGAAATTTATGCCTTGCATATAAATTTTATTTTCATATTTAAGATTTGCTGCTGGTGCACCAAAAAGATAATGTGAGCGGATATCAAAAAAGAGGGCATTATCATTTTTTTTAAGCTCTGTAAGATTAATATGCTCTGGGCTTACAATCTCTACCTTTATACGATTTGGCACGACACTCTCTACTGATATATTGTGCCAAAACTCACTTCCTCCGACTTTAGTTTTAAGTCGCCAAATACCTGTATCTGCACTTTTGTCTATTTTAAAATCATAAGTAAAAAGCCCAAATAATTGCTCCTTGAGCGAAAAATCTTCAAGCACTACTTTACCTTGCGGAGAAGTAAGGGTTATATGAATAGGGTGGGTTATAGGTTTAGCATCTGCACGTGCAATGATATTAATATGGGCGGTATCGCCGGGACGATAAACACCTCTATCAGTATAAATATAAGCAAAAGTATGTTGATGTGATTGCAATCCTCCCACATCAAAACCCTCAAGGCTAAGAGGCGCATTCAGACGTAAAATAGTAGTATCTTCACCTTTTGTAGCGCTTAGATACATTATTTTTTGTGCCTGCTCAAAATGAGCTAGACCTTGCTCATTAGTAGTAAGAGTAGCGATAGTTTGATTCTTGTGGCTAATGGCATTTATTTTTACTTGAGGTAGAGGCTTATTGCTCACAATATCAAGGGCAAATACTTCAAGCTTGTTGTCAATTTGTTGAGCTAAAAGCGCAATATTTGAAAAAATCAAATGCTTTAAAATCTTGCCTTGTTGATTAAAAAATTGCTCTTTACGCCACTCCGAAGTGCCCTCTGGGAAATCATAATCTACCCCGTTTTTATCAAAACTAAGTTCTACAATAAATATACCCTCTTGTGCCTTGAGTGTGGAAAAATCAAGTTGGGTTTGAATCCATTGATTTTTTTGCATAGCAATATCAAAGCTTTGTTCAAATACAACATCGCCCAATCGTTCAAAATCTGCATATATCCCTCTGCGCCCTCCATTATATTCATCGTCATAATCGTCATAATCATTGTATAAGGCATTAGTATATTTGGTTTCACCAATGAGATTCTGTTTATACAGATAAGCCGTAGTGTTATTTGGGTAGATTTTGCTTACTTTGAGATTAACTTTTTTGACATTTATACTTTTAAAGGCAATTTTTTTCTCTGCATTACTTGGCAAAAATACACCTTGTTGAGAAAAGGCAAGTGAAGGAGGAATTTGATTAAACACTATATCAGCATCTTTTGGTTTTTCTAAACGTGAGCGGTCAATAGCCATAATTCCCTCTTTGATATGCACTTTATAGCTTGTTGAAGGATTAAAAGACGCATTAATCCTCATAATATTGCCTTGTTTGGTAATATTCGTTTTTACTTGTGGGCTTATAGAGACAAAATCTGCCAAATTTGCATTATCAGCAAGATTTTGGGAAAAATGCACTTGGATATGAGGTGTTTCATCTAAGATAGCTTGAATATCTACTACTTCTAAGCCCTCATTTTCTCGCACATAACGCAATATTTCATCTTTTTCCAAACCCAAAGGTTTTGCAGATAGAGTAAGTTCATAACTTTTTTCTTTATCATCAAAGGTTAAATTTTGGCTTGTAATAACAAAATCTTTGCTCGCTTGTGGGGCAAGAGTGAAATCAAGCTCTTTACCTGTATCATCTTTGAGATGAAAAATTGAACGCAACTCTTTAGAATCTACTGAAGAAATACCGGTTGTATTGCGAAGAATTTTTATGTCTTGAGAAAGAACAATCTCGGCTGATATGAAAAAACTTTTGTCATCAATGTAATGAGGAAGGAGTTTAGATGTCTCTATCTTTGTAGTATTAGTATGAAGATCTAGGCTAATGGTATCTTCTAAAAGTGATTGAGCAAGTTTTGAGAGCTTGATATTAAGCGTATAATCTGTATTTGGCTCAAGTATGCCACTTGGAACAATGAGGAGTTCATAAGGAGATTTGAAGCTGTAATGCCCAACCAAAGAGTTTCCATTAAGCGTAATGAATTTGTCTTGTTCATTTACATTATAAAGAATGCCTATATTTTCTGCATTTTCTGATGCAATGGGTTGATTAAAGGTAATAAGTATTTCTGGTGTAGTAGAGATATTTTGAGTATAACTTTCTACGAATTTATTATCCGAACAAGCAGTAAGAAAAGTAGATACATAAATAAATCCAAAAAATACAAAAAACTTCCATATATAACATAAATAACGCATTTAGCCCTCCGAATTTTTTAGTTATAAAGTTATAAATTATATCAAAAAAAAAAAAACACTTTTTTCACATAAACTATATAAAGCTAAAAATATGTCGCAAAATGCGGTATAAACGAAAAATTATGGCAACTTGTGAAATAATAACTCTTGCCTTTAAAGCTAAAAGCAAGAGTATGCGCATTAAGGCACAAATAAGGTGCGCCAAAATAACTTTCATATTGATGAGGAGGCAATGCGGGAGATTCAAGATAGAATCTACTATACTCTTCTTTGGTGCCATAAAGCGGATCACCCAAGATTCTATGCCCAATATGTGCGCAATGCAAACGGATTTGATGAGTTCTGCCTGTGAGAGGCAAGACACGGATAAGTGTAGAATCTGTAGGCGAATGATAGGCTAAAGGATAAAGTTTCGTGCGACTTGGCTTGCCATAAGGGCTAATAATGCTTTTAATAGATAAATCTGTGCCTTTATATTTTTGTAAAGCAATAGGCTCATCAATAAGACATTCTTGCGTAAGTTTGCCCTCAACAATGGCATAATAAGTTTTAAGAATCTGCCTTGTGCTTATAAGTTCTTTTAGCTCTGGTTCACTTTGAGGATTGATTGCGCACAATACAAGTCCGCTTGTTTGCTTATCAAGGCGATGAATAGCGTTAGCATAATTGCCAAAACGTAATTTGAGGGCATCATTGAGTGAGTAATGATAGAATCTGCCTTTGGGGTGTGTAAGGAGATTATGCGGTTTATCATATACACAAAAATCTTCATTAAAAAAAAGTGGTTCAAGCTCTATATCACAAGCTTCAAATTCACTTAATTCTACTTGCCCACAAATAATTTCATTTTTGGCAATAACACGATTATGCTGCCTTAGGCGTTTTTTGTCCAAAACCTTTTGAGCTTGAGCTTGGGTATAACCCCTGTGCCGCATAAGAAATAAAAAAGCGGGAAGAGGCTGTGCTATATGATAGGAATTAGTAACAAAAGGCATAACACTCCTTTGAAAATATGGAGCATATTGTAATGAATTTTGCTTTACTCTCTCTTTTAGAATAAGCACATTATATCTATAATAAAGATTCTATGAGAATTTCTTTTTATTTGCATCATTTAAAATCTTTGAGGCAACATCATCAAGAGCATTGCTAATTTTTTGCGAATGATTAGCAATATTTGCATTCTCTTGTGTGAGTGCTTCAAGCTGTGATATAGCCTCATTAATTTGAGTAACTCCAGTAGTTTGCTCTCTAATAGATTCTCCCATATCATTAATACTTTGCACTAAGAGATTTGTATTAGCTTCAATCTCTCCTAAGCTCTTTTGAGTTC
>Ga0209064_1003476_pt1 | contig 13743 bp, 11 predicted proteins | sample Inofromicrocosms_FD_187498 | JGI IMG/M metagenome (GOLD analysis project Ga0209064, IMG submission 187498) | Mouse cecum microbial communities from Vienna, Austria - Inoculum for glucosamine and mucus D2O microcosms (SPAdes) (version 2) | ecosystem: Host-associated > Mammals > Digestive system >... | reverse complement strand
CGGTTTTGGTCAAGCGGCTCCATTTTTAGTATAACTAACTGATTTTCACCTATAAAATTACTAAAAATCTGTCACTTGGCCAAATTTTACTTACACTTATTTCACTAATAATCAAAAATATAATTCTGTCCATCGGGACATCTTCCCACTATAAAATAGCACAATCTTTGAGAATGCAACGCAATCTTAAATGAAAGAGCCGTGATAAAAAATTAAAATAATTGCGGTTATTTCAAAAATTATTCTTAACTTTGCAGTCGAAAAGCCGACAAGGCCATTCGGGGCGTAGCGCAGTCCGGTTAGCGCACCTGCTTTGGGAGCAGGGGGTCGAAGGTTCGAATCCTTTCACCCCGACAAAATTTAGGGAAAAAGCCTGGCTCTGTGAGCCGGGCTTTTTTGCATATATCTGCCATTTGGAGGGAAGTAATATTTCACAGAGATGGATTCCATTTCCAACACCCGCGAATTCGACATCGTGAAAAACGGGCAGTCTGTATACGAAATGGACAAAATAGACTCCGAGATAAAAGACCTACAGACTAAGAAAACTGAAAGAGAAACTACCATTAAATTTCTTATCTGGATAATGGCCATAATATTTGCGAGGGCCGCCGTATCATATCTTCTCGTGTGGGTCTACAGGCAGAAGAAGAAACTCGACGAGAGCTATCGCAATCTTTTCTCAATGAATAAAAGGCTCGCCGAGAATCATGAACAGGCGTCTGCCCAATATCGCGAATGTATCGAGCTTCTCAATATCCGGGATGAAGAGATTCGCCGGCTCAAAAGCAACATCGACAGCAAAAAATTTCCGACGAGCCTTCTATTGATTACGGAAAAGAGCATGACAAATATAACAACAGCAATCTCTCGGAAGAGATGAAAGGGAAGATTCTTCGCAGCATCAACGACATAATGGACAATTCACTTGAATACTGCAACGAGAATTTCACTCTCGACAGACTCGCGGAGATGGTGGAGTCAAACACAAGATATGTGTCGCAGATAATCAACGGCACATATAATAAAAACTTCAACAATTTTGTAAACGAATACAGAATTCGCGTGGCTTGTCAACGCCTGACTGACAAAACAAACTTCGGCAACCATACAATCAACGCCATCGGCCAGAGCGTGGGCTTTAATTCTAACACCACATTCTCCGCCGTTTTCAAGAAACTGACAGGAATGACACCTTCTGTTTATCAGAAACTGGCTTATGAGGCTACTGAATAAACTCCGGCGCCGACAACTCCGGCCTGCTCAAAATCCTCACAAATCTAATAATAAGGCTGAAATTCTCTAATTACAACTATTCATCAGCCCCCTATCGTCCTTCCATAAATCACAAATGTGCCGTCTGGACGGATTGCGTCAAGGCGGCGAAGCCATCCGCGAAGATATTTCCACGCACCTCGGCAACTCCGGTAGTGAGACTCACGCGCATTGCGTATCATGCTGAACAGCATTTCCGGATCCTTGCCATTGACAGCCGACAGTGTTTTATCGCCCACAATTCCATCTGCTTTTACGCCAATCACCTTCTGCGCCCTCTTTATCGATTTAGGGCCGCTTGCCCACACCCAGTCTACAAGCAGATTTGCCAGACCCTGCGACTCAATGTAATCAGCATTCCATGTGTCCCAGTACATGGTTTTCAAAATCTCCCTCCACTCATCAAATGCTATTTGCCTCAAGTCGTTTTCACCCGGCAGGCCAAGGCCCTTGCTTCGCCTGAAATCTGCGTATGCCCCGATTGTGACGTCAACCATTGTTGCACCCCCGGGGTCGTCAGGGTCATTGCTCCAGCCTCTCTTGCAGGCAATACGAAACTGCTCATCCAAAGACAATCCAAGGTCGCATCCATCTTTGCCATACACGCCGGCGGCAAAATGAAAAATAAAAGGAATCAATTTTACAAAACAAGCCATAACTTTTTTTTGCAAAATTGACTCCAATTTTGAGTTCCCCAACTTTATTCCGCCCCTTGGAACGCGTTCCTTAACCGGTCATTTCACAATACCCTTTTCAAGATATTCGGCAAGATTCGTGCGCACATGGTCGCCTACCCTCTCCACAGCAACCTTTGCCATGTCGGCATCGACCATGAGATTCACCAATTCTTCAAAAGAAGTCTTCTTGCGGGGATCCCATCCAAGTTCTTTCTTAGCCTTAGTCGGGTCGCCCCAAAGGTTCACCACATCTGTCGGCCTGTAAAAATCGGGCGACACTTCTACAACCACTTTTCCGGTCTTCACATCTATCCCCTTCTCATGTTCACCCTCACCCTCAAAGCGCAACTCTATGCCGGCTCTCTTGAAAGCCAGCAGACAAAACTCTCTCACAGAATGTTGTTCACCGGTGGCAATCACATAATCGTCGGGAGAAGGCTGCTGAAGAATCAGCCACATACACTCCACATAATCCTTTGCATAACCCCAGTCGCGAAGGCTCGACAGATTCCCCAAATAAAGCTTCTCCTGCTTTCCTTGTGCTATGCGGGCGGCGCCAAGAGTGATTTTTCTCGTCACAAATGTCTCTCCCCTGCGCTCGCTTTCATGATTAAAAAGAATGCCCGAGCAACAATACATGCCATATGCGTCGCGATATTCTTTCACAATCCAGAATCCATAAAGCTTTGCCACAGCATAAGGGCTGTAAGGATGAAACGGAGTCTTCTCATTTTGAGGCACCTCTTCCACTTTCCCATACAATTCGGAGGTAGAAGCCTGATACACCCTGCATTTATCTGCAAGGCCGCACTGACGCACTGCCTCAAGAATGCGCAACACCCCGGTGGCATCTACATTCGCAGTGTATTCCGGGGAATCGAAACTCACCTGCACATGGCTCTGGGCCGCAAGATTATAAATCTCATCGGGGCGAACCTTGCCCACTACCTGCATAATCGACATGGAGTCGCCAAGGTCGGCATAATGAAGATGAAAATTCTTATGCCCTTCAAGATGTGCTATTCGTTCTCTGAAATCTACCGACGAACGACGGATCGTGCCATGCACGTCATAACCCTTCTCAAGAAGAAATTCTGCAAGATAGCTTCCGTCCTGACCGGTCACTCCCGTGATTAATGCTGTTTTCATTTCAATGTGGTTTTGCAATATAGTCTGATAGACTAACGCCTGCCAAGCACTTTTATTTCGCACAAACATGAATGCCGGGCAGAATATACACTCTCGCCCGGCACTCGTCCATTCAGTTTTTATTAACACAAATCTTCTTACTTCATAACTGCTTTTGAAGCAGACCTTGTGCCGTCGGAATATGTCACGACACGCACATACACACCTTTCTCCGGATTGTCCACACGATTACCCGAAAGATTATAATATACAGTAGCGACAGCATCCTTTCCGGCATTTACACTGTCAACACCCACGGTAGAGGCAGTCACTACGTCGGTCATATATTTCACGGTGCCGTCGTCATACATAGCCTGCACGCCAAAAGTCTCAACTCCGTCGAGATAATGATCAATCTGATGATACTCTCCGTCACAGTGAATGTCATAATTATCCATCAGATAAGGCAGCCACTCAATATCCTCGTCAAGGTCAAAATATTCATCCGGGCTGAAAACAAACACATCACCATCTACATACATTCTGTAATATATATATTCCGGATTGAGTGCATACCCCTCTTTTGTCATAGCCGGAAGATTGAAAGCCACCACGCCATAATTGATAGCGTCATCATAGTTAAAGCAGTCAATAATCTGAGGGTTAGGGAGATTTATTTCAAAATCGGCAGGCTGCCAGCGAATTTCCGGATTTTCATAATACTCGAAAAGATATCCGGGGCCGCCCATCATTGCAAAACAGATGTCATTTGCCTTCATCATCTTAGCCTCGGCATCATAAGAGCAAACAGCTTTTTCCTGCTTCACCGGCATATAGTCATCTACCTCCTCATCATATTCTATCGTGATGGCCTCGAAATATGCGCTGCATTGCATCATCTCAAATGTGCCGAAATACTGATGACCCGGGAACACAATCTCGTTGCCGTCAACATGGCCCACAACCCATGCCTCAGGCATATACTCAAACACGTTTGTGAGATAAACGTCATCACCGTCAAAAGCCACATCTATCTGCTTCCCTACTCCGTCACAGATCATCTGCCATGCCTCAGGCTCCAAGCCTTCCGGAATCTCCACAGGTGTTTCAAGCCCGGGCTTCATCACGATGTCGAAATTTCCATACCCATACCATTCTCCTTCAGGTGTGGTCATGCCAAGAATTGATTCGCCGCTGAGCACATCTCCCACCAGCATTCCATCCTCACCTTTTGTGAGAGCAACCATATCATTGTCGGTATCCGGGAAAAACCAGCCCTCGCCTGTGGCATCATTCACAATTTCATACTTCATTCTATGCACATAGATGTCGATAATATTGCCTTCAGCATCCGGATAACTCATTATGCACTGCGGAAGGGCAAACTCTATACGGTCGCCAAGGTCTTCACCTCTAATGAAAGAATTGGGCACCATCTGTGTGATACAGTTTTTCCAATACACCTCGCCGTTGTCGCAAAACACCATCTCTGTGTCGAAATTCTCAACCGGCAGGTCTCCTACCATGCCCATGATTGCCATATAGGCTTGTCCGGAAGTGTTATAGTGCTCCACCCTGCCCTCCGGAGCCTCATAAATCACAGTGTTGTCAAAATCTGAAGCTCCCTCTTTGCGAGGAACTTTTAATACTTGAATGTTTTTTGATTTAAAAGGGGTCTCTACCACTCCGCCGATTCTCTCCATTGCCTTGCGAGAACAGGAAGGCATTTCGGAGGAAATCTTAAAATCTGATGCATTTGCAGTGCCTACAAGCAACAATGCAATACTTGCAAAAGTAAAATTTCGCATAAAGATACAAATACTTATTAGTTTTAACATTTATAAACAATGTTGTAAATTTACACTTTTACAATCGAATTTCAAAATTTAAATCATATTTTTATCAAATACTCGAATAAATTATATTTCTCCACAGCCAGCAAACCAACAATACATTCAGAAAATAGTCACCACAATAATATAATCCACAAAATAAACTAACACAAAAGCGTCAATAACATTAAACAAATATCACCAAAATAATACTAAAATTAAAAAAATGAGTTAATTTTGAACGGTTTTAACACTTTCCAAAAGTCAATAATCTTGCGTCTTTGTTGAATAATTAAGTTTCAAAATTATAAAATACAAAAGCAAATGAAAACACAAAAGCAGATACGCTATTCACCCCAGGATGGTGATGTGTGTAAAATCAATGCAAAAGGCAGATATGAGGATCGCCTGATAGAAGACCATCCGCAACATCTTATCGAAGACCATCCACAAGGCCTTATTGAGAATCACCACATTGAGGAAGAACCAATCGCCGCTGTAGGAGCCCCGGTTGCGGGAGGGAGCTCTTCTCGCTGGTGGGCATGGTGCCTTGCCGGACTCGTAGGACTGATGCTGATTGCCGGAGCATTCTTCTATGCCAACATGAACGACAACAGGACAGACGGCACGGCCTACACGAAAACAACCACCACTACAACCCGTAGCGCATTGGCTTCTGCGGCCGCGCCCGGCAGTTCTGAAGATTATATCTACTATTTTGGCAACGATAAATCAGATGTGCTCGCCAACCGCAAACTCGACAGAGTTGCAGAAAAAGCGCAACAAGACGGAGCCGATGTAGTCATAACCGCTTACGCAAGCACCTTAGGCAATGAAGGCTACAACCAAAAATTGAGTGAGAAGCGGGCAAACAACATTGCAAACTATCTTATTGCCCACGGCGTGCCAAGCAATCATATTAAAATTGTGCCTAATGGAGAGACAACCACATATGGCGACAATGCCCACAACCGCCGCGCCAACATCCATCTGACATATCCAAGCTGACAATAGCAGTTCTTAAATAAGATTTATGAAAGATATGCAAATTTTAAGGGTGCATCAAGTATAAATGACTTGGTACACCCTTAATACATTCATCGCTCATCAGCCATAATCATATCTATATTTACATCCTTCTTTTCCCTTTCATTCTTTTTGACTATTCCTGAGCATCTGCTCTTTTCGGAACCTGTTCCAGTTATCTTTAATATTTTTACGAGTTTTATATTGCGTTATGCCTGTTGCCTGCTTGAGCAAGAAGAGTGCCCTCCGCCCTATTTTAAAATTGCGGCGGCCATTGCTGTCACTCAGCATTTTATAATCCGGCTGAGAGTCAAGCCTTATGCTGTCTTTTTCAAGATTGTTGACGCGATTAATAAGTGAAAGAGTAGAAGATGACAGCTCGGGAGCATCCATCGGTTCATAAATACCGATTTCATCAATATCAAATACTCCTTTATCCCACTTCCGGGCTTCTTTTATTGTAATAAACTCCTTATCTAAAATATATACATCAGCCTGCGTGCTAACGAAAAAGGGTTCGTTTAATTTGTTAAACCGAAACATCTCATGCCCTCGCCCTTTAGATTCAATATGAACAGAATACCCCTCCAAATCTGACGCCGACACACTATCTCCTATTACATTATTGTAGTTGTATGCCAATTTGAATGTATCAAAATCAAGGTTTCTACTGAAAAATCCGGCAAGATTGGGAACCCATTTGCGGCTTTCAGAATCCGACATTACATCTATTTCAATATTTATCCTGTCATGAACCCTACTCCATATTTCCGCAGGGCTATATTTGCCTCTCACAGTGTCTACGGCAACAGTCTCATTTCTCAACATCAATGGCAGCGACACTTTCGGAGCCAGCCCTATCCAGTCAGACCATGAAAAGTGATGATGGCTTGCGTCGCTCACACTGTCAAGGCCATTCCGGTTTGTAAACCTATAATATGACTTGCACGTCAATATTCTGGGGGTTGACCATCCTTTGAATCTTACTTTTTTATCTGACGGCAACATATAATCCACCATCTTTTCTCTGAAAAGAAACACCGTATCGTCATAAGTGGTCAAAGAGGAGCATTCCCTGACATAAGCCAGAATATGCAACACACGATGTCTGCGCGATTCGACAATCACCTCCGGCAACTCCGACACGTTTTCAGAAAGGGAATATGCCTGCGGCTTCATCTGCAAGACAGAGAACACAAGCACTATCAATGTCATTAATGCTCTAATCATAATAAATTACTTGCCTGTACCGAAGCGAGAAGTGTCGATGTTTGCATCTTTGGGCTTGAAGCCATTGAAACGCCATATGAAAGTCAGTTTGAGATTTCGGGCCATGTCTCTGACTTTCATCCGATAGTCTTGACCGGCATGGTTGATGGTCATGGTCGGCGACCATTTGTTGAACATGTCATCAGCTTTCAAGTCCAGTTCGCAGCATCGCCCCTTTCCGAACTGCCATTTGACTCCGGCATCGACCCTCCATATGCCCGAAAGATCCGCAATCCCTTGTAAAGAGGGAGATATATAACTGAAATCGACCGTCAATGATATGGGACAATTTTGACTGAATTTGAAAGAGCTGTTTAACGACCCATAGAAAATCCATTTGCTGTTGTCAAAGCTTATGTCATGGAAATGATCGGCTTTCACACGCCTGTTCATCACATTGGCAGTAGCGGTGGCGTTCCATATGTAACCTGCACCGAAAGGAGCATAGAGATTAAGTCCGACTGCTCGTTCATAATTCATGTTGATTGTCTGATAAATAAGGTTGAGAGCATCGGGCGACTGGTATGGCAGCTGCGTAGTGGCTTTATCGCCATACTGGAAATAGAGCGTAGCGACATATTTCTGACTAAGAATGTAGTTGAATTGGGCATCATACTGAATATAGGGCTGCAACTTCGGATTTCCGATAACGGTAGAATAATCATTGATATGGCTTGTGCCTCCATGCAGTTCCCAATATGACGGATAGATGCGCCTGGTGTTGAAGTTAAGCTGAAATATGCTTTTGGGCGTCTTATAATATGTTGCCCCAAACTGAGGGATAAAATTCCAGTTGTGCTGATATTTATTGTGATAATATTCCCCCTTGGCCGAAACATTGAACGACAGCCCCAAGTCAAACGACCGCTGTGTGCCTACATAAAGACTCGCCACATCCTCGCTGAGAATATCATCGAAATCCGGATTGTCATATGGATAGTAATGTTGTGAGCTATGATCTTCCGAATGTTGGTATTCCGCGCCATAGTTCAGTTGCCATTTGCCAAGCTGACGCTGCCGGTCTATATACACATGCCAGCGGTTTATGTCTTGACGGTTTTCAGAGCCAAGCAGATAATCTGTATCCTTAAACAAAGACTGTGAACGGTTTTCGGAATAACTGGTATAATCCCCGCCCGCAGTCAGGCCGAAAGGAGCATCATAACGAAGGGCTATATTATGATAGCCTACCGGCGACAGCATATTATAGGCGTTTGTGAAGTTGCCGAGAGTCCCTGATGATAGTCCCCAACTCTTCGAATCGGATGTTATCTGTCCGTTATAAGTAAGTTTGAGGTTTTTCCATGATGCAGATGCAAATATGGTATTGTTCCAGTTCTGTCCGATGCGCCGCATATCGTCCTCGATCATTGTTCTCTTACCATTATGCAGATGATTCGACCATGTTTCCTCACGGCTCCATGACTTGGTGCGGGAAAGGCCATAGTTGAGATCAAATGTCCAGTCGTTTACTGCGTATGTAGCTGCAAGGCCGCCTCCAAACGAGCCATAGTGCGCCCGGTTATATCCTCCCCTGATCTGCCCTTGCAATCCATCAAGAGGGGTGGGCGTTTTCAGCACCACGTTGATGACTGCGCCGTTCACATGATACTTTGCCGGGGCCGAATACATTATCTCTACATTTTTCAGTCTGTCAACCGGAGTGGTGTAAAGAAGTTGATAAAGATTCTGAAGCGGCATATTGGTCTGCTCTCCATTAAGAATAATGGTGACATTTGACGCTCCTGTAAGCCATACCATACCGTTGTTGTTCGTCACCCCCGGCATATAGCCGAGGGCTTCAAGAATATTGGTAACCGGCTTGTCCTTGACAATCCCGGGGAGATCAACTGTCAGAATTCCGTCCTCCCCTCTAACCTGCGGTTTCTCTCCTTTTACAACTACTTCATTAAGCAGCCGTGTAGAGATTGTATCGGGTGCTTCTGTTTGAGCTACAGCTAACACGCTTGTGAGCAATGAAACGAATAATATGGCTTTTCTCATAACTATATTGTTGATTTGATGCAAAATTACAGGAATAAAGTCCGAAATCAGCAACCATCAGCCTTATTTAGTCTTAAATGCTCCCTTATTTAGTCTTAAATCAAGGCCCGGCTAACCGATTGTATGACGGATTATTAGTAAATTTGCCTCATGAAACGCTTTAAGACCATATCTACCACATTCATCATTGTCATTGCTGTTATTTTCGGATGCAATGTATATTATCTCGTAAGTCTGTATAATTCTATTAGAAATGATGTGGAGCGCGAGGTGATGACAGCGATTGCTGATGCTGATCTTGACGAGCTATGGATAAGGGCAGAGAGGGCACAGGCCGGGACTCAGGAGGCCCTTGAAAAAAAATATGGAGACGATAGCGGCAGACCTCATGGCGAGACCTCTGTATATCAAGATTCAAACGGAGATATGGTGGCGACCACCCGACATCCTGACGGAACTGTAGAGACTCAAGGGTATATGGTCAATGGACAGTCATCATTCACCAATAAATTTATAGATGCTGTCAGCCAGCAGTTTCACGGCATTATAGATTCGTATGTGCCTGCCGATATAAACGTCATGGACAGCGTACTGGCCAAGCGACTTAATGACAGATACATATATCCGGACTTTATAATGACCGAAGTTGTTGATTCAATTGGTGATGTAGTAATAGCTAACACAAAAAGAGCCAACACACGCCTCGATGTGTTTTCTTATTGCTACAATCCTAATTCCGGCTATTCTTATCGTGTGCGCATGACGCCGCTTACCCGTCATATAATGTCGCAGATGCTTGGGGTTATTATAACGGTCTTCCTTTTGATGGCCGCATTTTCTTTAGCGTTCCGGTATCTGTTCCTTACAGTGTCACGCTTACGCACAATCGAGGAGATGAAAGATGATTTCGTAAGCAATATGACACATGAGTTGAAAACTCCTATCGCCATAGCTTATTCTGCAAATGACGCTCTGCTCAATTACGATGCTGACAATGACCCTGACAAAAAGAAAAAGTATCTGATGATTGCCAACAAGCAATTGAAACGGCTTGGAGAACTCGTTGAGAATATCCTCGCAATGAGCATGGAGCGCCGAAAGGCCATGAAACTCAAACCGGAGAAAATAATATTGCAGCCGTTTATAGAGGAGATCGCCGCAGCCCAACGCATGAGGGGCGACAAAGATATTGCCATCGATGTAAACATCGACGATAACCCAACCGTCATGGCAGACAAGACACATTTGGCAAACGTGTTGAACAATCTGATCGACAATGCCATCAAATACTCGGGCAATAGCGTTGAAATAAACATCACGGGCAACGACAATGAGATTTCAGTCAGTGACAACGGCATCGGCATTCCATCAAAGTCAATACCCTATCTGTTTAATAAATTCTATCGAGTGCCGCATGGCAACCGTCAGGATGTCAGGGGCTATGGAATCGGACTATACTATGTTAAAGGCATCCTTGACAAAATAGGCTGGTCTATATCTGTAAAAAGCAAGGAGTCGGAAGGCTCCGTATTTACAATTAAATTCAACAACGATGAGCAATAAGATACTGTTTATAGAAGATGAGGAAGATCTCACTCTGATTGTGGCCGACACGTTGCGCGGGCAAGGATATGAAGTCGCAACAGCGTCTGACGGCATTGAAGGGCTTGAGAAATTCAAGGCCGAAGGTGCCGATATTGTCGTTGCCGATGTGATGATGCCGGGAATGGATGGCTTCTCGATGGCTAAGGAGATACGAAAGTTGTCTACAGCTGTTCCTTTGCTCTTTTTAACGGCCAAAAGCACTATTGATGATGTAGAGGAGGGATTTGAAATCGGAGCCAACGATTATCTCAAAAAGCCATTTGAACTTCGTGAACTTATAGTGAGAATAAAAGCTCTGCTCCGTCGATATGACAAGAACCTTAGCGAAGATATTAAATTTTTAATTGGCCGGTATATATTCAATGTTACCACCCAGACGCTTTCATTAGAAGGGCAAAGTGTAGAACTATCGCATTTCGAGGCCAAGATACTTGAACGGCTGGCTACCAACATAGGCAAGACGGTAGACGCCTCGGAACTGATGATTGCCGTGTGGCAGCGCGACGAACCCAGCAACCGCAACTCACTCCACGGCTACATCCACAAGTTACGCCGCGCTCTACGCCACGACCAGTCAATCTCCATCATAAATCAACGCGGTTTCGGCTACATGCTGACAATCCATGGCTAATGGCAAATTGAGGATAATGCAGAAAATGTAACGTAGTGTCGACAGCAATCAAAAAAAATCCCCGGCACAGGGATTAACAATTTAAATACATGATCTTTGACAAGCCGTTTTCAATTCCCGGCATTGACATGGGATAAAAAGTGCAGAAATCTCAGCGGAGGAGAAAGAATGAAATTGTCTCTTTGCTGCCTGCTTGTATTCGAAAAAGCACCCGACATGATTATCGCAGATGAGCCCACCAATAACATCGATATATCAAGCATGGAGATTCTTGCAGCCACTTTGAGGAATTACTCCGGCACGCTTTTGATAGTCTGTCATGACAGTCTTTTTGTGCAAGAAATAGGCATAACTCGAACCATATCCATTTGAATCCTGCACCGTTTCCGTTACGAACAGAAAGCCAAGCTACGCCAAAAAGGTCCGAAACTGCACTAACCAAAACGCCACCGAGAGAAGCGAGCCTCCCTTGGTGGCGTTAACTTGAGTATAGTCATCATTGCTGACGTTTCGTTTTAGGCATGCTCAGGCTGTTTTATTATCTTTTTTGTGAGTGGTGAAAGCTTATATAAATGCCTTGCAACTTTGTTATTCTTCAGTCTTGGTATCGCTCATTTTGGAGATTATCATGTATAATAATCAACTCTCGAAAATGAGTCTTTTATTATTCTGGCGAACATAGATTATTGACATTACTATTAGTAATATCACTGACAATATGCCGAAGAAAATGTATATCATATTGTAAATAAGGTTCTCAAAGTAATTTCCACCTTTCTCAATATAATTACCAAATCTAAAATAGTCGTATTTCGATAGTTGATCGCCGGGCATTACTGCGACCTCTGATTTTAATCTCTCTTGATTTTCAGGTGTGAAAATATATGGAAAACCATGTCCAGCATACTGATCCGCCGGAAGGGTATAGTATATCATTCCATTAAACATGTCTTTGTATTTCACATCACGAGGAGTGAACCATGATAAGAGGGGGGAGAATAAATCAAAATTATCATCACCGAAAGGAGAATTTCGGAAGTCAATGGCAAATCTATCCTTACCGGTCTGCTCCGCTGCAACATCCCATTTACCTTGTTGAAGCGCAGAAGGAGCCTGACAGATGTTAAATCGGAATGTATTAAGCATCACATTCGCAACTCTGCCGGGGAATGCCTTTTGAAGATAGTATCCACAATTATTAGGCGTCATGAAAGCGTGCCTGTAATTCATAATAACCAGACTCTTTTTAATGCTATCCGAATGAATTGTGTTGATTATGTTGTAAGCCATTACACTATCTCTCTCAGAGATTTTATTGATATCTGTCCACAAAACATCAGAGAAGAGTATATTCACGGGCTTTTCTCGATTATGATTAAATTCTGACATCTTTTTAAGAAAGTCAAACCAATTAGTGTTAGCCCATAAAAGCCATACCGTTTGACTATTGATGATGAATGACGCCAATGCTTTCTCCCGAAGGGAGTCCGAAGAAAATGTAGTGGCTGTAATCTGGCGAAAATCCTCCCGCTTTTTCACATCGCCTATTTCCGTGAATACATTGTTTATGCTGTCGGCAAAAAATGGACTGGTGACCACATCATAAATCATATCATATTGAGTGCATTCAGGATGCCATCTTTCACACAACACAACATGGTCATAGTGTTTGTAAAGCTCTTTGATATATTCATTAATATCTTTACTGTCAGTATTAATGAAGTCAGTGTATTTACTTACCAAGCGAGCTGCAGGGCGCGGACGCAAAGCTATTGGCTTTTCGTTTAATATAATCTTGTCTCCGGTGAGATAGGTATTTATGCAAAAACTGCCTGTTCCGAGAACAATCAACCCCCCATATAAACCTAAGATTCTATGACGGCTATTTCGCTGACAGCAATTAGATGTAGAAGTTGAACAGAGCTGCTCCTTATGAACGGTTTTCATTTTGAATAGCCTTTTTCGCCATATTGTAAGAGCCAAACATATCACTACAATTAAGGCTATTTTTAATAGGACTATTGAATCTCCCGCGAAAAGCCAAAGCACTACCGCTGGAAAACTTGTAAAACATTCGCGCAAAATCACCCGGATAATGTAGCTGCGTTTATTCCCTATATCGTCGAGATATGAATTAAAGAATGAAAGGCCTAAGGTTGTTCCATTCAATAGACATTAATTATTCTTAAAGTGTTATATTCATGCACGCACACGCGTGATTAATACGTTATTCAAGGGATGAATTACACGAAAGCAAGAAATAATCCTACCTCGTTTCTGGCGCTCACAAGTGTCA
>Ga0209064_1003471_pt1 | contig 13761 bp, 12 predicted proteins | sample Inofromicrocosms_FD_187498 | JGI IMG/M metagenome (GOLD analysis project Ga0209064, IMG submission 187498) | Mouse cecum microbial communities from Vienna, Austria - Inoculum for glucosamine and mucus D2O microcosms (SPAdes) (version 2) | ecosystem: Host-associated > Mammals > Digestive system >... | reverse complement strand
GTCAGCGGGGATGGTCATACCACCAAGCACTTGCCCAAGCACAACAGCTGGGATTTGCAGAGAGTGATCCAACCAATGACGTGACGGGTAAGGATGCGGCTTACAAGATGATTATATTAAGTCAATTTGCATTTGGAACTCAACTAGATATTAAGGACATTGCGGTAGAAGGGATTGACCGATTGAATGACGCTGATGTTCAACAAGCAGCGTCATTTGGATACGTAATTAAATTACTAGGGATTACCAAGCTGGTTAATAATGGAGTATTTGTCGAAGTTGGCCCAGTGTTAATCCCCCGTGATCATCCTTTAGCAACAATCAATAATGAATTTAATGCAGTAATGGTTACAGCCCAAGCGGTCGGTGATACGCTCTTTTATGGCCGCGGTGCAGGGGGCTTGCCAACTGCTAACAGTGTGTTAAGTGATATTACAACGGTAACGAAAAACATTATCCTGGGAACTAATGGGAATCTCTTTAATAATTACCAACAACCTTATATTCCGGCAAAACTTGCTGATATAAAATATCCATATTATTTATCGTTAACCTTGCCGGATGTTCCTGGGCAAATGTTGAAGCTAACCCAGATGATGACGAATATTAATGCTAGTTTTCGTGAAATAACCCAAACAAAAGATGGCAAAATTGCGCACATTGCAATCATTACTCACCGGATGAGCAAAGAACAATTACAGACATTACTAACTAAAGTGGCTAATGATCAGTCAATTAACTTGTCGGCGGCTTATAAAGTGATGGGATAGGAGGAAGTATAATGATTATTCAAGCACCTGCTTCCAGTGCTAATCTTGGTCCGGGATTTGACTCGATTGGGATTGCAGTCTCTTTGTATTTAAAATTAGAAGTCCTTGGTCCAAGCGATAACTGGCAAGTTGATCACCAGCTTGGGAAGCTCCCTCATGATGAGACGAATATGATTGTAGCAACGGCATTAAGTGTTGCACCGGATTTGCTGCCACAGCACCTGCGGGTAGTCAGTGAAATTCCGATAGCACATGGATTAGGAAGTAGTTCAAGCGCAATTGTTGCTGGAATCGAATTAGCAAATCAGCTTAAGAACCTGAACCTTAGCAAGGAAGAAAAAGTTGAGATTGCCAGCCAGATTGAAGGCCATCCTGATAATGTCGCACCGACTATTCTAGGGGGATTAGTAGTGGGGACACATATTAATGGGCATTTTTCTGCGATTGAAGCGCCCTTATTCCCCTATGCTTTTGCTGCATATATCCCGCCTTATAATCTAAAAACAGCTGATGCGCGAGCTGCCTTGCCATATCAACTAGAATATTCCCAAGCTGTTCATGCGAGCGCGGTTGCTAATACCTTTGTTGCTAGTTTGTTTGCTAAAAACTATGATGTAGCGTTTAAATTAATGGAGGCAGATCGCTTTCATGAACCATATCGCAAAGAACTAGTTCCAGAATTAGATCAAATTCGTGAATTAGGAAAAAAACATGGAGCACTAGCAACATATTTAAGCGGCGCCGGACCAACAGTAATGACAGTTATCGATAATGACGATTACGGATTATTTGAACAGGCAGTACATGCTGCGGGGCTAAAGGGAAAAGTAGTCCGTTTACACCCAGATGTTGAAGGAGTTAAACTAATATAATTTAGGAAAGAGGCTGGAAATGAATTCGGCCTTTTTTCTTTTTTGTGAATTTTAACGAACTATTTTATGCTTTAACTTGATTAAGTTCGATTTTTACATTGAATTATAAAAAAATCTTTGCTATCCTTAAAGCAGATTTGAGGAGGCATTGTTATGAGTGATATTAGTGTTGTGATGGGCAGTAAATCAGATTGGCCAACTGTTAAAGAAACTTGTGATATTTTAGATGAATTTGGTGTTTCATATGAAAAGGATGTGATTTCTGCTCATCGAATGCCAAATGAAATGTTCGCGTTTGCGCAAAATGCGGTTGATAATGGGATTAAAGTAATTATTGCGTGTGCCGGGGGAGCAGCCCATCTTCCGGGCATGATTGCAGCCAATACCCCCCTGCCAGTAATTGGGATCCCAGGACAGACGAAAGCTCTCGGTGGAATGGACTCGCTTTTATCAATTGTTCAAATGCCAGCGGGAATTCCGGTGGCAACTACTGCGATTGGAAAAGCAGGAGCTAAAAACGCTGCGTTATTAGCATTGCAAATTCTGGGGATCACAGATAAGCATATCCAACAACAAATCATCGAATATCGACAGGAGATGCATGATCAAGCAAAAGAAAGTGGGCAGTATCTTGAATAAATTTATTCCACAAGGTTCAACGATTGGCATTATTGGTGGTGGACAATTGGGACAGATGATGGCATTGGATGCCAAACAGACGGGGATGAAGGTTATTATTTTAGATCCAACCCCTCATTGTCCAGCGGGGCAGGTTGCTGATGAACAAATCGTTGCTCCTTATGCCGATACTAAAGCGATTGAAAAGTTGGCTGATAAAGCGGATGTATTAACCTACGAATTTGAAAATGTTGATTTAAGCGCTTTGGAAGATGTGCAGGATCGCGTTTATCTTCCCCAAGGAACTAACTTGCTTTACACGACCAAAAATCGTTTACGGGAAAAGAATTTCTTACGTCAGGCAGGGGTAAAAACAGCACCTTTCATGGCAGTGCATACTTTGGCTGAATTAAAAGATGCGGTAAAGAAAATCGGTTACCCAGCAGTTTTGAAAACCAGTGAAGGGGGATATGACGGACATGGGCAAGAAGTGTTACGTAATAAGGACGATCTTGATAAGTGTGCCCCTATTTTAGCCACTGGCGACTGTATCTTAGAGGGATGGGTGCCTTTTAGCCGCGAATGTTCAGTGATGGTCGGACGTAATGAAAATGGAGAAATAACGGTTTTTCCGGTTTCAGAAAATATTCACCATGATGAAATTTTACATTTAAGCATTGTCCCAGCAAGGATCTCTTCTGAATTACAACAAAAGGCGCAAAAAATAGCGGTACAGATTGCCCAAACGATTAATTTACGAGGAATTTTAGGGGTTGAAATGTTTGTAACAGATAATGGAGAGATCTATATTAATGAGCTTGCTCCCCGCCCGCACAATTCCGGCCATTATTCAATTGAAGCTTGTAACTTCTCCCAGTTCGCCATCCATAACCGAGCAATTTGTAACTGGCCGCTCCCACAAGTAGAGTTATTAAAGCCGGTGGTAATGGTAAATGTTTTAGGTCAGCATGTTAATGGAGTCCGACAACAGATTCAGAAAAAGGCAAATTGGCATTTTCATGATTACGGGAAGGCAGAAGTTCGTCATAACCGGAAAATGGGCCATGTTACAATCTTGACTGATGATACTGAAGCTACTTTGGCAGAAATTGACAATACAGGAATTTGGGGTGCATAAAGTTCGGCTTTACGTAACCGCTTTTCCTGTGCGATAATACATTTAGAAAAAATAGAGAGGATTTTTAACTGATGATTGATCGTTATACCAGTCCAGAGATGAAAAAGATTTGGAGCTTAGAAACACAATACCAATGTTGGTTAGATGTTGAGATTGCTGCTGATGAAGCGTGGAGTAAGCTTGGCCATATTCCAGCAGAAGATGTGGAAAAGATTAAAAAGAATGCCAAGTTTTCTGTGGAAGGAATTGCAGAGATTGAAGCAGTGACCCATCATGATGTGATTGCTTTTACCCGTGATGTTTCTAAATCATTGGGGCCTGAACGAAAGTGGGTTCACTACGGAATGACGAGTACAGATGTAGTTGATACTGCACAAGGCTTACGATTAAAAAAGGCGAACGATATTCTTCGTCAAGATATTGATAACTTTATGGATGTCCTTAAAGAATTAGCTGAAAAATATAAGTACACAGTTTGTATGGGACGAACACATGGTATCCATGCTGAACCAACAACTTTTGGCTTGAAAGCTGCTCGGTGGTATTCAGAAATGAAGCGTAATAAAGAACGTTTTGAACATGCTGCTAAGGGTGTCGAAGCGGGTAAAATTTCTGGTGCAGTAGGAACTTTTGCTGAAATTGACCCATTTGTTGAGGAATATGTCTGCAAAAAACTTGGCTTACGTCCTCAAGAAATCTCCACACAAGTTCTTCCGCGAGATTTGCATGCTGAATATATTGCTACCATTGCGCTTATTGGAACAAGTATGGAAGAAATGGCAACCGAAATTCGCTCGCTGCAACGAACGGAAATCCATGAAGTTGAAGAACACTTTGCCAAGGGACAAAAAGGATCTTCTGCTATGCCACATAAACGTAATCCAATTGGCTCAGAAAATATTACAGGTTGTGCGCGGATGCTTCGTGGCTTTATGGTCCCAGCTTATGAAGATGTTTCACTTTGGCATGAACGGGATATTTCTCATTCCAGTGCAGAACGAATGATTTTACCAGATGCCACTTCATTACTTGATTACATGTTGCGGCGGTTTGGACGAATCTTAAAGAATCTTGATGTATTCCCTGAGACAATGAAGAAGAATATGGATAAGACATTAGGCTTGATTTACAGTGGTCGGGTTCTTTTGAAGTTGGTTAACAGTGGGATGACGCGGGAAGCAGCTTATGATTTGATTCAACCATATACCGCTAAGTGCTGGGCAGAACAGATTCCATTCCGCCCACTATTGGAGGAGGACCCAACAATTCAAAAGCAATTAACTAAAGAAGATCTTGACGATGCCTTTGATTACCACTGGCACCTCCGCCATGTTGATGATATTTATAAGCGATTAGGCTTAGACTAATTTAAGCTAGTTTAAGGGGCTAGACGAACAAAGAAGTTTGTCTAGCCTTTTTTATTATGCTTCGTTTATCAAAATACGAACTATCGGGTGAAATAATAGAATAAATATCGCAATTTGTGTTGACAAAAGGGAGAAGGGGAGAGTATATTGTTGTCATAAAATATCGAATTAAATTTCGTTTATTGTGATTATTGTTCGTGTTTTTTGTTGAAAGGAAGTTCCATAAATGGAGAAGTTATTGTATACCGGCAAGGCAAAGCAGATGTGGCAAACGGAGGATCCAGCAGTTTTACGGGTAGTTTATCTGGATCAAGCTACCGCCTTCAACGGAAAAAAGAAGGATCACTTTACCGGTAAGGGTGGGGCTGCTAATGCTATTTCTTCACTCGTTTTTGCTTACTTAATGAAGCAGGGAATTGAGACCCACTTTATTAAGAAACTATCAACTAACGAAGACCTGGTAAAAAAATGTGAGATGTTTCCGCTTGAATTTGTAACGCGAAATGTAATTGCTGGGCATTTTGCGAGTCGGTATGGACTTTCAGAAGGGGAAGAGCTTCCTTCACCAGTTGAGGAAACGTTCTATAAAAGTGATGAACTTAATGACCCATTTATCAATGAGTCCTCAACGATTGCTCTTAAGATTGCCAGCAAAGAGGAGCTTGCACAAATGTGGGGGATCTGTCGGAAGGTCAATAACTTACTTAAACCATTATTTGCCCAAGCTAATTTACGGCTGGTTGACTTCAAACTCGAATTTGGCCGTTTAAGTGATGGCAAGATCATTCTTGCAGATGAATTTTCGCCAGATAACTGTCGGTTATGGGATCTGACAACTAAGCAACATATGGATAAAGACGTATATCGGCGCAAACTTGCTGATTTAACCCAAACATATGATGAGGTATTGGAACGGTTAGAAGCAGTGATTAAGGAGGAAGCATAAATGATTAATGTTCGGATTTTCGTAACATATAAGCAATCGGTCTTTGATCCGCAGGGAGAAACCATTAAGGAAGCAATCCATTCTCTAGGTCATGGTGAAGTAAAAACTGTTAAAGTCGGAAAATTCTTTGACGTTACCTTGGATACAAATGAGGATGAGGTAGCGATGGCAGTAAAAGAAATTGCTGATCAGCTCCTTGTTAACTTCAACATGGAAACTTATACATACAAAGTTATGGAGGAAGCCTAGATGAAAATTGCGGTGGTTGTTTTTCCGGGATCCAATTGCGATGTGGATTTATATGAAGCCCTTCATTCCGTTTGCCATGCAGACGTGGAATATGTTTCTCACCAGCAAAAAAGTTTAGCCGGTTTTGATGCTGTGATGTTACCAGGTGGATTTTCTTATGGTGATTATCTACGAGCTGGTGCAATTGCTCGGTTCACCAATATCATGCCTGCAATAATCAAAATGGCCAATGAGGGGAAACCAGTTTTTGGAACGTGTAACGGATTTCAAATTTTGACAGAAGCAGGTCTTTTGCCAGGTGGACTCAAACGCAATGATAACCAACGCTTTGTTTGTAAAACTGTTCCTTTAGAAGTAGTGAACTCGCAAACTCTTTTTACTAGTCATTACCAGGATCACGAACGAATCGCATTACCAATTGCGCATGCCGATGGTAGTTATTATGCGGATGAAAAAACACTAGATGAACTTGAAGCAAATAATCAAGTTGTCTTTCGTTACGCGACTGAAAATCCCAATGGCAGTTTACACAACATTGCTGGAATTACTAATAAGCAGGGAAATGTCTTAGGCATGATGCCCCATCCTGAACGAGCAGTAGAAACTATTCTTGGTAGTACGGATGGCTTACGGTTATTTGAGTCCTTGTTAGAAAACGGCAGAATTAAAGTGGAGGCATAGTTAATGAAGCAAGCAATGACCCCAGAAGAGATTAAAGAAAAGAAACCATACTTAGATTGGAGCTTGACTGAAGCAGAATATGATTACATTCGCACTCGGCTCTTGGGACGATTACCAAATTATACTGAAACCGGCTTATTTTCCGCGATGTGGAGTGAGCACTGTTCATATAAAAAGTCAAAGCCAGTTCTGCGGCTCTTCCCTAATAAAAATGAGCGAGTATTGCAAGGTCCCGGAGAAGGAGCAGGGGTTGTTGATATTGATGATGGACAAGCAGTGGTATTCAAAGCTGAAAGTCACAATCATCCGACAACTGTTGAACCTTATCAAGGAGCGGCAACCGGTGTCGGTGGGATTCTGCGGGACATTTTCAGCATGGGGGCACGACCAATCGCTTCCCTTGATTCCCTCCATTTCGGTGAATTAGATAATTCGACAACGCGGATGAAAGTAACTAATACTGTTCGGGGAATTGGTGATTACGGTAATTGTATGGGAATCCCTACAATTGCGGGTGAAACAACATTTGATCCATGCTACCAGGGCAATATTCTGTGTAATGCAATGAGTGTCGGCTTAATGGACCAGAAAGATATCCAGCAGGGGCGCGCTGCCGGAATTGGAAATGCAGTGATGTATGTCGGCGCTAAAACCGGCCGTGATGGAATTCATGGTGCCACCTTTGCTTCAGCAGACTTTAATGATGAAAATATGACGCAACGTTCGGCAGTTCAAGTTGGTAATCCTTTTATGGAAAAACTCTTATTAGAAGCCTGCCTTGATCTTATTAGAAATCATCCTGACTGGTTAGTAGGAATTCAAGATATGGGGGCAGCGGGAATTGTTTCTTCAAGTGCGGAAATGGCTTCCGAAGGTGAAAGTGGAATGGAGCTAAATTTGGATCTTGTTCCGCAACGTGAACCCGGGATGTCGGCTTATGAAATTATGCTTAGTGAATCCCAAGAACGGATGCTCCTTTGCGTAAAAAAAGGCTATGAAGAAGATGTCAAAAAGATTTTTGATTTTTACGATCTTGAAGTGGTCACAATTGGCCGGATTACTGCGGGTCATGATTATGTTCTCTTTCATGATGGGGAAGAAGTATGTCACATCCCAGTGTCTAGTTTAACGGATGACGTACTAGAAGAAGAAAGCCTAGAAAAAAAGCCTGTGCGAATTGAATTAGCCGAACAGCAACCAGCGTGGATTCCGGATATTGATAACGTTGCTGAAGTTTTAACTGCCTTGCTTGCTCAGTCAACGATTGCGGATAAAAGTAGTCTTTATCAGCAATATGATTCCCAAGTACGGACAAACACAGTGGCTGGTCCAGGGAGTGATGCTGGAGTTCTGCGGATTCGTGGAACACATAAAGGGTTAGCGATGACAACTGATGGGAACGGTCGGTTTGTTTACCTTAGTCCAGAAGTTGGTGGACAAATTGCCTTAGTTGAAGCGGCTGCCAACATAATTGCCAGTGGAGCCGAACCGTTAGCAATTACTGACTGCTTAAATTATGGTGACCCAACTGATCCAGAAATTTTCTGGGAACTTCATCAATCTGTCCAAGGGATGGCTGATGCTTGCCGTGAATTTAATACCCCCGTTATTTCTGGGAATGTTTCTTTATATAACGAAAACAATGGGCAAGCAATTCATCCGACGCCGATGGTTGGAATGGTTGGTCTAATTAAAAATATTGATCGCGTAATTCCTTCGTTTGTCCAACACCCGGGAGATAAGGTTTATCTAGTGGGCCAAACTCGTGATGATTATGCGGGGTCTGAGTTGCAAAAAATGATGACCGGTGATATTAGCGGAATTGTTAAGGCATTTGACCTTCACCATGTTCATCAATATATGCGGCAGTTACTGATGACAATGGAGAACGGCCTTGTTTCCAGTGCGCATGATTTGAGTGAAGGTGGCCTCGGAGTAGCTTTAGCAGAAACAGTCTTCAAAACTGATTTAGGGTTAAAAATCGACCTTGCTGATCAGCCCGTAGCTCACCTTTTTAGTGAGACTCCTGGAAGATTTATCGTGACAGTTGCTCCTGAAAAGGCAACCGAATTCGAACAGGCATTAGGAAAAGATGCGCACCTAATCGGAGAAGTTACAAATAGCCACTGGTTAATGGTTAAACTGGCAAATGGTGAACTCAATGAAAGTGTTGCGAAATTACAAAAAACATGGAAGGAGGCAATTCCGTGCCAACTGAAATCAAAGGATTAAATGAAGAATGTGGGGTCTTTGGAATTTTTGATGCGGCTAACGCTAGTCAATTAACCTATTACGGCCTGCATGCTCTTCAACATCGCGGCCAAGAAGGTGCAGGAATTGTCTCAACTGATGGGACGGAACTTTATCAACACCGTGACCGAGGATTGTTGGCGAAAGTGTTTGCTGATCCGGCTGAGCTTAAACGATTAAAAGGAAACGCTGCGATTGGCCATGTACGCTATGGGACAAGTGGGCATAACTCGATTGCCAATGTTCAACCCTTCCTCTTTCACTTTCATGATGGTGCTGTTGCCCTCGCCCACAATGGTAATTTAACTAATGCGGTTACCCTTCGTCGTGAATTGGAAAATGAAGGGGCGGTTTTCCAGTCAGATTCTGATACGGAAATTTTAATTCACCTTATCCGGAAATATATTAATGAAGGTTTTATTCCTGCTTTGAAGAAAAGCCTCAACCTTGTCCATGGTGGATTTGCCTATCTATTACTGCAAAAAGATCGGCTAATTGCGGCTTTAGATCCTAATGGGATTCGTCCTTTATGTATTGGAAGGTTAGAAAATGGCGCTTATGTTGTTACTAGTGAGACGTGTGCTTTAGACATTATTAATGCTCAATTTGTGCGTGATGTTTTGCCGGGAGAATTAATAGTTATTGATAAAGATGGGTTACATATTGACCATTACACTACCCAAACCCAGTTGGCAATTTGCTCAATGGAGTATATCTATTTCGCCCGTCCCGATTCTATTATTCATGGGGTAACGGTACATAATGCGCGTAAACGAATGGGAAAGTTATTAGCAAAGGAACATCCGGTTGATGCTGATATGGTAATTGGAGTCCCTAATTCATCGTTATCTGCTGCTAGTGGGTATGCTGAAGAAAGTGGCCTTCCATATGAAATGGGATTAATAAAGAGCCAATACGTTGCACGGACGTTTATTCAACCAACTCAAGAGTTACGGGAGTTAGGCGTTCAGATGAAATTATCAGCTGTTCGCGGAGTTGTAAAAGGAAAAAGAGTGGTAGTAGTCGACGATTCGATTGTACGCGGAACAACTTCTAAGCAGATTGTTCAAATGCTAAAAAGAGCTGGGGCTAAAGAAGTTCATATGCTTATCTCCTCGCCACCATTTAAGTTTCCATGTTTCTATGGGATTGACGTATCAACGCGTTCAGAACTGATGGCTGCTCATTACTCCATTGAAGAAATGCGGCAGTTAATTGGTGCAGATTCTCTTAATTTTTTGAGTATTGATAGTTTAATCAAGGCAATTAACGTACCAGATGCAGGAGATGCTCCTAATGGTGGACTTACCGTGGCTTATTTTGATGGGAAGTACCCAACGCCGCTTTATGATTATGAAGAAGGGTACCTAAAGTCGTTAAGCGAACAAGAGCGATTAGCAAGAAAGGGGTAAGAGGATGAGTCGTTATCAAGATGCAGGGGTGGATGTAAATGCCGGGTACGAACTTGTTTACCGTATTAAAGATGCCGTCAAATCAACTGATCGCCCAGGTGTGATTGGGGGAATTGGCAGCTTTGGGGGGATGTTTGATTTAGAAAAATTACAGGTACGGCATCCGGTTCTTGTCGCTGGTACTGATGGTGTGGGTACGAAACTCTTAATTGCTCAACAAATGAATAAGCACGATACAATCGGGATCGATGTTGTCGCAATGTGTGTTAATGATGTCCTGGCGCAGGGAGCGGAACCAATAACATTTCTCGACTACATTGCGACCGGCCATAATGATCCGGCTAAGATGGCAGCGATTGTTAGCGGAGTAGCGACTGGTTGCCGAGAAGCTGGGGCGGCTTTAATTGGTGGAGAAACAGCAGAAATGCCAGATATGTATGTAGCCACTGAGTATGACCTAGCAGGAGCAGTAACAGGGATAGCAGAAAAAGAAGAGCTTCTTACCGCTGTTGGACCACAAAAAGGTGATATTTTACTTGGCCTCCCATCAAGCGGCTTGCATTCCAATGGCTTTTCCCTTGTTCGGCAGATTTTATTTAAGGACAATCATGTTAAATTAACTGATCGCCCAGAAGCGTTGAGGGGGAAGACAGTAGGGGAAACGATCCTGACTCCTACTAGAATTTATGTTCAAGCGGTCTTACCATTAGTCCATCGCAAATTGGTTCATGGGATTAGTCACATTACTGGTGGAGGATTGATTGAAAACGTTCCCCGGATGTTTAGGAATAACTTGCAAGCGGTAATTGATCCTAGGCAGTGGCCACAGCTTCCGGTCTTTGACTATTTGCGTGTGCTAGGAGGCCTTACTAAGGAGGATTGTTTCGAAGCATTTAACATGGGAATAGGAATGGTCTTAGCAGTGGCACCAGATCAAGTAGCGCAAGTTCAAGAGATGCTATCAAATAAAAACATGACAAGTTATCAAATTGGTTATCTTCGTCATTGCTTACCAGATACAAAAAAGATTGTTATCAAGTGAGGATTGTAAATGAGAGTCGCAATTTTAGCATCAGGAAACGGAACGAATTTTGAAGTCTTAGCACAGCACTTCAAAAATAATGATCTTCCTGGTGAATTAGCATTATTATTCTGTAATCATCCAGATGCTCCGGTAATGAAAAGAGCTGCCCGACTGGGGATTCCGGCAGAAAGCTTTACGGTCAAATCTTGTGGAGGAAAACAGGAATACGAGGAAAAATTATTGGGAGTGTTGAAAAAGTATCAAATTGACTTTATTGCCCTTGCTGGTTATTTACGAGTAATCGGACCCACTATTTTGGATCATTATGCTCACCGAATTATTAACCTTCATCCAGCATGGTTACCAGAATATCCCGGACTGCATTCAATTGAACGGGCATTTGCTGATCAACAGGCACAGACAGGCGTCACCGTACATTATATTGATGCGGGACTCGATTCCGGCCCAATTATCGTCCAGGAACACGTCCCGATTTTACCAACGGATACTATTGAAACCTTAGAAGCACGGGTTCATGAAACTGAGCACCGGTTATATCCTGAAGCACTAAAGCAGGCATTAGAAAAGGAGCAACATTAAATTATGAAAAGAGCATTAGTAAGCGTTTCTGATAAGCAAAACTTGGTTCCATTCGTTAAAGGATTAGTTGAAAATGGTTTTGAAATTATCTCGACTGGTGGGACGAAGCGGGTTTTAGATGAAGCGGGAATTGAAACAATTGGGATTGAGGATGTTACTCATTTTCCAGAAATTCTTGATGGCCGCGTAAAGACTCTTAACCCATACGTCCATGGGGGACTATTGGCTCGCCGGGACTTACCAGAACACATGGCGACCCTCGAAAAGCTTAATATTACGCCAATCGATTTAGTCTGTGTTAATCTTTATCCATTTAAAGAGACGATCGAAAAGCCGGGAGTGGAAATAGCCGCTGCAATTGAAAATATTGATATTGGTGGTCCTAGCATGGTCCGCTCAGCTGCTAAAAACTATCATGATGTAACAATCGTGGTGGATCAAGCTGATTACGATGAAGTCTTAGCCCAGATCAAAGAAGATGGTGAAACATCATTAGCAACCCGAGCACGTTTAGCAGCGAAAGCCTTTCGTCATACAGCAGCCTATGATTCCCTCATCTCTCAATACCTTACAAAACAGACAGGACTTGAAGACCCAGAAAAATTAACCTTAAGCTGGGATTTAAAAGAAACAATGCGTTATGGCGAAAATAGTCACCAAAAGGCTTGGTTATATGAAGACGCGCTTCCTAAGGCTTTTTCAGTTTTACAGGCTGAACAATTACATGGTAAGAAACTTTCCTACAATAATATTAAGGATGCTGATGAAGCATTACGGTGCATTCGCGAATTTGATGAACCAACAGTGGTAGCGATGAAACATATGAACCCATGTGGTATTGGTCGCGGGGATAGTTTGGTTCAAGCCTGGGATCGTGCCTATGAAGCTGACCCTGTTTCCATCTTTGGGGGAGTGATTGCTCTTAATCGCCAAGTTGATTTAGCGACTGCCGAGAAAATGCACAAAATCTTTTTAGAAATTGTCATTGCACCCGGCTTTGACGATGATGCATTTGAATTACTGGCAAAGAAGAAAAATATTCGTTTGCTGCGTCTGGACTTCAGTAAGAAGGATGAACCAACTAAACATGAAGTTGTTTCAGTGATGGGTGGAATGTTGTTGCAGGAACAAGACACGCTTAAGGAAGATTACCATGACTGGCAATGTGTTACTGAAAAGCAGCCAACAGAGAAACAGCTTAAGACATTAATGTTTGCTTGGAAAGCAGTTAAGCATGCCAAATCAAATGCAATTGTCTTAGCAAATGATGAGCGAACGTTAGGGGTAGGAGAAGGTCAACCTAACCGAATTGATTCATTAAAAATTGCCGTAAAACATGCTGGCGAGGCGATTGATGACCGGACAGTGATGGCATCGGATGCCTTCTTCCCATTTGGCGATTGTGTTGAATATGCAGGTCAAAATGGCATTAAGGCGATTGTTCAGCCAGGGGGATCAATTCGCGATCAAGAATCAATTGAGATGGCAAATAAATACGGAATTGCAATGGTCACAACAGGTATTCGTCATTTCCGCCATTAAAGCTAGGAGGGTATCATGGAAAAGCAGGTCAACGTATTAGTTGTAGGTGAAGGCGGTCGTGAATTTGCCGTGGCGAAGAAATTACAAGAAAGTCCCCGTGTTAAGCAAGTTTATTGCGCGCCAGGCAACGTGGGGATGTCGACTGTAGGAGTGGTTCCCGTTGCAATTGCGGAAACTGACTTTGCTAAGCTGATTCAATTTGCTAAAGAACATAATGTCGCGTGGACATTCGTGGGCCCTGAGGATTGCTTGGTTGATGGGATTGTCGATGAATTTAAGGCGGCTGGATTGA
>Ga0209064_1003467_pt1 | contig 13785 bp, 16 predicted proteins | sample Inofromicrocosms_FD_187498 | JGI IMG/M metagenome (GOLD analysis project Ga0209064, IMG submission 187498) | Mouse cecum microbial communities from Vienna, Austria - Inoculum for glucosamine and mucus D2O microcosms (SPAdes) (version 2) | ecosystem: Host-associated > Mammals > Digestive system >... | reverse complement strand
ACCTCAGTGTCGGCAGTGTTTTGACGCCAATCTACAGGGCTCTTTTCGACCTGGCAATCAAGGAGACGCTAAGCCGCCGGAAGACGGAGGGAAATGTCTATTTCGTCATTGATGAATTCAGTCTTCTTCCCCATCTTTACCATATCTCGGATGGAATTAACTTCGGGCGAAGTTTAGGCGCTAAATTTATTGTCGCGATTCAGAACTGCCAGCAGGTTATTAAAGCCTATGGCCAGCAGGATGCGTTTAGTATCCTGTCTTCCTTTGGCACACTGGCGGCGTTTCGCACCACTGACCATGTAACGATTCAGTTCGTCCAGAACCACTATGGCGCCGCACGTTATTGCGTAAACTATCGTACCCAGGACTATCGGGAAGGCGGTGCGGACGCGTTTGTAACCGGCAAGGCTGTGGAAGACTGGGAGATTCTCCGGCTTCGGACTGGTGAAGCGCTGGTGTCCGTGGCGGCCTATGATCCTGTGCCGGTTCGTTTTTCCTTTTTGGATGAAAAGAAATAGCTTTCGCATTCCCTCCTGAATCCGCCATCCCAACACGAGAGAGGTGTTTTCTGTGATACTTCAAGACCTGTTTCCCAGATTTGATTCCCACAGCTGCGAAACGGGAAACCTGCTGCTGAGTGGAAACGCTTTGCTGGGTGCAGAGGATTGTTTTTTCCGCATGGCCCAGGAACTCCTGTCTCAAGGCTCTTCTCTTCTCCTGGCCGACGGACACCTGTCCTCCTCCCGGCGGAATGAACTCCTGAATGCCGCAGACGCCTATGGTTGCCGGGTCTTCATATTTGACGTGGACGGGTGCAACGGTCCTGCTTTTGACTTGCTTTCTCTGGCGAAAACACCGGAAAACGCAGTAGATCTGTTGTATGGTTTTTGGGGCAGTTCTACAGACGAACCAAGTATGTCCACCATCATACGCCGTTACCTGCGGGACTGCGTGTTGTACCTGGCAGATGTCGGTCGGGAGTTTACCGCACAGGACATTCTCTCCCTCTGTGTGGACGATGTTCTTTTTGGGTTGGAACGCAGCGGCAGCCTCTGCCCAGAGTTGATTGAGGACGAGTGTAGGTTCCTGAAAGCGAAAGCGGTCTACCAGGCCTGGGGTGTGCTCAATGACCGGACGGCACTGCTGCGCGCTTGCGGCTTAATGGATACCATCTCCGGCCGGCGGGATGCATCGGAATCTTTTTACGGCCCAGCACTTTACTTAGTCTGCAAAAAAGCGGGCAGCCTGAGCGCCATCTATCCTGCATTGCTCAATGGCTTTCTGACTGTTGTGGCACAAAGCAGGAGCGCGTACGGTAGTCCCCGGAATATCTGGTTGAACGGTACGGAGGCCATCCGCAGAGATGTTCTTCGGGCGGTTCTCCAGTCTGGTACGCTGGCGGAGGATTTGCTTCCGGCTTGTGTCTATGAGCAGAGCGCTGCCAACCTTCTCAATGCCCATGGGGACTCGGTTCTGAACAATTTTTCTTCGTTTGGCGTTTTTCAGACCACAGAGGGAGTTTTTTGGTCCAGCTTTTTCGGCACGGCGCCAACGCCGGAAATCACGCAGACGAATTCGAACCGGCGTGGTTTTTTTACCGGAAACACCGGAGGCGTGGTTCCCAGAAGCATTGGCCGGCGGGAGGGAACCTCGGTTCGGCGGGTCGAGAAAAACCTCTTTGAGCCCAGCGTCTTCCTCTCCCTTCGTGAGAAGAACCTGGTATTTTTTAATGCGTTTACGCACAGGAGATACAAAAAACAGCTTAGGTGGTGATGGCTGTGAGCAGTTTCTTTTCTAATTTGTTTCGGCCATCCAATGCGGGAACCTGGTTTTTTTTCCTGTTGAATCTGATATTTTTGGCCACCGTGTTTGGTACGGGCAGGTCTGTAGAAGGATTCCTGTTTTTGCTGGTGCTCTATCTGCTTTCCTTGGCGCTGTCTTTTTCGTCCCTTGGCCAGTGGATGCTTTGTCTGGTAAACGGCGCAAGGAGGATGGCTCGTATCGATATGCGCAATAAGGCGCTGCCGCTGGTGGAGGAAATCTATCGGGCTGCCAAGCGGCAGACCCCCACGCTTCCCAACCGAATCAATGTCCGTATTATGTACGACCCAACGCCCAATGCCTTCGCCATCGGAACCAATACCATCTGTCTGACCGAGGGTCTGCTGGACATGCCAGATGACCTGATTGCAGGCGTGATTGCCCATGAGATGGGACACTTGGCGCTCCAGCATACCATTGTCCAGATTCTTATTGGCGGGGGGAATTTGATTATTTCCATCATTATGCTTATCTTGGAGGCAATCCGCGCCTCGCTTTCCGTTGGAACGGCAGCCGGCTCTATCCGCGGCGGAGGGATATTCCACTGGTTTGGCATCATGATGATGGCTTTTTGCTCTGGGATGATTTTCCTGTGGACCAAATTCTGTATGCTGCTGCTCTGCGGCTCCAGCCGCGCCAACGAATACGAGGCGGATGCCTATGCGTACCAGATTGGCTACGGCGACCAGTTGGCAGAAGCTCTGGACCGGCTCACCATGGGAACTCCCCAAGCATCCCTGCTTCGAATTTTGAATAGTTCCCACCCCTTGCCTGGCGACCGGATCGGACGTCTTCAGGCCATGGGAGTTTCCTATTCGCGCTTTTAACCGGAAGGAGGGACAAATTTGGATATTTATGAGCAACTCGGGCAAGCGCTTCTCCAATTTTCTCCGGAACTGCCGATTCCCTCTTCCGTTCCAAGCGAGGGTCTCGTTGAGAACATCCTCGAACGGGTACCGAAAGCCTTATACTATGTGGACCGGTTTGCCCTTTCCAGGTACAGCGGCCAGCGCGTCCTGCAGCCCAGCTATATCCATCAGTCCTATCCCCCAGACCTGGTTGCGGAAACCGATGCGCATGGCGTGGAAACGATTCTCCATGCGGCGATATCCCACTGTGTCTTCCAATTGGTCCTGGTCCTTCCTAAAAATGCCGGGTTTCAATGGATTCTGCACAGCTTTATGGAACGCTCCATATCCTTCTATCCCAACTTCCGCAGATGTGAGATACAGCAGTTCCATCACGATGCAGTCTCCTATATGGCTTATGAATTGCAGTTCCATTACCGCATTGGTGCCGTTATGCTGCGGAAAATGGAGTTGGAGGTTACTCGGGAGGTTAACCGTTTACGGAACACCTTGTTCCGAATCGATCTCCCGGAAAGCGTCAAATGCCTGTTGGCCCATAATTATCTGGTAAACACGGTTACCTATTTTGACACGGATAGATCTACTCCCTTGAACCGCAGTTTTTTGCAGAGCGCCTATGGCGCTCTCATTGAAAAGCAGTGTGTGTGCCAGGGATTTGCAGAGGCATACAAGCGGCTTTTGGACAGCCTTGGCGTACCATGCGACTTGATTGTCGGCCAACTTTTAGACCAAAAGGGCAATTGGCACGCCTGGAACATTGTACATCTGAAAAATAACACTCTGCACTGTCATGTTGACGTTACATTTGACGCTGGCAACCTGCTGAGGGATCAGCAGCAGTACTTTCTGCGGGACGACCGGTTTTTCCGTACAAACCGTACTTGGAATGTATTCTACTGTACGCCCTGTCAAGACGGTCAGGCGTTACTGCAAGAGGCGCGGGCGTATTGTGCCCGTCATCGAGCGGAACTTCTGTCCTGCGGCTTCCAAGCGGCGTGGCTGGGATAAGCTGGTGAACGAGTGGGCGTTCATGCGGGAAAGCTGTTTGCAGTAGGAAACGCATAGAGAAATATGCCCAGTTTCCATTGTGCTCTGGGGGAAGCAACTGGGATAAACAGTACCTGTTCAACGGTTCCGGTATGAGCGGACTGGAGAGAAGCAATGCAGAATTTTACGGTTTGCCCGGACGATCTGTTTGATAGGATCGCCAGGCCGTCTGGACATAGGAGGAAGGATTAGCAGCATGACGGTCAAGTGGGTTTGTTCGAACTGTAATTCCAATAACATCGGCAAAAAGCCAGGTATCCTGAGGTGTGAGGTCTGCGGAAAGTTCCACACGTTCGAGACGCTGATTCCTGTGGATACATCCATCCTTTATGAGGTTCCCGAGGCACACGCCTTCCCGGCAATCAATGGGAAGCAATTGGTTCGTTTCCTGGCTGTAGTCATCGTCAAATGGCCATCCATGTTGCTAATAGCGCTGTTGGCCGGCTCTGCCGCTGTCGCCATGCTGGCATTCTATCGGGCCGAAATGGGGCTGTCATGGACGCGGATTGCCTATAATGCTGGGCAACTGCTGGAGTTCCACATCAATTGGGCCGTTATTTACGATTCCTTCCGCAGCCTGCTCAGCAAGATTGGAAGAATCCAAGATAACGTTCTTGCGCTGTTCTCGTTGGCTTGTTCGCTTTTTCTCAGGTTCCTTTCGAATCTCCGAATATTCTGGGATTCTACAGGGAATCAGTTAGAACACTGGGTAGGCCGCATAATCCAGAACATACCTCCGGTTTGGGAAACTCTGCCGCGATTCTGCCAGAACCTGAGCGCCTCGGCTTGTTTCGTATGGGGAAACCTGAAAGCACTGTTTTATTCCGGAACTGAGCAGTTTGGCCGGCTGCTTGATAAAATGACGCCATGAGAATAGGGGTTTTGCTATGATCGAATATTTTATCCAATTTTCGTTTCTTTCCACAGCAATCTCGGCACTGGCAACCGTGGTTTTGTGTATTGGCGCCGTCATCCAAGCACGCTACGTCACCGAGTTGGACGGTATGCAGACGATCAAAGCGCAGATTAGCACCTGCAAAACCACCAGCCTCCTATTCTGCATCCTGGCCTGGCTGGTGGCCTCCAGCATGGAGCGAATGGCATGTCTCCAATATTACTCCCGCATAAAAGAAGCCTGTCTCCATCTGGGCTTTGCTTGGATTGGGCTGAGTTTTATCATGATAGTCTTTTGCATCCTCTTGGGAATTGCCAAACGAAGTGAAGCTTCCATCGCGCAGATCTGCCGTATCCGGAACAACAACTTTGTTACTGGCAGCATCTTCCTGTTGTTCTCTATACTGTTGACCGTTTCATAAAATAGCCTCCACATAATCCGCTTCCCTGGAATTGCTGCTTTTTTTGGACGCGCCCTCATGGCGCGTCCTTTTTGTATAAAGAATGCTACTGGCTACATGGTTTCGTCGATCAACCGGGTTACATGGGAAGAATTCCGGTTTGCTTCGGTGATGGACATCAAGCTGGCAGATTGCAGAAATAACAGGCCGTGCAATATACGATATATAATGTCATTTTGGATTATTAATTGTAATACTTATTCCCTATCTAAAACATCGAACGATCCAGTTACGTCTAGTAATTGAGTAAATGATATTAGGAGAAAGATTGCAGATGGTATCGCACAGGCGATCAACAACTTTTTCAAGAGTCGGAAAGACCTCATTATGAAAACCTTAAACTCTCAGTTCTTTCCATATTTGCTTAATGGGATTCATTTCCGGTGTGTACGGCGGAATGAATATGATCTCAATATTAGGCCTTGTTTGAAAAATAGGGAGAGGTGAACTAGAGCAGTTCCCTGAAATAGCAATAAAGCGGACAAAGTGGTAGAATAGCAGCAAGGTGATCAGGATGTTGCACAATGAAGCCCGGAATTTACTGGTAAAAGCATATGAGAAAACACATGATGCCAAGGGGATTGCGCTGGCATATGGGGTATCCGTGCCGACCGTATACCGACTGGCAGAGCATAAAGCCAAGACAGGGATGTAGATTTGCGTGTCAGCAAAAGAGGCCGCAAGCGTGTACTGGTGCAGGAAGATTTAGTAAAAATAGCAAGGGCGATAGAAGAACAGCCGGACATCACACTGGCAGAAATCACAGACAAATTGAACCTGCCGGTATGAATTGAAACGGTGCGGCGTGGGATTCAGGCAATGGGATACCGGCGCAAAAAGAAGATGATCCACGCTTCAGAACAGGAGCGTCCCCGGTGTGCAGGCCAAGAGAGAACAATGGAGTGGGTTTGCGAAGAAAGCACAGGCATCTCATCCGGTTTTTCTGGATGAAAGTGGTGTGAATATCAATATGGCCAGGCGTTATGGCCGCGGAAAAGGCGGTCAGCGTGTGGTAGATCACACACCGCTGAATACACCGAAATCCACTACCATATTATCTTCTATTCGCTTGGACGGAGAACTTACTTTTACAACTTTTCAAGGGGGGAACAACAGGAGATAAATTCCTGGCTTACCTGAAGGATGTTCTGGTTCTCTCTCCGTCCGGGTGATATTGTGGTAATGGATAATCTCAGGACTCACCATATCCAAGCGGTGAGTGAACTGCTCCATAGTGCGGAAGCGCAGGTCCTTTATTTGCCTGCGTACAGTCCAGACTTGAATCCAATTGAAAAGCTTTGGTCTAAGGTGAAAGCTGTTTTGAGAAAACTTCGGGTCCGTTCTCCCCATGCGCTGGATGCTGCAATCCCTTTTGCTCTTGATCAGGTTTCCGCAGATGATTGCGCCGCCTGGTTCCGTTGTGCTGGCTATCATTTATTTTGAGAATTGCTCTAGTTGACAAAACTCCACCTATACAGCGCCGCAGCGGAATGGTAAAATGGACTTGTATTCTAGGGCGGAGCATTTTAGGGCGGAGTAAGTTAGGGAGGAACGGCGAAAAGCAGGGGCGAAGTGCGCCCCTGGCCGCACCGCAAACGACCTGGAAGGAACTGAAGAAGGACAAGAAGACCGTAATTGCCTGTTGAGGGCGGTTGCGGCCTTTTTTTGTCCGAAGGACGAAAGGAGCAATATTTTATGAGTGACACGAACAACAGCGGATGGCCCTTCGGAGAGCAGGTTTCGGATGAAGGACTGGACATCAGCGCGATCTTTGGCGGCGGAGAGCCTGCCAGCGACACGAACCCCTTTGACGGCCTGACGACGCAGGTAACAGAGCCTGCCGAACCCGCTGTGCAGCCGCAGGCTGAGGAACCTCCGGCGGAGGATACGGAAGAGGAAATCCCCGTTTCTGAGTCCGAACCCGAAACCACGGATCAGCCGTCGCCGCCTCCGGCAGAAAGCCCGGATAAGACTTCCGAGGAAATTCCCGCGGAAGACGCCAACCCGATTGAGGCCGCTTTTGCCAAGCAGGAGGAAAAGACCGTCCAGGCCAAGGCGAAGTCCCTCTTTGAGAAAGCGCCCGTCTTCTCCTACGGCAGCGCCAGGGAGGACATCACGGACCCCGCCCAAACCTTCGAGGAGCTCCGCATCGCCAAGTCGGACGATTTCCCCGAGCTGTCCGAGGGCAAGCGGGTTTCCTGGAGCGTGGAATACGGCAAGGTGACAAAGGCCATCACGGACCCCAAGGGCACCACCATCCGCTCCGTCAAGGAGGAGATTGAACGCTCGAAGACGTTCCTGGACGGCTTGAAGAAGGCCAGGGACAAAAATCCGGACTGCCTGGTAAAGCCCCGTGTCACCGCCCAGAGCAAGGGCATCGCGTCCTATAAGGGCGTATTCCCGACGCTGGAGGAGGCGCGGGCCTCGGAGAAGCCCATCTGCCTCATCCCCGGCGGCGACGGCCAGGTGTATGAGCTGCGCAAAACCGAATTGGGCGAGTTCATCGCCCCCAAAAACAACGTGGTTGAGTTCCCTCAGATCAGGGCCGGGTTTATCCCGGCTCTGCCCCTGATTCCTCTGGAGCTGCTTCAGCAGATCATCTCCTTCTTCCGCTGCTACATGGGTGGAACCCGGGAGTTTGAGGCCCTGGCCCACATCCTCTGGGATAAGGAGGCAAAGGAATTCACCGTCCACATCCCGAAGCAGGAGGTGTCCAAGGCGCGGATTGACGCCGATCTGTCCCATGACGGTTTGCCAGAAGGACGGTATCTCCATTACGCCGACATCCACAGCCACAACAGCATGGAGGCGAGGTTCTCTCCTGTGGACGACCAGGACGAGCGGGCCACCCGTATTTACATCGTGCTGGGCCGTTTGGACAAGTTCTTCCCGGAGATTTCCGTCCGTATGTCCTGCGGCGGAACCTATCAGGAGCTGGACCCCGGTACGGTGATCGAGGGTCTGGGAGCCGTCTTTCCCAGCGAGTGGCGGAATCAGGTGACTACCTGTTCTCCGGGATTGGAACCGGAGCCCAGAATCGCTCGGTTTTTTCCTGTGCGTTCCCGCAAAGCGGCGCCGCCGGAGGAAGTTGAGAGCGAGCTTCTGGGTATGAGCGAAGGACACCGCTACCGGCTCCTGATCCGGTTCCGGATGGACTGCGAGTATTACCTCGGTGCGGGAAACAGGTGTACGAAGTTTCTCTGGGCCGGAACGGAACAGGCGCACATTAACGACATGCTGGCCCTTTGGGACAGCTTTCCGGAAAAGCGCCGGCCGGAGTGGATCTCCCGAGAAGATATTCTCCGCTATCAGGCGCAGATGCTGGGGGAGCGGGCCGCATGAGATTTTCCAGAACAAGGCCGGTGAAGATTGTCCAGCTGGGCGCCGGCGGCACCGGGGGCCATATTGCCCCGCATCTGTATCGCCTGCTCTATTCGCTGGAGCGTCCTGTTCGCTATATCCTCTGCGACGGCGACGTGGTGGAGGAAAAGAACCTGGTGCGGCAGAACTTCACGCCTGCCGACCTGGGGGAAAACAAGGCCAAGGTTCTGGCAGAACGCTATTCCGCTGTGTTTGGGATGGAAACGGAGTATCTTCCGTCCTTTGTGGAAACCGGGGAACAGCTCCGCCAGCTCCTGACACCGCAGAAGTGGCGCATCGGCACTTATGGGCATGAAATCGTCAAAGAAATGGTAATCCTGCTGGGGGCGGTGGACAACAACAAGTCCCGACAGCTCTGCCACCGGGTATTCCATCAGGCCAGGGAGCTGATCTACATCGACTCCGGCAACGGCGAGTTCACCGGACAGGTGGTGTGCGGCGTCCGTCAGGCGGGCAGAACTATCTATCCGCCCATCGGCACTGTCTATCCCGACGTGCTGGAGGACACGGACAAGTTCCCCACGGAGCTGAGCTGCGCCGAGGCGTCGGTATCCGCGCCCCAGAGCATGGCGGCCAATATCACGGCGGCCATGGTGGTTGTGGATATGGTTTACAACATCCTGGCCCTGGGGGAAAGCACGGTGCGGCAGGTGACGTTTTCTACGCGGAGCGTCAATGTCCGTCCCACGATTCAGAAACGGAAAAAGACAAGGAGGGCTGCATGAGAGCCTTTATAGATGCGAAAGCCTTTACGACGGCACTGAATCATATGTGTAAGCTCATTCACCGGTCTGGCATTCCGGCGCTGGAAGGCGTCCTGGTCAGCTTTGCGGACAACTGCTGTACCCTGACCGGTACGGATCTCACCACTTGGCTGACGGTAAAGCTGCCCGCCCGGGGAGACGAGTTCTCCTTTGTTCTCCGGAGACCTCATGCGGCGGCAAAAGCCTGCCGCTATTTTGACGGGGAACTGACACTGGAGCTGCACGAAACCAGAACGGAAAAGCACAAGGAAGAGGAGTTCAAGGCGGTTCTCTCCTGCGGCCAGCGTTCCGGAGAGTTCGATACATTCCCGGCGAAGGACTATCCTGAACTGCCCGAGCGAAAGGACGCGGTTTCCTTTACAGTCAACGCCGCCGCCCTGCTGAAACGGGTCGAGCGGGTAAAGTATGCCGTGCGGACTCCCCAGGGTCCTTACGACCGGGCGGACCAGACCTGCGTGCAGTTCAGCGGGAACGATGTGTTCTGCCTGGATGGACTCCGGGCTGCCTGCGATACGGACGCCTCTCTGACGTTCCCCAAGCCTTTCATGACCTGGGGCAAGTCCCTGGCCTATCTGAGACTGATGGGAGACAGCGAGACGCTGGTTCAGGTGGATGAACGGCACGTCTGGTTTTCCACGGACACGGTGGAGATTTGCTGCCGCAGGGAAGGCGTGGATACGTTTCATCTGGCCGCCGCTGTACCGAAGACCTTTCAGGAAGCGTTCTATGTGAATCCCGACGAATTTCTGCGGGAGTTGGCTTATATGAAGGGCTTCATCCAGTCCAAAAAGGCCGGACATGTGCGGTTCTGCGGCGGGCAGATGCTTCTGTGCGGCGTTTCCAACCGCTGCGGCACGGAGGTTCAGATCGAAGGCCGCAGTGAAATTCCTGTGGGATTTTCGCTTCATTTGATGGAGGACGCCTTGAAGCAGTTCAAGGGCGAACCCTTTGTGAAGATGAAGATCAGCAGCAGCGTCAGCCCTATCATCCTGGAGGCGGAGGGCCGGAGCGATTTCGCTTTGGTATGTCCCAGCCGTTTGGGAAAAGCGGCGGCGGCATGAAAAGGAGAGAGTATGGAATACAAGGACTTTGAAAAGCTCTACCGCGAGGATCCGATTCTCTTCCATCTTGGCATGGAATTGTTTCTGGAAAATGGCCGGGACAGGATCGAGAGCAGCACCGATGAGGAACTGCGGAAAGCCGTTGCCTGCAAGCTGTCCGGCTTTGTGGCGGGCGAAAAGCTTCAGAATGCCGTAAACGCGGCGAAGGAGTTTGCCGCTATGGAAGTCGTGGCGCTTTTGTCCTGCGCTTCCCGCTGCGGCATCAGGCTGGAGGACGACCCTGTGGACAAGCCCGGCGTCTGCCCCCTCTGCGGAGGCGAGCTGGAGTATCCGCTGCCTTTCAGGAGTGCGGATACGATCCGGGACTGGCTCTGCAAGGACTGCGGCGCCAAGGGCAAGGAAGCCTATCGGAAGGTGTTTGACGGCCATTACAATGTGCTGGACAGCAGTGGACATATGGCAGAACCGCGAAAGCGGAATGAATAACAAAAAGGAGTGCGTCATGAAAACTGTATTTATTCCCAAGGGCAAAACCGCTGTGTATGACTCCCTGGAAGCGGAGCGGCTGGTAGTCAACGGCTGCCTGAAGGTGGCCCGCGATCTGAAGGCCGGAACTATCAGCGGAAGCGGCGTGATTCTCGCCGGAACCATCTCGGCGGACGATATCCGCGTGAGAAAGCTCGAGGCGGCGTCGGTGTACTGCCTGCGCCTGTCCGCGAAGTGGGTTCAGGCGGAGGAGGTGCTTGCCTCGGAAAGCGCGTTTGTGTCCTGCTATCTCTGTGCGGACTATGCGTCGTCGGCCCGGCTGACCGTGGGCCTGCATGATGTGGGCCTGATCGAAGCGATTGAGGTCATCAACCTGCCGCCGAAAAAGGTGCATCCGTTCTGGATGCTGCTGGCAACGCTCCTGCTGCCCATTCAGGCAGTTCTGACTGTGGTTCGTTCCGTATTCTGTACGGGCGAAGTCATGGACGCGGAGTACCGGCAGGCCCCGGACGATACAGCCCACCCTGCCGCGTGAGCGCCATGGGCAGAAACGCAGAGCCGGAAAGCCAAATCGGAGCCCAGCGGAGCGGGTCCGATTTGGAGAGGAGGAGCAGCGGAATGAGTGAGCCCTGCCGCCCGCGGCGGGGCGAGGGATATGAAGCTTGCGACGACGAGGATGCGGATGGAGCTTTCCATCTGCGGGCCTACCGTGAAAAGCGTTTTTCTGTTCGTCAGGATTCGGGCGAACAGCCGAAAAAGGGAAGAACGGCGGCTTGACCGTCTCAATGAAGGCAAGGAGTCCAAGAGGATTCCTTGCCCATTTTTAAGGAGGAATTGCAATGTCTGTGAAATCTCAGGAAAACGATATGCGGCGGCTGGCGGGTCTGCTGAGTCAGAACCTCAGCTGCATCGTCGGCGAGCGGGAGTGCGGTCCCAACGGGGCGAAGAAGACCTTCCTGAATCTGGGCAAGGTGTTCCTGCGTGCGCTGGCCAAGGACCTGGGCCTCCGGGATGCGAAGATTACAGCCAACCCCGGCGGCATCGCCGTCTCCGGCGACTGTACCCTGATCGGAATGTGGAACGACAACGGCATCTACATCTGTCTCTCGCAGTTCTGCGGCGGGAAGTATGTGCTGCTGTACCGGACCGTCCGCAATATCCGGGACTACTCCGGCGGACACAACCACTTCCTGACGCCGGACGATCTGCGGGAGCTGTCCTATCCGGCTCTGCTGAAGATGCTCCGCACCTTGAAGAAGGAGGGCGTCCATGAGCGTTTCGGCCGGGCGGCCTGAGGAAACCCGCTGCTATGCGGTGGAACAGCTTCGGGAGGCGCAAAAGCGCCTCCTGGAGCTGTCCCAGTCCCTGGTGATCTGGCGGGCCAGAGTGGAGAAGTACCGGACGGCAGACCTCGCCGCTGCACGGGATACCTTCTCTACGCTGCAAAAGGTCCGGCGGGATCTGGCGGAGGCTCTGAGTGAAACCGGCCTGCTTTTAATGGAGACGGAGGAATACCAGACGGCCCGGACTGCCGGAAAGCTCCGGGACGGCCTGCTGGGCTTCGACCTCATGAGCGGCAACTACCGGCCTGTTTACGATGTGCTCCACGCCTTTGCCGAAAAACTTCCGGTGGAAGGGACGACCAACGCCGCTATTGTGGGACGGCTGATGAACAACATCAAGCTGGGTTATTACCCTACAGACCCAGGCAATATTGCGCTGATGCTCCATGGCATCCAGTTCCCGGAGGGCGTCACCACAAATCTCTTTGACCCCTGCTGCGGATGCGGCAAGGCCCTGCGGCAGATCGCCCAGGGTAACAACTGCTACGCCTACGGCGTGGAGCTGGACGAAAGCCGGGCAGAGGAAGCCCAAACCCGTCTGCATCGAGTCGGCTTCGGCAGCTTCTTCTACAGCCGGGTCAGCCATGAGGCGTTTCACCTGCTGTTTTTGAACCCGCCCTATTTGTCCGTCCTGAACGAAAAAGGCGGGAAATCCCGGCATGAGAAGCGATTCCTGATTGAAAGCATTCCGAATCTGGCTTATGGCGGGCTGCTGGCCTATGTGATTCCCTATTACCGCCTGACGCCGGACATCTGCCGGGTTTTGGTAGATAACTTCGATGATCTCTCCGTCTGGCGATTTACCGACGCCGAGTTCAAGAAGTTCAAGCAGGTCGCTGTATTCGGCCTCCGAAAGCGACGGGATACGGAACCCAGGGGCACCCTCTGGCTGGAACGGTACGCGGAAAATCCCGCGTCCATTCCTGTCCTGACGGAACTTCCGGAAAATCGGTACGCCCTCCTGGGGGAACCCCTGGAGGTGCCGGTGTTTCAGGGCGAGAAGTTCAACCAGAAGGAGCTGGAGCAGCAGCTCCGGCACTGTGACAGTTTCACGCAGATGATGTCCCGGCGCAGCGAGCTGGACGACGGAACAAAACGGCCTCCGCTGCCCCTGTCCATCAGCCAGATCGGGCTGGTGGGCGGCTCCGGCATGATCAACGGCCTGATTGAGTGCGATCATCCCCACATCATCAAGGGGCGCATCGTGAAGGTCGTCCGCACGGAAACAGAGGACAAGTTCAACTACAAGGGAGACCATATGGGCGCGGAGATTCACGAGACCATCTCCAACAAGATGATCTTCAATATCCTGACGCCTAAGGGCTTCAAGGCATTGACGTAAGGAGGAAACCATGCCTGTTGTGAGAAAAGCCAGAGCGCCCCTTCTGAAGATGGGGCGGCTGTTGGCAACGCCCGGCGTGTTGGACGCAGTACCGAAGCCGGAGCTGCTGGCCGCGTTTGAGCGTCATATGCGCTGCGACTGGGGCGACGTCTGCGAGGCGGATTGGAAGGAGAATAACCGGGCGCTCAAAAATGGGGAGCGCCTGCTGTCGTCCTACCGTGCTGAAAACGGCACGAAATTCTGGATCATTACCGAGGGGGACAGGTCGTATACCACGATTCTGCTGCCCTCGGAATACTGAGAAAGGAGCCTTTAT
>Ga0209064_1003466_pt1 | contig 13785 bp, 10 predicted proteins | sample Inofromicrocosms_FD_187498 | JGI IMG/M metagenome (GOLD analysis project Ga0209064, IMG submission 187498) | Mouse cecum microbial communities from Vienna, Austria - Inoculum for glucosamine and mucus D2O microcosms (SPAdes) (version 2) | ecosystem: Host-associated > Mammals > Digestive system >... | reverse complement strand
GTTTTCGGATGATGTTTATCAGGACTTGCTTGAATTCATATCTTCCGCTTGTTTATATGAAGAGGAAGAGAGAAAGATCAGACCAAGTCTAATTATCGGCAATCATTTGTTGGATAAAAACTTATCTTTCCATGAGTTGACTTTAACGCTTGATTTTGTCGAAGTTCCCGATACCAGAATCAAGGGAATTCCCCAAAGTGTAGCCATTACTTTGTCGCCGTTTTCCGATCAGTCACTGAAATTCGGAATGTACACCTCTTTAAGATATCGGGAAACGGATTTGTTACCCGATATTAAAGTGACCGCCTGCGGAAAAACAGAAACGATTAATACAGGCAGCATTCAGGCGAATTTTTATCCCGTGATTCCGTTGACGGGGCAAGATACATACAATAATCTGAATTCCGTCAAAAAAATAATTTTCAATGAAGAGCACGTAAAAATTATAGATATACGCGGAGAAGAAGGTTGCGGAAAAAGCCGTCTGATACACGAAAGCTTGCAATGTTTAAGCGAAATCGATTCGATTTACTGTATTGGTGCAACAAATACCGAAGATCTTTCAGCTCTTAAACAGCTTTTTGCCGACATTTTGAAAATTCCATTTGAAAGGAACGAGAATGTTCCCAAAGCTGTGTTTGATTCAGTGTTGAACAGCATTCAAATCAGACCGAAACTGAAAGACTCGATATATACTTTTTTTAACGACCATTCCTTGTTGAGCGAAGAGGAACGAAAACGGGTTTACGGTTTCTTTATCGATCGGATCGTCGCTTCCGATCGCAATACCGTTTTGGTTTTCGATGATGCGGACAAAGCGGAAAGGAATACCTTCTATTTTTTAATTGATTTATTAAACCGCATCAAATGCGACGTTCCTGTCGGCAGACTAAGGATCATGATATCCGGGAATTATGTGAAACGTGTTTGCAAACGCAAAAACGTCGGTTACGATTCCTGTAATCGTTTATTGTCCGTTCTCAATGAAATACACGAAACAAACCGTAGTGAACCGATCGTTTGTCGTGCTTTAAACGAGCATGATAAAGTTTTGTACTGTATGGAAATTTTAGGCGTCGGCGAAAAACAATGCGCGCAACTGATTGCCGAAAACTTTCCGGGGACTCCATCGATTTTAAACAGTGTATGTTTTCCTTTGATAGCGTTGCCTTTGGATAAGCGTATTGCACTAATTAACAGCGAAATAAAAAATGCAGGGAAACATCCCATCGGCGCATTGGTACAAAATTTGACTTTGCGCAAATTCAAGGAGATAAAAGATAAAAAATACGGCAGTCAAGGTATCCTTCTGATAAAATATTTGATTTTATTCCACGATGCCGTTCCGTATGATTTTGTTAAATACAATCGATTTGAGGAATCGATATTAAACGATATGACAGGCGATCGTTTTATCGTGTTCGACATTGATTCGCAAACATATCGTTTTCACCAGCATTGTTATATGAATTGCATTCGCGAAGTCGCTCCGTTCAATAAACTCGCTTCTGAGGCAAAAAAAGTAATTCAATGGATCGATTTGAAAGCGGATAAGAAATATGATGAAATCAAATTTCAATGTTTGATAGCCGTCAATCAAATCGAAGAAGCATATATTTTCGGCTATAATACGGTAATGCATGAAAGTAACTATTCCAATGTTAACGTATGCCGAAGAATAATTGAAAGTTTGTTAAAAATTTCGTCCGCGGAAAAATCCGCAGAACAAAACTATTTTTTAACAAAACGACTTGCCCACATCTATTTATTTAATAACAATTTTAAGCAAGGAAAAAAATTTTTTAAAAAAGCGTATCAGCTTGCAAAACGAAAGATACGCAATATAGGAGAAACTGAATTCTGTCAAATCAGGCATGAATACATCAATTCTCTCATCCATACCGTAAGTTATGCCGAAGCGCTGAGTTTTTTAAACGATGTTGATACGACTAAAATTGAATTAAAAAAATATCAATTTCTCTATTACAATAGATATGGCGTAATTAGCACTTTTTTGAACGAGCCGGAAAAAGCGGAACAGTATTTAGCGACCGCACAGCAAAAAGCTTTTGAAATGGACGATGATTTCATGATCAGTACCAACTACTCTGACTATGCATATCTCTACCTGAAAACAAATCAAAAGGAAAAGGCTGCCGAATTATTTAAAAAAGCTGCAAAGTTGTATAGTGGCTGTGGCCATACCGAACTGTATAGAGATATTGAAATCAACGAGCAACTTGCCTTATCGTTCGCATTTTGTGAGAATTACAAAGATGCGGAAAAATATATCAAGCAAGCGATAAAGCTTTGCGAAGAAAATTATAGAGATTATACTTGGTTGAAAGCAAACTTTATAAATGGTTATATCTTTGTTTGCCAGGGCGGTTATCAGGAAGCCGAACGCATTTATAAAGACAGCATTACGCGGGCAAAAATTTTCGGATCGGATATTTACCTGATTTATTCCTATTCTGCTTTAAGCGCATTATATATGTTACAAAACAAACCGATTTCCATAGACAAAAACTATGAGAAAATCAAAAAATTGTTTGTATCATGTAAGTTTGAAGGGAAAGGTGCGCAGCTCGCAGTTTTAAATAATTTTGCCTTATGGTATTATCGAAATGCAAATGAAGAAAAGTTAACTGAAATGAAACGTTGGATGTTACCTGAACTTGATCAATACATTACCGCACTTCATGCCAACAAAGCGTTTTTATCCTCATATGCAACGAAATCGGCACAAACTGCGGCCAATATAGAAGGTTACAGTTTTTTGTTTTAACAGCAGGTTATGACATTACCGTTACGATCTACGATTAGATCGCCCATATTCTTTCGGCTATTAAACCAAAAATAATTTTTTGCTAAATCTCTATAATCATCGCAAAAATACAGTAAAGAAAATGCAGAATGCTGCAAACTCAGAGAAATATGATCTTCCAATATCAGCGTTCCTTTTTGATGCGCGGCACATTGGTACACCTGCTCGATTTGTAAAATCTTTTGCAACAATTCGATATAATCTTTGGAGAATAGAGAAGCGGAAAAATTGAAGAGCAAGTAGCATTTTTTGGAAGGCTTGATCTGATTTTCATACATATTCTGAATGATTGCAAGTCCCTCGCAACTGTATTTTGTTCCCCATTGCGAACAAAACAACGCCTTCGTATCGGCTTTCATTACAGTCCGCACTTCTCCCGAAACGCAACCTCTATGATAAACTCGCGTTTGCGCATTCAAATAATTTTTAAATCCCGCTTCATGAAATTTGTAAAACATATCCGTATCGCAATAACCGTTATAAAGTGATTCATTCATACCGTTTATTTTTATGTACAAACTTTTGCGAAACATACAACACCCCGATGTTAAAGTCGGGAATTCCAAATTTTTTGTAAATAGTTCTTGCGGCAATTCGGTTACAGGACGACAAAAATAGGGTTTCACCATATCTATCTTATTCGTTGCAAAACCGTAATGCAATATAGAATTATCTTCCATATTGAGAATAACGGGAGAAATGCCTCCCGCATCCTCATGGTTTTGCAACAAAGAGTACATATTTTCGATCCAAGAATCTGTAACCATTATATCGGAGTCCATTAAGACGATTAATTGACCGTTCGCCTTTTCCACAGCCTTATTGCATGCGCCCGCATATCCGAGATTACAGTTATTGTCAATAATTTTAATTTTCGGCAGTAAGATTTTAATTTCCGTATTGTTTGAAAGACGGAAAGAAGGATTGTCGTTGACTAAAATAATCTCAAAATCCGTATACGTCGGCAAATGATTTTTCAGATGAAATAAACACTGATATAAGATATTTAAATTTTTATAAAACGTGATTATAATTGAAATTTTCATAACAATTCTTTTGTGATGTGCTTGCAATAATTCTTAGTTATTGGAAGGAAAATGGCTGAAGATGGAGTAGCTTCCAAGGCGGTTTGAATATTCGGAGTACGAGGGTGTTCGTTTCAGTTCCGATTGGCTGGGGTAGTTGGATTCAAACCAAAGAATGACGGAGTCAGTTATATAAAATACACAATATATTGCGCTCCCAAACGATTTTCAAAATTTCACTCCCAAAAATTTTTCTAATTTTTGGGAGTGACGGACTAATTGTCCTTTTTGTTCAAATTTTCTGCTAAAAAATGAGTATTTAAGAACTAAAAAACACAACAAAATTAAAAAACAAAATCGGGGCAAATGCCCCGATTTTGTATCATATGTATTGGTAAAATTTAGAAAGGTAGCATTTTTGTGCGTTTGATGTTAATCAAGTTGTGAAACGAAAATTTTTTAAAATACTTGATTTTGTTTCCTATTTGTGCTATGCTTTCAATATGGAAAATAATGTATTGGAAACAATCGAATTAGTTAATTCACAAAAGACCTATGCGGCACAGTTGGAGTCTCTTCTTTGGGGAACTGCTGAAGTACGCGAAGTAAAGGATGGAAAATATATTTATTTGCAAATTCGAGATTTACTGAAAAAGTCGGAATCTTTGCGTGCGTGCGCAAAAGCAAACACAGAGCAAGATTTTGCGTTTCCTTACTATGAAAGTGCGGATGACGTTCTGATAGAGGGATTATCGCAAAACCAAGATTTCTTTACGTTGTTATTGAATAATGACGATATCAAAAAAGAGATGCTCGGTATATTCCTCGGCGAGATATACAAAGAGTTCAGGAATGATTAAACCATAAGCTTATTGGTGGCGAATATGATAAAAACTTCGATTAGATTTTTTGAAGATATTCCGGTTAGAGCCGTTTGGGATGAAGAGAGTTCCAAATGGTGGTTTTGTGCTATGGATATTGCCGAGGCGTTGACGAAAAGTAGTAATCCTCGTTCCTATTGGAATGCGTTGAAACGGCGCAAAAACGAGTTGTCGACAATTTGTCGACAACTGAAATTGAAAGCAAACGACGGGAAGTCTTATCTTACCGACGTCGTGGACGAAAACGGTGTTACGCTGATTACCGCGCTTATTCCCGCAAAGAGTAAAGAGAACTTTTCCAAATGGGTAAAAGGTATCGGAAGTACCGTCGATGAAAAGAGCAAACAGAAGGCGTATGAGCTGTTTGAAAACGGCTTGATTGATGAAATCGAAGTCGGGACGACGAAAGGGTTACAACAAATACACGGATATATATTCGGCGGTTTATACGATTTTGCAGGGCAGATTAGAGGCTGCAATATTGCCAAAGGAGGATTTGCGTTTGCACCGTCAATGTATCTGAAAGAAAACCTTGCGCTCATCGATAATATGCCCGAAGATACGATTGAGAACATCGTTAAGAAGTACGTTGAAATGAACGTTGCCCATCCGTTTATGGAAGGTAACGGCAGAAGCACGAGGATTTGGCTTGACCTGATTTTGAAAAGTAATTTGCGTAAATGCGTGGATTGGAGCAAGATAGACAAGCGTGCGTACCTTTCCGCAATGCAGAAAAGTCCTGTGGATTATACTGATATTCTTGTGCTTATAAGCGGTGCGCTAACAGACGATATAAACGACCGAGAGCTGTTTATGAAGGGAATCGATTATTCCTACTATTACGAAACAGAAGATTAGATAATCCAAAAATTTCTCTTGCCGAAAGGTAACGAAAACGCGGGTTTCCCGCTTCTTCCGAGCGCGCAAAGCGAGCGGCTTCGAGAAAGGCAAAATCCCACATTTTGGCTTTCTCCTTAACCTGCTCAGGCATTGATAATAATACCACTTTTGCATCACTTTTTTGGGGGAAATACCGGTACAAAATTTCTTGAAAAATTTTCTAATATATGCCTATATCTGTCAAATTTACTATATTATAATTAACACATGGATAAGTTGGCGTATCATTTCAATAAGAAAAAGAAACCTGCGAAAACGGAAGTGAAATTTCTCTATTATTACCCTTGCGACGCGGAAGACAATCCGGACGTTTGGTTAAGTCTTATATCGTTATAGAACTACAATGAATTCGTACAATTGTTATATCACGGCGTGTTACCCACATTCGAGGAAGAATAAAGGGTTAAGTCCCCGATTAGTCCCCGCAGTCCTCCCCAATTTAATCCTCAATTGTGTGTTCCAGCTCTTTCTGCAAAAAAAAAATGGCACTACACATTGCGTTTGCCTCTCAAAAAATAACCACAATATTATAGTGCCTATGGCAGAAAGACAGGTTATCCATACGAACACGCCTATTTTTGAGCCATTGAAATATACACAGTATATATTAAATTTTCGATTTTCGCGTTTGCGAGCGATGAAAAATGTAATAGTTGCGCCATATTTGTACCTCGGACTTGTCATAAGACAGGTCTTATTTTTTTACTTCAAAGCCGTTGCTATGCATACATCGGGCGTCACCATAATTGCCACAATCAAAGTGAGATAAGAACAATCAACGGGATTGGCTATAATTTTTACGATACGTGCGGTAGAAACTCGAAGTGCTGTTGAAGCCGCAGGCAAGTGCAAGTTCCAAAAGCGTCTTATCGCTGTATGCGGGGTCAGCTTTCATTTCGAGTACTTTTTCCGCGCGAACGCTGTTAATGAAGTTCCGAATATCCATTTTCACGTATTTTCCGAACATATGCCCCAAAGAACGGGGCGCATAACCGAATTGCTCTGCAAGGCTTGTAAGCGAGAGATCTTCTTTGTAGTGATCGTAGATATACTGAATGATTTCCGAAAAGATGAATTTTTTGGAGCCTTTTTTCATCGGCTCGGTGCCGTAAGTCTTTACGATATGATGGATCAATAAATTGGTATACCCCATTCCTTCGAAGGAATCGAAGTCGTCGTATTGGGTTGCGATTTCGTCGATGAGTTTAAAAATGGGGCGGTTGGCTTCGGGGAGGGACAAGAATTCGGGGAGCGTACGTTTGGGATAAACGGAATTGAACAGCTGTAAAAAGTTCGACCCGATCAACAGGAAAGAAACGATCGTCCCTTCGGTGTTTTGATAGGAATGAACTTGCAAACTGTTAATAACGACGGCTTGCCCGGCGGTGAGATCGTATTCCCGTTCGTTGATCGTAACGTGCGAATTGCCTTTTACGACGCAATAAATTTCGGCGTTGCGGTGAAGGTGTGCGGTGTACCCGATCGATTCGTATTTTTCGGCGTGGAAATAAGTGGGAAAGTCACGCGCCGATTCGTTGATACCACGCACCCAAGTGCTTGTAATATAATTTTCCATATTTTGATTATATAATATCTTTTGTATACAGTCAACAAAAGTGATAAAATTAGTGGGACAAAATGTACGCTTATGGCACAAAATCATGCCTTTTAGCGTTGAAAAAGCAACTGTTTTGAGATATAATAAAATCGCTAACAAAAGTTGTGAAAAATTCGCAAAGCGATATCGCTTTGCTTTTGTTACGGTTATGCCGTAACAAAAAAACAATTAACAGAAAAGAAGACAACGCGAAAATTGCGATGGCAATCGCTATTGATAGAGAGATAAGGAGGCTACTATGAAACGTTTGCACAAGATGATCGCTTTGGGATTGCTTGTAGCGATGAGCGCGGTGTTTGCGGCGTGCGGAGAGGGGGGCGAATCGGAAACTGCCTACGGAGAGCTGTCGATCGGGGACGTAAAGGTATATATCAACGAAGACAAGAACTATACCTTTGCCGAGATCGATCCCGTATTCACAAAGCCCGAAAAGGCTGAACCGCTCGTCTTTACTTACGATACGACGAAGTTGAATATCGAGAACAACGTGGTGACGCCGAAAGGGCGCACGAACGAAACCTACCCCGTTACCGCGAAGAGCGAGCATTTCAAGGCGAATTTTAACGTGGAAGTGGAATATCTCCGCTGGACGGGCGCGGAAGCGAAGTACGGGGAACGCTATGACGTATCTGCTTATCCCGTCGATCTTCGTGCTAAGACGTGCCAAGCGGTCAACGCCGAAACGACGCTGTTCCTCGGCGACAGCTTTATGGATGACGCTTTTATCGGTGAATACATGACGGAGTTTCGGGAAGGCAAGGAGGTGTTGAACGCCGGAATGAGCTCCACGACTTCCTATCACTGGGAGCGGGCGTATGAAACGATAATCGGGGGCACCGCGCCCAAAAATATCGTGTTCCATATCGGTACGAATAATTTCTACGATCTGCACGACGACGTAGAGGAAACGGAGGATAGCCTGTGCCGATTGATGATGTATTTGCACACGAGCTATCCGACCGCGAAGATCTATTGGTTCAACATTACGCAGAGAAAGGATACGGATTACGCGGGGCGCGTGACGGAAACAAACGCGTATATGGCGGAATGGTGCGCAAAATACGATTGGATCACTTGTGTGGACACTTGCTCGAAAGTCGGCACGACCATGCTTCGCGACGACGGAGTTCACCCGAAGAAGGATACTTATCAGGTGTTTACCGACACGCTCGCGGAAGCGGGCTGCGAGATCGAAACAAAATAAGGAGAAAAAAATGAATAAGGGGAAAAAAATTGCGTCATTTCTGCTTGCGGGTTTACTTGGGGTTTCATCGCTTGCCGCATTAGTAGGCTGCGATAAGGAATACGAGTTATCCGCCTACAAGGGCGACGCGAAGGACGAAAACGGCAATATGGTATATAACGCCGAGCTGTTTTACAGCAATTCCGTGCAACAGGGTTTTCCCGATCCGCAGGTTTTGGACGATACGGCGCAATCCGGCTACTATTATTTGTTCGGCACAACCGGGAACTTTTATACCATGCGTTCTAAAAATTTAGCCGAATGGGAGAGCGTAGGGCCTACGTTTAAGAATCTGACGAACGAAGTGAAGCGGGCAACGGCTTCCAACCTTTGGGCGCCCGAAGTCATCTACGACGCCGAGGCGAACGGGGGGAAGGGGCTTTATTATTTGTTTTTCAGCGCTACGCCCGAAGCGGACAAAAGCGTTACGGCGGGCAAAGGCGTTGTGAACGACTGTACGCTCTACAATATGTACGTTGCAACGAGCGAGAATCCGGCAGGTCCCTATACCATAGTTGACTTTACGGGCAAGCACAGCTACAACAAGACGGGGAACATAAAGCTTACCGATATGACCGCGGAGGACGAACAGACGGACAAATACGCTTGGGTCAAAGAGGGCGGCGAATATTACGAGGCGGCGTTCCCGCACTACTACGCGAAATACTGCCTGTTCAGCCCCGACGAGCTTTATAAGTTCAATCAGAGGCAGGGAATCACGCACTCGGAGGGCATGATTTGGGGCTCCGGCTATTTCGGCAATATCGACCCGCACCCGTTTGTGGATCAAAACGGCAAAAAGTGGCTGTATTGCAACATATCGCGCCCGACGGGGATCATGGTGATCGAAATGACCGATTGGCTTACGCCCAACTGGGAGAACGCGGAGCTTCTCACAATCGATCAATACTATACGGTCGAAGAGTGGCGCGAGGACAGAAAAAACGGCGCCGCGAATGACGACGTTGTTACTTACGAGGAGCAGTCCTGTAACGAAGGACCTCACGTCATCTATCACGAGGACAAAAACGGCAAGGGGCTTTACTATCTCACCTTCTCGGTCAACGATTACTCGACGAGTAAATATTCGGTCGCAATGGCGATTTCGGAGAATCCCGACGGGCCTTTCCGCAAACTTCACGAGAAAGAAGGGGGCTTGCTCCTTTGTTCCACGACGACGGAGAGTACGACGGTTTCGGGCGCGGGACACCATTCGTTCATCACGCGCGAGGGGATCTCCTATATCATCTATCACCGCCATAACGACTATTTGACGGGCGGCGGCGCCCGCTATACGGCGATGGACGAAATGCAGTGGATCACCGTGAAGGATAAGGACGGGAACGATATGGATATCCCCTACACGAACGGACCCACGGACTCCATGCAGCCGCTTCCCTATTGGTACAGCGGATACAAAAATATTGCAGGCGAGGCGCAAGTCGGCACGGAAAAGGCAGCGGACGTCGAGCTCGAATATCTCACGGACGGACTTTTATCCGTACACAAGACTGCGAACGAGGAGTTCATGAGCTATATCGGCGAAACGGTGATTTCCGAAACGACGACGTTCGTTTTCAATTTCGAAACGGCTCAAACGCTCCGCGCAGTGCTGGTGTACAATTCGGCGTTCGAGGACAGGGTATTTTTGAATATTCCGAAAATAGAATTCACGTTGGAGGACGGAAGCACAAGAGTCATTCGCGACGTAAAATTCAACGTGGAAGCATACTGCGAAGTTTCGGGCGACAACAACGAAATCATCGACTACGTCATGTCGGGCGCGGCCGCATTTGCAGAGTTCTACGACGTGAACGTGAAATCGCTTAAAATTACGGTTGAAGTTCCCGAAGAACAGGACGAAGTCGGCATATCCGAGATTAGAATTCTCGGAAAAGCGGGAGGTGCGCAATGAAAAAGATGAAAATTGCTGCGCTCTTAGGCGCGGGAGCACTCACTCTTTGCATGGCGGGCTGTTCGGATATTGTAACGGATCCCAACCCCTATCCCGTTCCGACGAAGCGCGTTGCTCAGTTGGACGCGGACATGACGATCGACGGTAAGTTCGACGAAACGCGTTGGCAAGAATCGCGCTGGCTGAACGGCGTGGATAAAATCAACTCGAAACAGTTTGCCGATATCTCGTTTACAACTTCTTACGGCACGAAGGGCGTTTACTTCGGCATGAAGGTGGAAGAGCGCGGCACGAATATTTGGGTAAATCCCGACAGAGCTTCCTATATGAACAGCTGTATCGAAATGTATATGGGGCCGGGCGAAGATACCGACGAGCACCGTCTTTTCGAGTTCGACTTTCTTGCGAACGGCTCGTATACCTCTAAGTTCCGTTACAGCGATTGGACGGAGGTGAAAGCGCCCGTCAATATTTCGCCCATTGTTGCCTCCGAGACGATCGGGGGAGCAGTGAACACGCCCGAATGCACGGGATATATTGTCGAAGGGTTTCTTCCGTTCGCCTATCTCGACTTTGTGGGCTATGACGTGAGCGATCCCCAAAACATGATTCTCGGCATTGCGCCCGTGCATATCTTTTCGTTCAACTACAACGGAACGAATACGGATGCGGATCGGTTTTGGTCGCCTTGGCCGGGCGAATACCTGCCAAACTTCAACATGTGGGATCCTTCTACGTTCTTCCGCTTCGGCAAGAGCGGGCTTATAAGTCATAAGATCATCGTCAACCAAACGGGCTCGGGTACGGGCACGGTACGGGAAAAATCGGGGCTCGACTACGTTCTTTCGGGCGTGGATACGACGTTCGTCGTGCAGACGGTGAACAATGCAAAGGTGAAGGCGATTACGGTAAACGGCGTCGACTATATGGATCAACTGAGCGAAGTGCAGGGCGAATACCGTTTTACGGTGAAGAAGCCCATGCAGGATATCGTAATCGATATTGAAATCGGATAGAGTGCAGAGATTGCATTTTTGTAAAAAAGATAAGGAGGAAAACATGAAAAAGAAAAAACTTTTATTGCCGTTTGCCGTCATGACGCTCTCGTGCGGGTTTTGCGCGGGGATCTTAGCGGGTTGCAGCGGCGGACACAAACACAATTACTCCGAATGGGGCTCCGACGAAACGGGTCACTGGCAGATCTGCGTAGAGGACAACGAAACGACGGAGAAAGAGCCGCACGTATGGCGCGAGGACGATACGTGCGAGTGCGGTGCGGAAAAACCTGCGTACGGCACCGCTTCGGGCAACGTGAAGCTTTTAAAGCTCGGCGAGAACGTGACCGATTATACGGGCGTTACGATCGACTCGGGCGAGGACGACGGCATCGAAATCGACTATAATACTCAGACGGGCGCGTTTACAATTACAAACGCACGGGTCGGCAAGATCTATAAGTTCAGCATTTCCAAAGCGGGGTACTTGACGACTTACGTGAATATGCAAGCGGTCAAGGGTCAAAACGTTGCGCTTGGCGACTGCGTTTTGCAGTACGACGCGTTCACGCACGGCTCGCATACGGGCAGCGATTGGAGCGGAAATTACGGCAATCCTTCCAAAATCGATAAATCGCACGCCAACGACGCGGAAAATGCCCGCTTTACGATCGGCGAAGGCACGGGCGACTTCTACGTCTATTCCAAGGAATCTTACGACAGTGTGTCGGCGAGCGTTACCTATAAAGAGAGCGTAACGTGGGGCGTAGACGATGCGGAGAGGGGCAATCAGGGCTTGCGTCTTGTGTTCGAGGACGGGAAAGCCGTGATGATCCGTATCGAAAAAATGTCGGACGGCAAATTCAAAGCGCAATGGATCGGCGGGAACGACTGGGAAGAAGCGCCTATTTTAGATAAATGGGATTTCGGCTCGGGCGAAGAATATTGCAATCCGTTCAGCGCGGAGGCGGAAACGCAATACAGGGAAAGGGGCGTCGAGCTCAAACTCGTCCGCAACGGAGGCGTTGTTCGCGCGTATGTAAACGAGCAGTTTATGGGCGAACAGATCCTTCCCGAAGAATACGCAACGCAACAGTGCCGTGTGGCGCTTGCGGCGGCACATGTGAACGGCGGAGTGGAAATTCCTTTCTCCATTTCCAAAACGCTTCCCGAAACCGTATTTGACAGCGCTCTTACTTTGGAAACGGGAACCCTTCCCCAAGGGGTGGAAGTGTCTCTCGACAAAACCGAGGGATATCAGCTCGGCGATCTCGTGACGCTTTCGGTGAAGCTTCCGGAGGAAGGCGACTTCATGATCGCTGCGATCAACCTCGGAGGGGAGTCTTTGCTCAATCGGCTTGCGGAAGGCAAGGTATCGTTTATGCTGACCGAAAAGACGAACGTCCTCACGGTTGCGATAAAACAGATAGAGTATGCTACCCTCACCGACGTTGCCGTAACGGGTAAGAAGTACAACGTTACGGGAAATTCCCTTGCGGACGGTACGACGGTCACGCTGAAAGGACAGGGTGGCTTGGAGAACGTGGAAATTACCGTAACGAACGGAATGTTCTCGAAGGAAAACGTCGCGCAGGGAAACTACACGGCACAGGTCGCGGGATATAAGCCCGTATCGGTCGTGATCGGCGAAGACGGAATCCCGAACGGAATCACTCTGGAATACGACGGATTTGAAATGTTGCCCCCGAACTATGACGCGGCAATCCACGATTTCTCCGAGGTGAACGACGGCGTTATTAAAGTAAACGGTGACGGCAGACAGAGCCTTAATATCGTAACGACGGATTCTTTCACGGACGTCGCCGTAACGATGAAAGTAAAGGATTCTGTTGCGGGCGCTATTCAGGGTATCGTTCTCAAATTCGAGGACGGAAAATACGTGCTTTTGAACTTCAAAAAAGACCAAACGCTAATTCAGTACCGTCCCGATTGCTGGGGAATGAAGTCTGTATTCGGAGATTCCTGGATCGAGCATGCCATTACTTCCGCCGATATCGATGCGTTTAACAGCAATACCGGCGTAGATTTGAAACTCGTTCGTAAAGGCGGTATGTTATATTCGTATATCGGAGATAAGTTTATCGCGGCTGACGCGCTTCCGGAAGGTTACGAAACGCAGCGTGTGAAAGTCGGGTTCTTTGCGTTTGACGTTAAGGCAAATGCAAGCTGGAACTTTAAAATTACCGAAACGCTTCCTTCCGTTTCAAGCGCGGCAGAGCTTACCGCAAACATTCCCGAGGGAGCGGAAGGAATTGAGGTTAAGCTTGATAAAACCACTTGCTCGCTCGGCGATAGCGTGACGCTTACGGTTACGTTGCCCGAAAGCGGATACGTTGTAAGCGAAATCACGTTGAACGGGG